>Ga0114981_10002374_pt1 | contig 12144 bp, 10 predicted proteins | sample S_140806_MF_Meta_FD_87028 | JGI IMG/M metagenome (GOLD analysis project Ga0114981, IMG submission 87028) | Freshwater microbial communities from Lake Simoncouche, Canada to study carbon cycling - S_140806_MF_MetaG | ecosystem: Environmental > Aquatic > Freshwater > Lake | place: Lake...
CCGAACCTGAGGTTGCAGTGGTTTCGAGCCTGCCGACACCGACGCCAGCGCCGGCGCCTGCTCCCGCCGCTGTTGCCATGGACCTCGTCAAACCAGACGCTGGTTTGTCGCTAGAGCCGGTGCTGAGGGCGCCGGAGCCGCCGACGACGATGAGCATCCTCCCGGAGCCAACACCCGCGTCTCCTGATTCGCCCGCGCGAACCCCGGACCCTGAACAGCCCCCTCAACGCGAGGCCGTCCGATCTGCGGCGCCTGCACAAACAAGCAAGGTCGCTCAAACCCTTTTGCGCGCGAAGACGCCAGCAGCAAGCTCACCCCGGCCCCGTATGCTTGCGCTGGGCGGACTTGCCGGGCTACTGGCGGCTGGGCTGGCCAGCGTCCTCCTGGGCTGGGTCGATCCTGTGGCGCTTCTCAGCCCAGGTTCAGGCATCACACCGGCCACTCAAATGGCTTCGGCGGGCAACTCGCCAGTTGCCGCACCCACGCCGCCGACTGACACGGTGGCGTCACCCGTTGTTGCCGCCGCAGAGGCTGTGTCAAAGCCATCTACGGATCAGGCGCCCGCCGCGGTGTTGACCACCAGCACCGGCGGCAAAGCAAGCGGTCCGAAGCGCAAGCCCGATGGCAAAGCGACCTCGGATCGTCAAACAGCGCCAACCTTGGCCGGTGCGGCCGCCCAAACCAATGGCGTTGCAGATAAGGCATCCGGACCGTTGGTCGACTGCGCGGCAGGCGGCACGGCAACGGAATGCCTGCCCGCGCCCCGGCCTGTTGCCAAGGCGCGCCCCAAGGTGCCCGCACCAAAACCGGCCGAACCTGCACCGGCGGTGATCTCCAAAGTGACCGGTCAGAGCCAGTTGGAGCTGGCCTACGCCGCCCTGACGCAGGGGCGATGGGCCGACGCGACAGCGGCCTACAACAAGGTTTTGGCACAGAACCCAGAAGAGCGTGATGCCTTGCTGGGACTGGCCTACATCGCGCATCAAGGGGCACGGGAGGAAGAGGCCCGCGAGCTTTACAAACGGGTACTTCGCCAGGAGCCTGGTAACGCTTCGGCGCGTGCGGGCTTGTTGGTCCAAACCCTCGGAAATGATTCGGAAGATGTGACGGCCAGCTCCCGTGAGGTGGCAGAACAGAACCCCGGTTCTGCCGCAGCACAATCAGTCTTGGGGCACAGTCTGGTCCGGCAGGGGCGCCTGGCCGATGCCCAGCAGGCATTTCAGCGCGCACACGTTTTGGAGCCTGGTATTGCGCTGCACGCCTACAACCTGGCAGTTGCCCTGGACCGGCTCAGAAACTATGGGGCCGCCCGGTCCTACTATGACCGGGCTTTGGCCCTGTCTGTCCGAAATGGTGGTGAAGCCAGTAGCGGCGTGTCGCACACTGTTGTTCAGAACCGGCTGCAAGAGTTGCAGGGAACCAAAGGCGCCGAGGCACCCGCCACGCGCTGATCCACCCAACTTGAAAAATGCCATGCCAACGCTCATGAATCATGAGTGACCCTGTCGCAAGCCCTGCAGCACCGCCGGTGCGTTTGGGCGATAAACTGGTTGCTCTGGGCATCATCAGCTCAGACCAGTTGCGCATTGCGCTCATGGAGCAGCGCCGCACCGGCCAGCCCGTCGGTGAGGTCTTGCTAACACTGGGGTTTGCCTCGGCAGAAGTCATGCGCGGGGCGCTTGCTGAAAAGCTGGGTGAAAAGGCGATCAGCCTCAAAGGTGTCATCGCCGAGCCTGCCGCGCTGGCCTTGATTCCGAAGGCCGTGGCCAAGCGACACGTCTTATTCCCTGTTAGCCTGGTCAAGGCAAGCAATGAGCTGATCATCGCCATTGCCAATCCCAACGACATCGTGGCTTCAGACCAAGTCGCGGCGATGCTAGGCAATGCCCTCAGACCCAGCTGGCGTCTGGCCAATGGGGCGGAAATTCAAGCTGCGATTGAACAGTTTTATGGCCATGAGCTGTCGATTGATGGCATTCTTCTCGAACTGGAAACCGGTCAGGTGGACACGGCAGGGCTCTCGCAGGATACCGAGGGCGGATACAGCCACCCGGTGGTACGGTTGGTGGACTCATTGCTGGCTGATGCCACACTTCGTGGCGCATCAGACATCCATTTCGAACCCGAGAACCAGTTCTTGCGCATCCGGTACCGGATTGACGGCGTGTTGCGGCAAATCAGGTCGCTCCACATCCGCTACTGGTCCGCCATGGTGGTCCGCCTCAAGGTCATGGCTGGCATGAACATTGCCGAGACGCGAGCCCCGCAGGATGGCCGTATCTCGCTGTCCATTTCCGGCCGACCGGTCGATTTTCGGTCTGCTGCACAACCCACCATCCACGGTGAAAACTTTGTCTTACGGGTCCTGGACCGAAGGGCTGGCATTTTGCCGCTCAACGGTCTGGGCCTGACTGAAGCCAACCTGCAACTGCTACAGCTGATGCTGTCCAGGCCGGAAGGTATCCTGCTGGTCACCGGACCACCGGGATCGGGTAAGACAACCACCTTGTACTCCGTGTTGGGGCACCTCAACAATGAGGGCGTCAACATCATGACCCTGGAAGATCCGGTGGAGTACCCCATGCCGGTGATTCGTCAGGCGTCCATCTCGGAAGCCGTCAAGATGAGTTTCTCGGAGGGTGTGCGCTCCATGATGCGGCAAGACCCGGACATCATCCTGGTGGGTGAGGTGCGTGACAAGGACACTGCAGAAATGGCGTTCAGGGCAGCCATGACCGGGCACCAGGTGTTTTCCACCCTTCACACCAACTCGGCGGTACGGTCCATACCTCGCCTGATTGACCTCGGCATCAAGCCGGATGTGCTGGCCGGCAATGTGATCGGCATTGTGGCGCAGCGGCTGATACGTACCCTGTGCAAGGCCTGCAAAAAGGCGGATACACCCAGTGACGCGGAAGCCCAGTTGCTGGGGTTTCCATCCGATGCGCCTGCCGTCATCTACCGACCTGTTGGCTGTCCCCAGTGCGATCAACAGGGCTACAAGGGCCGCGTGTCCATCGTGGAATTGCTCAAGTTTGACACCCAGTTGGATGAGTTGGTCACGCAGCGGGCCAGCATCAAGGTGATGACCGATTACCTTTACAGCCGGGGCTTTACGCCCATGGCAGTGGATGGACTCAGACGCGTGCGTGAAGGCCTGACCACGCTTGAGGAAGTCGGCCGCGTGGTTGACCTGACTGATCTGGGGGCCTGATGCCGCAATTCAACTACCGCGCGGCCAACGAGTCTGGGGCCATCCGCAAAGGTCAGATCGAAGCTTTGAATGAACTGGACCTGGAGGCACAACTCAAGAACCAGGGTCTGCAACTCGTTTCTGCCAAGGCCCTGTCAGCGCGCAGGAGTAATGTCAAGAAAATGCTCCGACGGGACCTCATTGACTTTCTGTTCCAAGTGGAAATGTTGGCTCGCGCCGGTGTGCCGTTGCTGAACTGTTTGGGCGATATGCGCAATGAGGCAGACTCTGCCGCAGCCCGTGAATTGTCCGCCGGGCTCTATGAGAAAATTGAAGCTGGCTCCACCTTCAGTGAGGCCGTTGGGTCATACCCCGGTATCTTCAACCCAACCATCGCAAGCTTGATCCGGGCCGGCGAGTTGACAGGACAGTTGCCCGAGGTGCTCAAGGAGGTCGTTCGATCGCTCAAATGGCAGGATGAGTTGGCGGCCACCACCAAAAAGCTGTTGACTTACCCCACGTTCATGGTGGTGGTGATCAGCGGTGTGGTTTTTTTCCTGATGGTTTATCTGGTGCCACAGCTGGTCGCCTTTATCGCGACCATGGGCAAGGCACTGCCCTTTCACACCAAGCTGCTGATTGCCGTCTCTGACGTTTTTGTGCGTTTTTGGTGGCTTTTGCTGGGGGTCCCGCCGGTGTTGATTGCGGTCGTATCGGCCCTGGCGGCGGCCAATCCCAAAGTCCGGTTCAAACTGCACCAGTTGCAACTGGAGCTGCCCATCCTCGGACCCATCTTCAAAAAACTCACGCTGGCCAGATTTGCCGACACCTTTGCGCTGATGTACAAGACCGGGATTCCGGTGATTGACGGCCTGATGTACTGCCTGGATATTTCTGACAATCTGGTCATCAAGCAATCCCTGCGGCAAGCCCGAGAGAGGGTGTTGACGGGGACGGCCCTGTCCGATAGTTTCGCTTTGGAGGGCTTGTTTCCCTCTCTGGTCATACGCATGCTCAAGGTGGGAGAATCTACCGGCGCGCTGGACACATCATTGGCGAACATCAGTTACTTTTACAGTCGCGACATTGATGAGTCGGTCGAGAAGGTGCAGGCCATGATTGAGCCCGCGCTCACCGTGACCATGGGCCTGATTTTGGGTTGGATCATGTTGTCCGTCTTGGGGCCGATCTACGACACGATCTCAACCATCAAAATCTGACCGGGGACAACGTGAAGTCCATTCTTCATCTAACCGTCGATGGCGCACATTTTTGGCGCAAGGCAAGTGGTCAGTGGCTGCCAGTCGAAGCGCCCGACAAGGGCGCGGTGTGGGTCGTGTCCGATCTGGCTGAAGAAAGCTTGACAGAGATCCAGATTCCGAGGCTTTTCGGGCGCGACCGAAGCAATTACATTGACCGGCAGTTAAAAAGCCGATTTCCGGACACACCTTACAAAAGCATGCTGGCCGCTGCAGCGCCTACCAGTTTGTTGGATCGCATCGCACCGAGACGTCAATCCCTTCTGGCGTTGGAGGCCAAGGACCGGGTCAATGACGCGCTGGATGAGCTTAAGGCCGACGTCGCCGGCGTGTGGACGACGTCCGGTCTACTCGCCCAACTGGGCACGGAAAAATCTCTTCCGTCTGATTTGTTTTTGGTCATGCCCAGTCCGCAAACGATGCGGATCATGTTTCTGAAGGACCGAGTGCCTATCATCAGCCGGATGGTTCGGGACAGTGGCGGTGCTGTGGCACTGGTGGCAGAGGTTGTGAGAACCCTGCGTCACCTTGAGAACACCAAGGTGCTGGAGCGAAACGGAGGCCGACGGTCGGTTCTGGTGTTGAGCCAAGACGGCGATTTGGTCGAGGCGATTGGCGCGGAGCAATTGACCGTCATCGAGGCACCGAGATCCTGGCGAAAAATGACATCGGACGATTTCAAGTTCGCCTTGTTTGAACTGGCCATGAAGTCGCCGCCCGGCCAACTGGCACCCCTGATGCGGCGCACCGGGTTTATTGCATCGCGAGTTCGGACGGCTGCTTATGGGCTCAGCGCTGCGACAGCCTGCGCCTCAATCGGTATTCTGGCAAATGGCGTGGTGCAGATACAGCAAGATCAGGCCATGATCACCAGCACCAAGGACACAGCAAAGCAAGTCGCCCTTGAATTGGCCGGTACCAGCAAAGCGATTGCCGCCTACCCCGTATCTGTTGACATACTCAAGAGCACGCTGCAGATTGAAAAGGATGAAATCCTTGCGGCACCGTCGATGGACACCCAACTGCGAAGGCTGTCGGTCGCTATTGCTGACCCTTCGCTGCGAATCTCGCGCTTGGACTGGGCTGTCAATAGCCCCCCGACGTCACCTTGTCCGAGTGATGCTGCGGGCGCTCCAAACTCTGATGCGGCTGTTGCGCCTGCGGCCGCTGAAACGGTGCCGCGTGGCCTGGGCAGCCGCATCAGTTTCGAACTGACCTTGCCTGCGGGGCTTGAGACCAAGGCCCGGATGACTTTGATGGAAGGCGTGTCTCAGCGCCTGGTCTCGATCCCGGGGCTCACCCTGCAACAAGACCCGGCCAAAGTGGTATCGGTCGCATCTTTGACTGGCGGCGTGCGCAAGACCGTGTCTGTAGACCAAGCGCCCACAACGGCAGCCTGGTGTTTCATTATTGCCGGCAAGCCTACGAATGCGCTGGATGCCAACAAAGCCAAGCCATGAGTGACTTGACGTCCATTCTGCGCCAATCAAAAACAGCGCTGGCGGTGCTTGGTGGGACCGCTTTGCTGGGTCTTGCCAGCTACTTTGCTTTGGCTGCATTTTTACAAAAAGACCAAACGGAGTTGGCCAGCGTGCAATCTGAAAAGGCCGCTTCCGAAACGGACTTGACCGCCAAACAGGCAGAATTGGCGATGTTCAAGTCCAATTTTTCCAGGTTCGAAGCCCTCCAACAAAAAGGCTTGGTCGGGGTCGCCAAAAGAGACGACTGGGTTGAGGATCTTGTCAGAGCACATCAGCGCGCCAAATTACCCCTGACGCTGGGATACGACCTGCTGGCACCCCGGGCAGTGGTAGCTGCCAATGCAGCGCCAAACGCTGGTGTTGCTTCAGGGGCCACCATGGCGCCGGTGGAATTGCATGAGTTGGATGTGTCACTTGACAGCATCCATGAGGTCGAGTTGGTTCAATTTCTAAATCGCTACCAGGATGAAGTCAGGGGAAGGTACCGGCTTCAATCCTGTGTCCTGTCGTCGCCGAGGAACTCCGGGCTCAGCGCCAACTGCCGACTGTATTTTTTCAACCAACCTCTGACGCCAGCATCCGCTGCCCGAACACCATGATGGCCAGCACCCGCACCACACCCAATGAATTGATGTCCCCACTGAACAACCGACCCTGTGGGCGGCACTGGGGCCGGTGCGCGCTTGCAAGCGTCAGCTTGGTTGCGGGAAATTGTTTGGCGCAAGTTCCAGGGGCCGTGGGAACGCTTTTCTTCAATGCCAAGGAGCGGGATGCCATTGTGGCCAGCAGAAATGCACCAACCGACCAGGCGCCCCTGCCGACCTTGATGTCGCTGTCAGGCTTGGTCACTCGCAGCAATGGCAAAAGCACCGCCTGGATCAATGGACAGGCCGTGAGGGACGGCGAAGCGCCCATAGGGGGGGTGCCTCTGGTCATCGGTAACGGCGTCGTCAAGGTCAACAAGCACAGCCTGCGCATCGGTGAAACCCTTGACTTGACCAGCCAAGCAAGGACCGATACCCTTGCTGACAAAGCCGTCACTCGCCGATAGTGGCATCAGACTTGTGCCTTAGCACCCCTACATTGGACCTTCGCAGCCATGCCTCTCGACGTCAACGCCATTCTTGAACAGTATAAAAAGAAGGCCCGCGCACGTCGGAGAATCAGAGAAATCATCGGTGTGCTGATCCTTTTGGCGGGCTACGCGCTGTTGGCAGTCAGCCCTGACACGCCCTCCGATTGGCTGCTCTTCAGGGTCGTCGGAGGTTTTGCTGCATTGCTGCTTGGCTTTTTTACAGCCATCTTGCCAATTGTTGCGCGGGCAGTTGGTGGCGACGAGTAGCGCCGAACTACGGTCCCAGGAACCGGCCTGGCGCGTGCTGGTCGTTGAAGACGACGCTGCTCTGGGCGATTATCTGGTCTCATCCCTGATGGACCAAGGCTATGAGGTCCAGTTGGCAACAACGCGTGAACAGGCCGTCCTGTTGTTGTCGCAAAGCAAAGGGGCACGCATGATGCTGCTCGACCTCGGACTCCCGCCACATGCCAGCACCATGAGTGAGGGTTTGGCCTTGCTTGAAGCTGCCTTGAACCTGGTGCCCGGAATCAAAGTCATTGTGTTGACAGGACAAAACGAGGATGCCGCTGCACTGGAGGCCGTCAGGCGAGGCGCTTTTGACTTTTTAGTGAAACCCGCCAGTTTGGCCAGCATCCAGGCTGCACTTCAGAGAGCGCGACTGTTCAACCATTCCGAAGCGCGCATGACCGAAGCGGGCGAGGCCCGGCTGCAACTCACGGCCCGGCTGTGGGAGGGGCCCAAAGAGGCCGCGTCAAGTGCCGAGGAGCAACTCCTGCGGCGCACATTGGTAGCGAACGGGTACAACATTGCCGAGGTGGCGCGTCAGTTGGGGATGGCGCGCGAACATGTTTACTATTACCTGAACAAATATGGTTTACGCCGTCCTGACTAGCCTATCCCTGGTTTGTCTGGCGGCCGGAATAACCTTGCTGGCGACCAGCCAGGCCTTGTCGCGACGGGCCCGTCGCTACCACAATGGCATGCAGGCCTTGTTGCGCATGGGCGGGCGGGGTTTGGAGCCGCTGGAGATCCCGCCCTTGGCCTGGCCCGTCCTCCAGGCCTCCGGTTGGGGGCACCTGGCGTTAAAGGGACACTGGTTCGGTCATGCGGTCGCAACAGAGTTCGGCGCGCCGGGTATCGTTGACCGGATGCGCTTGCCCAAAAAGGGGCCGCCGCTCAAATTCAACGTTGGGGGGGGACCGGACGTGACGCTCACCGTCGTGATGACCCATAGTGCCGTGCGTGGCGAAAGCCGCATGTTCGCCGAACAACTCGCCCGCGTGTTCATTCTGCTGCTCGAGGACGCATTGCGAGCCCGGACCGAGGCCATCTCACTGGCGCTCGCCGAACGGGCACGACTCACGCTCTATCTGCAGCATGACATGCGAAATCTGGCCCAATGGGTGGGGTGGGTCTGCACCGATTTCAGTGATTGCACCGACCCCGACGCGCTGCTGACTGCAGCCCGCAGGCTGCAAAGCAATGCACCGCTGGCCCGCGAGCGCGCCCAAAAATTGATGGCCTCGCTGGGCAAGAGCCCTACCGATGAGTCCCCCTCCAACGTTGATTTGCGTCAGGCCGTTCTCAAGGCTGCCCAAATGGCCGGTGTGGAGGTGATCTTGGATGGTCAGGCCACTGTCGTGATCGCACAAGCCTTGCTGGCCCGAGCGCTGGACAATCTGTTTTCAAATCTCGCGCCCAATTGGCGAGAACCATTGGCACCCAAACCAGTGCTGCAGATCAATCCCACCGCTGACACCAAGTCTGCAGTTAGCATGGTGTCCTTGCATTTCTTTAGCGCCTTGCCGGATACAACACCACGACTGTCTCCGGAGAAGCTGTTCGAACCCTTCGCCAGTGGTCGCCCTGGCGGCCTCGGCTTGGGCTTGTACCAGGCGCGCAAGAGCCTGCGCGAAGCCGGAGGCGACTTGACGGCCCGCCTGGAGGCTCAGGGTGTGATGTTCTTGCTGAGCATCCCAAGCAAGGAAGACTGTACAGCCTGAAGGGCCTGCTCGCCAACAAGGCCGGCGGCCAATCAATGCAGATGCCGCGGCTTACGCCCCCCACCATGGCCGCCGCCATGGCCACCGCCAGAGCCACGCGGGGGCTTGCCCAACTGCATGGAGTTGACCAAGTCGTCGAATCGCTGGCTGAACAGTTTGTCGATCTCGGCCACCACGCCCGAGAGCTCAGCGCCGTCAAAATGGCGCTCCATCATGTTAACCACGTCTTGCACCAGGAGGTCACGTTGTACCTGCATGATGGAGGCCGGGTCCGGCCCGACAAACAGCATCATGAAATCATCGCGTGACTCAGCCTCGGACGCCTCGTCTTCGTCGTCAAACTCAGCGTCGTAAAAAGTGACCTCCACCGCAGCCCCGGTGGCAGCCAACTCATTGAGGTTCATGCAGACCTCATCGAGCACCTGGCGGAAGTCGTCGTCACCTGCCACCGTCCAGCAGATTTGCAGCAAATGGTCGTCCGGCTCGAACTTGATACCCGGCTCGTCCTCGTAGCTGCTGTCGGCGGCTTCAGCCAACGAGCGCGCGCCCGCATAGACCCACAGAGGCTTTAGCGCCTCTTGCAACTGTGCGAAAACGACTTCAGGCCGCAATGTGATCTGACCGTGTACATGGATTTCAAAAGGGGGGTTGTAGCGAGGCATGGGCTTAGTGTAGTACGGGCCGGGCCTGTGGCGCCTGTCACCCTGCAGCGCGGTCGTAGAGTTGGTGCCCGGGACCGGAATCGAACCGGTACGCCCCTTATGCAGGAAAGCGGCGGATTTTAAGTCCGATGTGTCTACCAATTTCACCACCCGGGCGCGGCGGCTGCCGGAACATTTGTGGAGGCGCGACCCGGAGTCGAACCGGGCTAGACGGATTTGCAATCCGTTGCATAACCGATTTGCTATCGCGCCCTACTCATCACGAAAAAGGGAAGCACTTGGCTTCCCTTTTTGGAATCTGGAGCGGGAAAAGAGTCTCGAACTCTCGACCTCAACCTTGGCAAGGTTGCGCTCTACCAACTGAGCTATTCCCGCGTTGCAAGACTGAAATTATAGCGAGGATTTTGGCACTCTCCAGGCGACAGATCAAATTTTTTCGACTTGTCTGGCTTCAGTGCTTGATCGTTCCGGCCAATTCGGCCGGCACCACCACCTCGGTCGCAGCAACCACCAAAGGCTCGTCGTCTGGTAGTGGCGTGGGCATGCGCTCCAGCGCCACTTCCAGCACCTTGTCGATCCATCGCACCGGCACGATTTCCAAGCCGTTTTTGACGTTTTCCGGGATGTCCTGCAGGTCTTTGGCGTTCTCTTCCGGGATCAACACCGTCTTGATACCTCCCCGCAGCGCAGCCAGCAGCTTTTCCTTCAGGCCCCCGATGGCGGTCACTTCACCACGCAGGGTGATCTCGCCCGTCATGGCAACATCGCTGCGTACCGGAATGCCGGTCATGGCCGACACGAAGGCGGTGGTCATGGCGGCACCGGCGCTGGGTCCATCCTTGGGCGTTGCACCGTCGGGCACGTGGATGTGAATGTCTTTCTTCTCAAAAAACTCATCCTTGATGCCTAGCATGCGTGAGCGGCTGCGCACCACGGTTCGTGCCGCTTCCACCGACTCTTTCATGACATCGCCCAATGAGCCGGTACGGGTGATCACACCCTTGCCGGGCATCATGGCGGCCTCGATGGTGAGCAGGTCACCACCGACCTCGGTCCAGGCCAGGCCCACCACCTGCCCCACTTGGTTCTGCTGCTCGGCGCGTCCGTAAGAGTGCTTGCGCACCCCCAGGAAATCATTGAGGTTGTCAGCAGTCACCTTGACCTGCGGCAGCATGGTCTTGAGTTGCAAGCCCTTGACGACCTTGCGGCAGACCTTGGACAACTCGCGCTCGAGCGAACGCACCCCGGCTTCGCGGGTGTAGTAACGCACGATGTCGCGCACTGCATCTTCACCCACCAGCAGTTCGGACTCCTTGACGCCATTGTTCTTGAGTTGCTTGGGCAGCAGGTACTTGAGGGCGATGCTGACCTTCTCGTCTTCGGTGTAACCGGACAGGCGGATGACTTCCATGCGGTCCAGCAAGGCTGGCGGGATGTTCATCGAATTGGATGTGGCGACAAACATGACGTCGCTGAGGTCAAAGTCGACCTCGACATAGTGGTCACCAAACTTGTGGTTCTGTTCGGGGTCTAGCACCTCCAACAAGGCGCTAGAGGGGTCGCCCCGGAAGTCGGTGCCCAGCTTGTCGATCTCGTCCAGCAGGAACAGCGGGTTGCGGGTGCCAACCTTGGACAGGCTTTGCAGCACCTTGCCCGGCATGGCGCCAATGTAGGTCCGGCGGTGGCCACGAATCTCGGCCTCGTCGCGCATGCCACCCAAGGCCATGCGCACGTACTTGCGCCCCGTGGCCTTGGCCACCGACTGACCCAGCGAGGTCTTGCCGACCCCAGGGGGGCCGACCAGACACAGGATGGGCGCCTTCACCTTGTCCACACGCTGCTGCACCGCGAGGTATTCCAAAATGCGGTCCTTGACCTTGTCCAGGCCGTAGTGGTCTTCGTTCAGCACTTTCTCGGCGTTGGCCAGGTTGTGCTTGATCTTGGTCTTGCCGGCCCAGGGCAGGCCCGTCAGCACGTCGATGTAATTGCGCACCACGGTGGCTTCGGCCGACATGGGCGACATGAGTTTGAGCTTTTTGAGTTCACCCTCAGCTTTTTTGAGGGCTTCCTTGGGCATTCTGGCCGACTTGATCTTTTTCTCGATCTCGTCCACATCGGCGCCGTCTTCCCCCTCGCCCAGTTCTTTTTGAATGGCCTTGACCTGCTCGTTCAGGTAGAAGTCGCGCTGGTTTTTCTCCATCTGGCGCTTGACGCGGCCCCGGATTTTCTTGTCAACGTTGAGGATATCGACCTCCCGCTCGATCTGCTCAAACAGGTTTTCCAGACGTTCTTTCACGCTGGCCAGATCGAGCACCGCCTGCTTGCTCTCGAGCTTGAGCGGCAGGTGGGCGGCGATGGTGTCGGCCAAGCGGCCGGCATCGTCGATGCTGGAGATGGAGGTGAGGATTTCCGGCGGAATTTTTTTATTGAGCTTGACGTACTGGTCAAACTGCTGCATCACTGCGCGG
>Ga0114981_10002375_pt1 | contig 12143 bp, 7 predicted proteins | sample S_140806_MF_Meta_FD_87028 | JGI IMG/M metagenome (GOLD analysis project Ga0114981, IMG submission 87028) | Freshwater microbial communities from Lake Simoncouche, Canada to study carbon cycling - S_140806_MF_MetaG | ecosystem: Environmental > Aquatic > Freshwater > Lake | place: Lake...
ATGGGTTTGCATCCGCCAGCCAGCCGGGTGCACAAGGGTTCGTGGGCTTTGTGCAATACGATGCCGGTGGATTTGGCGTCTATAGCCTCCAAAGTGGTGGAACTCTGTTGCCCCCGGAAGCACGCGTCTTTGAATACCTGGGGACCCCTGAAACCAGCGTCACACCTCGCCCGGGCGAGCGCGAGCTCCTCTTCCAGCTCGACCTCAGCCGTCTCCCGCTTGCCGATAAGCGGTACGTGTATATCAACATCATTTCGACTGACACCATCCCGCAGACACCGGATGACCAAGTTAAGCTCTGGGATGCCATTGAGGATGGAACAAAACCCCAAAGCCTAACCCCCTGGGTGGTTTTGGACACATCAATTAATGACCGTAAATCCAACCAAGTAGATGCGAGGGAACCTGGCTTCAACGATGTCCGCGACCGCGTAAACGGCCCTCCCGTGGATGAGCCAACTCTCGACCTTGTTGACTGGCAGGTCGATATCCAGCGGGGATAGGTACTTTCTTTTGTTTTGGTAGTCGGCAAGTTCTCGCATTTCGACCGATAAGCGGACATTCGGCGGGGCTCATGTTTTTACTTTATTTTTATCGTGTAAAGACTCGTGTCGTAAAGCGAATTGAAGCACCTCCCGTGGATGAGCCAACTCTCGACCTTGTTGACTGGCAGGTCGATATCCAGCGGGGATAGGTGGTTCTGTTCAAGCAACTCATGCACCGTGAATGAAAATCCAGCATAGGTACGAAGTCCAGACGCACATAAATGTTGTCCGCGACCACGTAAACGGCCCTCCCGTGAATGAGCCAACTCTCGACCTTGTTGACTGGCAGGTCGATATTCAGCGGGGATAATCCCCTTGTCTTTAGTATGGCCACCAAGCAACATCTAATGGACAGACCTGCCGTCGGATTTCAGCCCGACTGATCGGCACTTGACACATCTCACCTGCGCAGTGATAGTTAATGCTCACTCCATTCACCAAATCAAAGGCAAAAATGTGAAAGTCGAACGAATTGAGCTCTTCCAAGTAGCACCTCGCTGGCTCCTCTGCAAAATCACCGCAGAAGGTGGCTATACCGGCTGGGGTGAACCCATCGTCGAAGGGAAAGCCGCTACCGTCGCCGCGTGCGTCGAGGAAATGAGCGATTTTGTCATCGGACACGATGCACGAAACATCGAAGACCTCTTCCAAGTCCTCTACCGTGGTGGTTTTTACCGCGGCGGCGCCATCGAAATGTCGGCGATTTCCGGAATAGAACAAGCCCTCTGGGACATCAAAGGCAAGACGTTGGGAGTCCCCGTTTATGAGCTCCTTGGCGGGGCGGTACGCGACAAAATGCGGATGTATGCGTGGATCAACGGCGACACTCCAGTAGAAATTGCTTCCGCTGCCAAGGCACGCGTGGCGCAAGGGTACACAGCCATCAAGATGAATGGAATCGATGACCCCATCGAATGGATTGAGTCACCAGCAACGCTTGATAGGGTTGTAGCCAAAGTGGCTGCGGCACGTGATGCGGTTGGCCGCAGCGTAGGAATCGGCGTTGACTTCCACGGCCGTGTCCATAAAGGTCTGGCTAAAGTCCTGTTCCGTGCACTTGAGCCCTTTGACCTGATGTTTATCGAGGAGCCGGTGCTTGCCGAAAATGGAGAGGCATTTGTAGAGCTTTCTCGCCAGTCCTGTATCCCTATCGCGACCGGTGAACGTCACTACACTCGCTGGGGCTTCAAGCAACTGCTTGATCAGGGCGGTGTAGCGATTGTACAGCCTGATTTGTCACATGCTGGCGGGATTTGGGAATGCCGCAAGATTGCTGCTATGGCCGAAGCCTACGATGTTGCATTTGCGCCACATTGCCCACTCGGACCGATCGCGCTTGCAAGTTGCCTTCAGGTGGACTTCTGCACACCCAATGCAGTCTTACAGGAGCAAAGCCTCGATGTTCATTACAGCGCAGGAACGGATGCGATGAAGTACATATTGTCGCCGGACACATTTACCTTTGATGCCGGATACATCAAACGTCCGCTTGGACCCGGACTCGGTGTGGTTGTAAATGAGGCTGCGGTCCGGGAAGCGGCAGCAATTGGCCATCGGTGGCGGAACCCGCTCTGGCGAAACGCCGATGGCTGCGTCACGGAGTGGTGATTCACCACGATGCACCATGAGATGGCAACGACGGGTGTGTCAGAGATATTGCATCACGAGATGCTTAAATGGTCTGTTTGAAAATCTATTAGTTGCCGACTGAAACTATAGGCGTCAATTTTTCGTCCTAATTCACAAGCTTCGCAATCACACGAAATTGGCAATTCCGGTAGAATTACCGGGGGGGTTTGCATATGCGCTATCAATCATCGGGTTCTGCACTGTTTGCGGCTATGTCGCTGTCTGTTCTAGGAGTCGCCGGTTCGGCTCTTGCCAAGCCAGATCCAGTTGGAGCGGTGGTACAGGATGCTGGAGCGCTGGTAAACGAAGCAAGAAAATTGATTCAGGATGGAAAGGTTCAGGAGGCGTTGGCCAAGCTCGATGCTGCTGTCAAGGCACGTCCTGATTACACGACTGCGTATTCCGAGCGTGCTGGCGTACTCTTTCAACTCAAGCAATTTGACAAAGCTGTCGCTGACTATGCAGCGGTTATAAAAATGCGTCCGGCGGCACCCGCAGGATATTTCAATCGTGGACTTGCATTGATTTCTCTTCCGAAACCCGATGCCAAAGCTGCCATGTCTGATTTCACGAAAGTCATTGAGCTAAAGCCAAAGGCCACCCCAAATCAGGACCTTGTTCTCGAAAGCTATGATAAGCGTGCTTACTGCAACATCCTCCTCGCGCAATGGCCCGATGCCGTTGCAGACTGCTCAGAGGTCCTCAAGCGGGCTGCCAACCGCGCGGACAGTCTTATCAACCGTGCATTTGCTTACGAATCACTGACCCCACCAGACATTGATAAGGCCATCGCAGACTACACAACAGCGCTGCCTCTGGTAACGGATGCCGCAGCAAAGCTTGACATCCACCTCAACCGTGCAAGCCTCTTTCTCTCTCAGAAGAAGTATGAGCCTGCGATTGCGGATCTTTCAGAAGGCATTAAAGCCAATCCGAAGAACGCGGATGCTCTTCAGGCTCGTGCATCTGCCCTTTTCCAAACCGGAAAGTTCGATCTTTCTGTCGCAGACTATAAAGCCCTCGTTACGCTTAAGCCAACGGATGTAAACATCATCAAAGACCTCGGAGCCGTTCAGCTTCAGGTAAAGGATTACGCCGGGGCGATTGGTACATACACAAGCTATATAGGAAAGGCTGGCGCGTCCGCTGGCAAAGATGTCTATAAGTTCCGTGCAGTTGCGTACATGAAAGCGGTTCCGGCTAATCCAGCAGCAGCGGTTGCAGATTATCAGGCCTATCTTGCAGCGAATCCAAACGATGCGGTTATGTGGCATGACCTTGCAGCGGCAGCGTTCTCGCTCGCCGATGATAAGCCTGGTGCAAACTTGGATCTTGCCCTCACCGCAGCTGACAAGTCGCTGGCAATCACCGCTGGACAGATAGACATGCTCCTAGTACGCGCCGATGGCCTTTCGCTACAAGGAAAGTTTGATGCCGCGATTGCCGCTTACACTGCTCTCCTTGCTGCAAAGAGTGGTGATATCAATGCACTTGAAGGGCGTGGTCGCGCTCGCTTCAATGCCAAGCAGTTCACAGAAGCTATTGCGGACTTCGATGCGTTTCTAGCTGCGGCGCCCGCAACGACGACCAACAAGCCAGAAATCGAGCGCCTCCGTGTCCTCGCACTCGAAAGCACCGGCGGCACCAAAAATGTCGAGATGTTGATTGCGCAGTACACCAAGCTCATCGATGCTGCACCAGATGCCAAAGACTCTGCCATCCTGTACACCAACCGTGGCGTACAGCTCTTTAACAAAGGTGACTTTGCCGCGGCGGGCAAGGACTTCACAAAGGCATCCACGCTTGATGGTGGGCAGCTGTCGAGCCTGAAAAACATCCTGTCAGCAGCCTACAAGCAATACGAAAAGTCGAAGACAAAACCTGATGCGGATGCGGTCCTCGCTGCTGCTGACAAGGTCCTAGCCAAGGATCCAAAGGATACAGATGGAGTCGCAACCCGTGCGGATGTGCTCCTTGCGACCAAAGACTTTGCAAAGGCAATTGCAGAATACTCCCGTATTCTTACAGCGAATCCAAATAGCAAGGAAGCTGTCGCTGTTCAAATGAACCGTGCAGCGGCATACCTACAGCTGACCCCGCCAGATTACAAGGCCGCGCTCGCAGACTTGAATATGGTGATCACTAAAACCCCGATGGACATCGAAACCATCCGGATTCGCCTTCAAATCCATCAAGCACTCAAGGACTACCCCGCGACCATCGTGGATGCGACCAAAATCCTGATGCTTTCTGGTAAACCGGACACAGATGCGCTCGTTGCGCGTGCGAATGCAAACAGCACCATCGCAACTTCTAAAGACGTCGTTCCAACCAAGGGCGCGGCTGCGTTGGATGCTGCGATTGCAGACTACACAGTGGTCATCATGGCGAACCCAACGGAGGCGAATTTGCTCGTCAACCGAGGCATCGCCTATGTTCGAAAGTCTGGACGTAAGTCGATTCCTGATATCCAGAAGGCGATTGCAGACTTTGAAGCGGCGATCAAGCTCAAAGCCGATATGTCTGAGGCGTGGGATCGTCTGGCTCGCGCCTACGATGACTTTGGTCTGAACAGTGAGCCAGATCAGGAAATGGCTTGGACAAAGGCTATTGATGCCTATACCAAGTACGCAGCGTTGCCAGGCGTAGCCCCAGCAGATGCTGAAACGGCGAAGAAGCGGGCTGCCGCACTCAAGGAAGCCCTAAACGGCTAGTCAGCGAGCGTTCGCGGTTTGTAAGAAGCTCTCCAGGTGTCTGGAGAGTTTCTTTTTTTGAGGAAGAGGAAATATGAGCGAATCTTCGACTTACGCAAACTGCTCATATGCATACAACAGGAGTCTGTCTGTTGAATTCGTCCCGTAAGGATCAGCCATTTAAACATCAAAGCCCCTCCGATAAATCGGAGGGGCACTTGGTAGCGGCGACGGGACTCGAACCCATGACCTAGGGGTTATGAATCCCTCGCTCTAACCAGCTGAGCTACACCGCCAAGGCACTGAGCATAATACCGCCCATCCCGAAAAAGCGGCAACGCAAAACTTTGATTTTCACAGCCATTTTGTTCTGCATGATGCATACCTCCCCTAAGATAAGCCGTCACAAAGCCGTAATCGGGTACGATACATCACTGTGAATTCAGCAGAAGATCAGCCCGCATCGCATGACGTTCTCATTGCCGATGCAATCAACGCAGCCCTAGCGGAAGATATCGGATTAGGTGACATCACATCCCTTGTCTGTATCCCCGCTACAACCCTAGCGACCGCGAAGTTCATCGCGAAAGCAAGTGGGATCATCTCAGGGATTGAGGTTGCTGCACGCATCCTCACCGCAGTTGACCCGACAATCATAACGAGCATCGTTATCGCAGATGGCGCAGCAGTGACAAAGGGCGACATCATCGCTGTCGCATATGGCCCGGCCCGCTCGATGCTCACGGCGGAACGTACCGCGCTCAACTTCCTTCAACGCATGTCCGGGATTGCAACGACCACGCACGCCTTCGTTGCCGCAACCAAGGGAACAAAGGCCATCATTCTGGATACCCGCAAAACGGCACCAGGGCTGCGGGCAACCGACAAGCTCGCCGTTGTCCACGGAGGTGGTTCAAACCACCGCTTTGGGCTCTACGATATGGCGATGCTGAAAAATAATCACATCACGGCATGCGGAAGTATCACCGCCGCAGTCGCAGCTCTTCGAGCCGAGACCCATGTCCCAATCGAAGTCGAAGTCCGGACCTTTGATGAGCTAAACGAAGCGCTCTCCCTAAACATCGCACGAATCATGCTCGACCATTTCAACCTCCATGACATGCAGCGCGCCGTTGAAATCGCCGCTGGACGCACACCGCTCGAAGCCAGCGGAAACATGACCATCGAGCGTATTCCAGCCGTCGCCGCAACCGGCGTAGACTTCATCTCCGTCGGGGCGCTCACCCACAGCTTCACCGCCCTCGACATCAGCTTTACATTTGACCCTTCGCACTAACACCAACGGAACAATCCACCAATGCTAAACGACCTGCTTACCGCCGATGCCATTTATGCAAAGCTCCACGCCAACCTCGCCGACATCGTCCCGGATGTGATGCTACGCCGCAAAGCCGAAGCCGCCGCACAGATTGAAGTCCTGAAGCGGGAGCGCAACGCCATCGTGCTGGGTCACAACTACATGGAGCCATCGTTGTTCCATTCCATCCCCGACTACCGCGGTGATTCGCTTGAGCTGAGCCGCGTGGCTGCCACAACGGATGCAGACATCATCGTGTTCTGTGGCGTCCGCTTTATGGCCGAGACGGCGAAGATCCTGAATCCAAGTAAAACTGTCCTCATACCAAGCAGTAAGGCTGGTTGCTCGCTCGCAGAGTCCATTACGGCACAGGATGTCCGCGACCTCCGCGCGATGTATCCCGGGGTGCCCATCGTCACCTACATCAACACCTACGCCGATGTCAAAGCCGAATGCGATATCTGCTGCACCAGTGGGAATGCCGTGGCCGTTGTCGAATCACTCGGCAGCGAGCAGGTGATCTTCCTCCCGGATGAGTTCCTCGCCCGCAATGTTGCCCGTGAAACCGGCAAGCACATCATCTTCCCTGTGAAGGGCGCGGGCCATGGACCGGATGTCGGTGACACAACCCTTGATGTCAAAATGATTGGCTGGCGTGGACGCTGCGAAGTCCACGAGCAGTTCAATGTCAGGGATATCAAACAGGTCCGATCGCAGGTCCCGGATGTTCTTGTGCTTAGCCACCCAGAGTGCTCACCCGATGTCGTCGAAGCAAGCGACTACTCTGGCTCCACAACGGCGATGATTCGGTACGTTGAAAAGAACGCAGGACGTAAGTTCCTCATCCTGACCGAGTGCTCGATGGCAGATAACATTTTGGCAAGTGCGCCAGATGCAGAAATGCTCCGTATGTGCTCTGTCCGCTGTCCGCACATGGCCGAGATCACCGTCGAGGACACCCTGCTTGCGCTACTGAAGACTCAGTTCGTCGTCGATGTCCCTGAAGACATCCGGGTCCGAGCGTACAAGTCCGTTGAGCGGATGCTGCAAATCGGTCACACTGGTCCTAGGGACTAAGGCGTGGCAACGATCAATGCGGATGTCCTAATCATTGGGTGCGGAATCGCAGGCGGTATCACGGCGCTACGCCTCGCGGATGCCGGTATCCCTGTCGTCATCGCAACCCGTAGCCAGGATCCAGCCGAGAGCAATACGTTCTGGTCCCAGGGCGGGATTATCTTTGAAGGCCAGGAAGACACGCCGGAGCGCCTCGCAAAGGATATCCTCGCAGCTGGAGCAGGTCTATCAAACCCAGATGCTGTCCAAGTCCTCGCTGAGAATGGCCCGCACCTCCTCGAAGATGTTCTGATCAACCGTCTCGGTATCGAATTTGATGTCGAAGGCCGCACGCTTTCCCTCGCCCGCGAAGGTGGCCACTCGCTTGCGCGAATCGTCCACGTCGCCGATGCAACAGGCAAGGCTATCGAAGTCAAGCTTATCCAGGCGTTAAAGGAACATCCAAACGTCACGCTGCTCACCCAACAAACAGGCATCGACCTCATCACCAGCAGCCACCACTCAGTCGACCGCCTTCAGGTTTATGCACCATTGACGTGTGTCGGAGCGTATTTCCACGACCGGCGGACGCGTGAGGTGACGAAGGTGATGGCGCGGGCGACCGTGCTGGCAACCGGTGGTCTTGGGCAGATTTATGCCCATAACACGAATCCTCTGGGCGCACGCGGGGATGGCCAAGCGATGGCATACCGGGCGGGAGCCCGCGTCATCAACATGGAGTTCGTACAGTTCCACCCGACAACCTTTGTCGGTGCAAATGGCGCACGTTTCCTGATCACCGAAGCAGTTCGAGGGGATGGCGGTCGCCTCGTACATGCCGACAACACGCCGTTTATGGACAAATACGATGCGGTTTGGAAGGACCTTGCCCCCCGTGATGTCGTAGCCCGAGCGATATATCAGGAGATGCTTGAGCATGATGTCCCATACGTCTATCTAAACCTCAGGGATTTCATTGCGGAAGATCGCATTCGCCACCACTTCCCCACCATTCTGCAACGCTGCGCGGATGCCGGCGTTGATATTACAAGTGAGCTTGTTCCTGTCGTACCTGGTGCTCACTACGCGTGCGGTGGCGTCTGGGTGGATCAGTGGGGTCAGTCGACGCTTGCCGGCCTCTATGCCGTCGGTGAGGTTGCGTGTACCGGATTGCATGGCGCTAACCGGCTCGCATCCACAAGCCTGCTCGAGGGCCTTGTGTGGGGCGACCGTGCTGCGCAGCACTTGAAGGCAAATCTCCACCTGCTCCATCAACCGGATGCAAATAACTACCCGGATTGGGAATACGCAGATGGCGGTGCTCCCGACCCTGCTTTGATTGGGCAGGACTACGGGCAGATCAAGGCCCTGATGTGGAACTACGTTGGCCTAGTGCGTACAACGCAACGCCTGGAGCGGGCACTGCGCGAGCTACGACGCTTTGAACAGGAAATCGAGTTCTTCTACCGTACAACGCAGCTCACCGATGGCCTTATTGGCCTCCGAAATGCTGCGCGCACCGCGACACTGGTCGCACAGGCGGCTTGGACCAATCGGACATCTGTGGGATGCCACTTCCGCGAATAGCCGGCATCAGCGCTTGGCGAAGTACTGCTCAACAAGATCAGCGGCCATTTGGCCCGAGAGCAGGCTCGGCGGAACACCGGGACCCGGCACCGTCATCTGACCAGCAAAGAACAGATTCGGAACTTTCTTCGCCACCATCCGAGGTTTGAAAATGGCTGTTTGCTTTAGCACATTCGCAAGACCGTAGGCATTACCCTTGAACGAATTGTAGTCGTTGATGAAGTCTTTGTGCGCGTAGGTTCGCTTGACGACAATACGATCGCGGATATTCTCACCGGTACGCTGCTCAAGGCGGTCCATGATGATGTCAAAGATTCGCTCACGTTGCTCATCCGTGTCTTCCATACCAGGGGCTAGTGGAACCAGGAGGAAGACATTTTCATCCCCTTCCGGAGCCACACTGTCATCGGACTTGCTTGGAACACACGCATAGAAGAGTGGCTTATCTGGCCACTGCGGCGTGACATAAATCTGGTCGGCGTGCTGGTCTAGGCCTTCATCAAAGAAGAGGTTATGGTGCTCAAGGCCACCCACGCGGCCACGAACCCCTAGAAAAACCAAAAGACTGGATGGGCTGAGAACCTGCTTATCCCACCAGTCGCGGTGGTAAGTGCGCCATTTTGCATCCACGAGGTACTGCTCAACGTGGCGATAGTCTGCTGCGGCAACGACGGCATCCGCCGCTTCAAATCCGGATGCTGTGAGGACACCGTTGGCGCGTGCCTTATCAATGCGGATTTCATGGATGGCGGCTTTCGTCTTGAACGTCACGCCTTGGGTCTCGGCGACACGCAGCATTCCATCCACAACGGTGCGCATTCCGCCCTGCGGATACCAAGTCCCAAGCACGAGGTCGGCATGATTCATGAGCGAATACATCGCCGGAATTTCACGCGCAGTCCCGCCAAGAAACAGCACAGGAAACTCGAGGATTTGGCGAAGGGCATCATCCTTGACCACTTTTGCGACACGGCTGCGCATGGAGGAGAACATCCGAAGTCGAAGGCCATCGATGGCTAGCTTTGGATCTGCGTACTCAGCAAGCGAGACGCTTGGTTTGCGGACGTATTCGCCCATCCCGACTTTGTAGGTGTAGGCGGCTTCCTTCAGAAACGCTTGTAGTCGTTTGCCACTGCCTGGTTCACGTGCTTCGAAGATTTTCACAAGATGCGAGAGGCGTGCGGGTACATCGATGGAATCTGTCCCAGGCAGAAAAACGCGGTACGACGGGTCGAGGCGCTTCAGCGTGTACTGATGCCCAGGCGTTGTCCCAAAGCGCGCGAAGTACTCTTCGAACACATCGGGCATCCAGTACCAGCTTGGCCCAAGGTCGAAGCGAAAGCCATCCTTTTCCCACAGCTGCGCGCGGCCGCCAAGCGTGGCGTTCTTTTCGTAGACTGTGACATCGTAGCCACGCCTCGCAAGGCAGGATGCGGCAGCGATACCAGCAAATCCACTTCCAATAACAGCAACACGCTTCATATATGAAACAACCTCACGTACCTTTTATCGGTTCCAGCGGAATATTCTACGCACTCCACTCAAATGGCACACGTGGCTTCAGCTTTAACTTGATGACATCCGGGCTTGCGAGTAAGCGCAGCGGGAACACGCCACCACGCTCGGCGACAACGCGCACTGATGTAACCGTATGCCGGTCCCAAACAACATCAATGGTCACGCCGCCACGGGCACGGAGACCCGTGACGCTCCCACGACTCCAGGCATCCGGTAGCGCAGGCAGCACATGAATCTCACCCGCATGGCTCTGTATTAGACACTCAGCAACCGCCGCAGCAAGGCCAAAGTTGCCATCGATTTGAAATGGTGGATGATCTGCAAAGCCATTTGGATACATCGCGCTCGAAACAAGCGCTCCGATGTGTCCCGCGACAGTATTGCCATTGCCAAAGCGTGCTTCGAGACACGCCAGCCATGCCCGGCTCCAACCGGTGTGTGCACTTCCCGCTACGAGGCGGGCATCCAGTGTTTTCCGGAGCGCGGCCATGAGGTCAGGCGTCTCACCAAATGTCAATTGATTCCCGGGATAGGCACCGAAGGCATGCGAGAAATGTCTGTGTCCAGGCTCGGCATCTGTGTAGTCTTCCGACCATTCCATTAAGCGGCCATCCCGTGGCGAGATCCTGTGCGGTGGTAGCGCTGTTAGTTCCCGGTCGAGCACGCGCTGGTAGTCATCATCCATCCCGAGAGCAACCGCGGCGGCGAGGGTGTTCTCCCAGCAGCTACGAATCAGCTGGATGTCCATCGTGCAGCCTTGCGACAGCGCCGCTGCGCCGGCAGCCGTCTCGAATGTGTTCTCAGGGCTGTAGCTCGGCGATGTTGTGTAATAGCCATCCGGGCCCTTGATGACCCAGTCCTGCAGAAAATCGCTTGCACCTTTGAGGATGGGATAAATGCGCTCGAGGTAGCGACGGTCGGGCGAAAAGCGCCAATGGTCCATTAAGTGATCGCAGAGCCACGCGGCTCCCATCGGCCATATTCCCCAGATTCCATCGGATGGCGTTGCGTGGCCAAAGATGTCGGTGTTGTGGTGGAGAACCCAGCCGCGCATCCCGTAGTGCTCGCAGGCAACCTCTTCACCGGCAGGCACAAGCCCTTCGACAAAGTCGATAAGCGCCGTATGGCACGGGGCAAGCCCGAGGGGCTCTGCCGCCCAGTAGTTCATCTGGAGGTTGATATTCGTGTGATAATCGCTCCCCCAAGGCGCAGTGTAGTGCTCATTCCAAATGCCCTGAAGGTTTGCGGGGAGACAGCCGGGACGACTCGATGCCAGCAACAAGTAGCGTGCATATTGCGTTAACAGAGCAACTAGCGCTGGGTCGGTTCGCTCAATTGTTGCATCCTTTATACGGTCGGCAAGCGGCTTTTTGGTTGGCCGGCGGTCATCCAGGTCGATTGTAAATGCCCGGAACAAGCGACGGTGTTCGCGGCAATGTCGATGTCGCTGTGTTTGCCACGGTGTCCCAAATGCAGTGTCTACTTGTGTGATCGCCCGCCGGTGGCTTTTATCGTTCCAGCTTGTCGCAAGGGCAACGCGGAGGACAATGGAATCTGCACTATCAATGACCAATGTGTCACCATCGGCGACTACGGTTCCACCAAAGTGCTGCACGCGAAGGCTTGCCATGAAATCCATGGCCTGTCCACTATCATCAAGCAGTGAGCCTTCCAGCTGTAGGGTGTCTCCCTCGGCATGATGTGTGGTGCTATGTGCCAGCGCTGGCGCATCCTCACGAGGCTCCCGTCGAAGGTGAAGGCGTACGTTAATCCCCTTCTCCGTCGCCGCAGCGAGGC
>Ga0114981_10002379_pt1 | contig 12127 bp, 10 predicted proteins | sample S_140806_MF_Meta_FD_87028 | JGI IMG/M metagenome (GOLD analysis project Ga0114981, IMG submission 87028) | Freshwater microbial communities from Lake Simoncouche, Canada to study carbon cycling - S_140806_MF_MetaG | ecosystem: Environmental > Aquatic > Freshwater > Lake | place: Lake...
CGGATCGTTCATCGCGATGCGTATCGCCATCGTAGGTGGCATGTGGCACCCGTCCAAAGAGCTCAAGCTGTGTCAGCTTTTGTGCTTGATCGTATGCGAGCGCCTTTGTTGGAAACAGATAAAGCGCACGTGCATCCCGATTTGCCAATAAATGCTCATACACTGGCCCGTTGTAACAAAGTGACTTTCCACTTGCGGTTGGTGTCGTGATGACGGTGTTAAAGCCACTGCGCAGTAAGTCGATAGCCTCTCGCTGATGTGCCCATAGGTCGGTTATGCCCAACCGCTGAAACGCATCGGCTAATTCAGAGACAAACGGAGGGACCAAAGGCTCAGGTGATGCCCGGACAGCTGGAAGGACATGCCGATAGACAAGTTGTCCATCGTAATCCTGACTTCGCATCAGTTTTGAAAGCATCGCATCTGGGTCAAACACATACCATTCTAGAGGAACTAAAGAGGCTCTGCCGGCGTTAGAAAGATATGGACACTCCTCTTCCACCCAGACCGGCGATCATCGCTGAATATGGTCCGGTTTTCACCTTGCGAAACGTTGCGCGGATTCCCGGGGATTCAGGCACTTACCTCAACCTACGGAACCTAATCGGGAGGAATGAGGCATCCAATGCAAGCCGTGTGCAGATAGAAGTCCCTGTCCGAAAAGGTACCTTCCGTTTATACTACGCTCCTCTCAGCATTCATGGTCAGGGTTCGCTTGGCGAAGCATCCACGTTCAAAGATGTAACCTTTGCTGCAGGCGTTCCAATAGATGTCCTGTATGAATTCCACTCGTATCGCTTCACATACCGCAAGCCATGGAAAACGACAGCAGGTTGGCAGCTTGAGTTAGGCGGCACGATGAAGGTACGGGATGCGACTATCTCGTTGTCCCAGCCAACGGTCAGCGCGGCTAAAGCCAATATCGGATGGGTTCCCTTGGTTCACATTGCCGGTAAGAGGCAGCTCTCCCGGCGGAGCACGATGACATTTGATTTGGATGCCCTTGGCGGTGGCCCTGGACGGGCAATCGATCTCGGCGTGCGGTCAAATTACTTGATCAGCAATGACTACTCTGCAGGCATTGGTGTACGGACCATCGAAGGAGGCGCGGATTCTCCCCGTGTGTTCAATTTTGCTTGGTTCACGACACCCGTGCTGACATTTACTCGCCTTTTATAGACGCGTTACGGCGGCGTTTCTTTCCGACCACAAACATCTGTTGAGAATCAACGCGTCGTTTGCGGGGGCTGGGCCGTAGGCGCTCCCACTGTCCATCGGGTGTCAGCTGCCGTGCCTGCGCCGTATCAGACAGCATCGTCAGTAAGACCTGCTCGACAACATAGTGCTTGTGTCGTTCGAGTTCCACCGGAAAGACGACCTCGACACGGCGATCCAAATTCCGGGTCATCAGGTCAGCACTCCCCATCCACAATTGAGTGTCCCCGTGGTTGTGGAAGTAGTAGATTCGGGCATGTTCCAGGAACCGTCCAACGATTGAGATAACTCTAATATTCTCTGACCAACCATCGAGGCCCGGTACAAGACAGCAGATTCCTCGGACTATCAAATCAATCTGGACACCATGCCGGCTCGCATCGTAGAGCTCTCGAATCATTTCCTCATCAACCAAGGCATTCATCTGGAAGATAATTCTTGCCGTCCTGCCCTTACGGGCATGATGTGCTTCCCGCCGGATCATCTCGACCAAGCGCTCACGCAGGTTTAGCGGGGCCACCAGAAGTTTGCGGAATATCTTTTGTTTTGAATAGCCGGTGAGGACATTAAAGAGGTCGGAAACATCCGCACCAAGATCAGGATCCGCCGACATCAGCCCAAAGTCTGTATAAATACGTGCCGTCGTCGCGTTGTAGTTGCCCGTACCAAGATGAACAAATCGTCGAATACTGCCATCCGGGTTACGTCGCACAATCAGCAGAATTTTGGCATGCGTCTTCAAGCCAATGAGTCCATAGGCAACGTGAACGCCTGCTTCATCGAGGCGGCGTGCCCACGCGATGTTATTTTGTTCATCAAAACGGGCTTTTAGCTCAACGAGCACGGCAACCTGTGTATCAACATCACGCGCTTCCATCAGCGCCTGGACGATCGGAGACTTTGCCCCTACGCGGTACAAGGCTTGCTTGATGGCAAGGACATCTTGGTCACGTGCGGCTTCCTGCACGTATTGGATCACCGGGTTAAAGCTGTCATATGGGTGATGTAAGAGAACATCCTCACGGGCGACTAGCGAGAAGATTTCTTCTCCGCTGGTAAACAAGTCCGGGATTCTTGGGACATGTGGAGCATCTTTCAGTTCCGGGTATGGAAGCCCAACAAGCTCCATATAGGCCGAAACACCAAGCACTCCAGGCCCTGTTTCTGAACTGACAGCAACATTTCGGGCATCCATTTCCAAACCTTGGACAAGCAGCTGGCGAATGTGCACCGGCATTTCACTTGAAACTTCGAGACGAGTCACAAAACTGAAGTGTCGGCGTTCAATATCAGCAGTAACCGCCTGCATCAGGTCTTCTGCCTCCGCCTCACGGATTTCAACATCAGCATCGCGTGTAACCCGAAATGGATACGCTCCCGTTGCCACATATCCAGGGAAAAGCCTCCCGATGTGACTGGCCACAACATCCTCAAGCCAGACATACGTTGGTGAAAGACGGTCCCCTACTGTTAGCAATCTTGGGAGTGTGGCAGGAACCTTAACGCGTGCAAATCGCTCCATACCGTCGTCATCGAGCGTGACAGCAAGGTTTAAGGAGAGGCTCGAAATGTGCGGAAACGGATGCCCAGGGTCCACGGCAAGCGGTGTCAGAATTGGATAAATATGATCATCAAAGTAGGAAGAAAGCGTTGCCTGCTCGTTTTCAGGGAGGCGGGCAACATCCATGACGCGAATTCCCTTGCTAGTCAGCTCATGAATGAGCTGCCGCCGGCATTGCTGTGCCCGCTCTACAAGTGTCGCCGTTTTGGAGCCAATTTTCTCAAGTGCTTCCGCAGGCGTAAGGCCGTCCGCCCCACGATCAACCATCCCCGTTGAGCGTTGCGCCTGTAGCGCAGACACTCGGACCATAAAAAATTCGTCGAGATTACTGCCAAAGATCGCAAGGAACTTAACCCGCTCCAATAATGGATGTCTGGTGTCAAACGCCTCATCCAAAACGCGGGAATTGAAGTCTAGCCACGACAGCTCCCGGTTCATATACGGCATCCGCACAACCGGTTCAAGTGCCGACTCGGCAACATCCAATGGAGAATCCATACGGTAGTGTACCAAAGGGTATTCAGTGTGCTTCCTCACGTGCAAGGTAAACTATGCGTCGATATGAGCCTCATTACAATTTCCGACCTGACGATGGAATACGGCCCGGACACGATTCTTGAAAATGTTTCCCTCTCGGTCGCTCGCGGCGAGCGGATTGGGATTGTTGGGCGAAATGGTGGTGGTAAAACCACGCTCCTGAAAGCGATACTCGGTATCGAACAGCCCGCAAGCGGCAACATTCACATCGCCAAAGGAATCCGCATAGGCTACTTGTCTCAGATTCAGTCCATTGATGAATCTCAAACGGTAATTCAGGCGGCGGAAGTTGCACTTTCGGCGGTAGCGGATGCGGAAACCGAGCTACGTAATGCAGAGAAAGCCCTCGCAGAAAATCCCACCGATGATGAGCTGACGGAGGCATTGGGAGCCGCTCAAGATCGTCATCAGTATCTAGGAGGACACTTTGCCGTTGATGGACTACACGCATCCCTGAAAGCCCTTGGTTTCCCGGAATCTACCTGGGACAAACAGGTCGCAGTGCTTTCCGGTGGTGAAAAAACTCGCCTAGCAATGGCCCGCTTGCTGGCGACAAGCCCAGAGGTCCTGATTCTGGATGAACCAACTAACCACTTGGACATCAAAGCCATTGAGTGGCTTGAGAACTTCCTCGTACAGGTTCCCGGGGCTGTCCTCGTCGTCAGCCACGACCGCCGCTTCCTCGACCGGGTAACCAAGGCAACCTGGGAAGTGGATGTGCAGAGAGTTACCGTTTATGGATGTGCGTACAGTGAGTATCGCAAACGACGGGATGCCGAGCGACAACAGCAGCTTGATGAATACCTTAAACAGCAGGCTCATATTCAAAAAACCGAAGAGTACATCCGGCGAAACAAGGCCGGTCAGAACACCCGAAACGCGATGGGCCGTCAGAAGGTCCTGAATCGCTTAGACCGGATTGACCGCCCGATGGACGATGGTGCGATGATGCGTGCGGCTGTTGGAGATGCTGGTCGTAGCGGTTTAGATGTCGTGGTTGCGCAGAACCTCTGCAAGAGCTTTGGCGACCGGACGATTGTCCGGAATGCAAACTTTACGCTTCGTCGAGGAGACCGTGTCGGCGTTGTTGGCCCCAATGGTGCAGGGAAGACAACACTGATAAACATGCTCATCGGCGACGATGACATTGACTCAGGTCATATCCGTACGGGCCACGGCGTCAAGGTTGCGCACCATAAGCAAGAGCAGGATGACTTCGGGGATGATGAATCTCTCCTCGATGCGTTTTACGATCGTGCTGGTCTGACAATTGCTGAATGCAGGACGCATTTGGCGAAGTTTCTCTTTACCGGTGAGGATGTCTTCAAGCCCGTCTCTGGTCTTTCTGGAGGCGAGCGTGCAAAGCTTGCGATGTCATTAATGGTATTGTCGCCGGCCAATCTTCTCATTTTGGATGAGCCAACGAACCACTTAGATGTGTTTTCATGTGATGCACTTGCGCAGTCACTGGCACGCTTTGCAGGCACATTACTTGTCATCAGCCATGATCGTAGCCTGCTTGATGAGACTACAAACAAGACCCTCTACTTTGATGGAACAGGAAACGTATCGCTGTATGACATGCCGTATTCTGCGTGGCGCGATGCCGTTGCAGCGGCGGAGGCGCAGCCAGTACGAAAGAAAGGTACAGATCAGGTTGTTACGCAGCCTGCACAAAGTGCGCTTCAGCGTAGCCGCGACAAGCGAAAGTTACAAGCAAGGCTGGAGTCATTGGAAGCAAAGGTTGCAGAAACAGAAACGGAGCTGGCAACGATTGAGCAGCGGCTATCTGCTCCGGCGAGCCCGGACAGTGCAATCTCCGATGCAAAGCTGTACGAAAAAACTGTAAAAGCATTAGAGGAGCTGATGACTGAGTGGGAGCTTATGGCCGGTCAGATCGATGCACTAGATTAAGCGCTTGCCGCTTGAACGCTGATTAGTTACGAGGCCAGCCCCAGTTATCCCACTCTACGTCAGCCTCGCGACGAAGTTGCCAATGCGTACGATGGCCTCTTCCAGAAGCTTTGGCGCCGTTGCGTAGCAGCAGCGAACATGTCCTGTCCCACCTGGGCCAAAGACATCGCCTGGAACGACAAGGACACGTTCTTCCTGAAGAAGACGCTCCGCAAAGGTGGAAGCATCGAGTCCGGTGTGCTCAACATTCGGGAACGCGTAGAAAGCCCCACCAGGGAGCTCACAAGGAACACCAACGCGGTTGAGCCCTGCCACGAACATACGCCTCCGCCGATCATAGTCATCGACCATGTCAGTGACATCCCGTTCGCCATTTCGGATGGCTTCGAGAGCAGCAATCTGTGAAGTAATTGGTGCGCAAAGCATGGTGTACTGATGGATTTTCATCATCGCTTCAATGATCTGCGCAGGAGCACAGACATATCCCACACGCCATCCAGTCATCGCATAGGCTTTGCTAAACCCGTTAAGTAGGATTGTCCGTTCTTTGGCACCGGCTAGAGATGGTACGCAAACGTGTGGAGCATCGTAGGACAAGCGGTCGTAAATTTCATCAGAAAGGATGTAAAGGTCATTTGAAATGGCAATATCTACGACATCCTGGAGTTCCTGACGTCCCATTACAGCGCCGGTTGGATTTGTAGGATAGCTGAGAAGGATTGCCTTGGTCTTTGGCGTGATGTAATCGGACAGATTATCTGCCTGAACCTTAAAGCCGTCGGCTGCACTTGTCGGCACGGGAACCGGAGTTCCTCCTGCGAACAACACACAAGGTGCATAGGAAACATAGCAAGGCTCTGGAACCAGAACCTCATCGCCAGGGTTTAGAATCGCCCGAAATGCTGCATCGAGTCCCTCGGACACGCCAACAGTAACGAGGACCTCATTGCGATGACAGTAATTTACGCCGTAGCGGCCTGCAATCTGTTGCCCAATGGCATCCCGCAGCTCTAAGAGACCATAGTTACTTGTGTAGGTCGTACGGCCCTGTTCAAGGCTATGAATGGCCGCTTCACGGACTCTCCAAGGAGTCACAAAATCCGGTTCTCCAACACCAAGGGAAATGACATCATCCAGCTCTGCAACAAGATCAAAGAACTTTCGAATACCAGATGCAGGCAAATTCGTGACCGTCGTAGATAAACTTTTCAAGGAGCTACCGCCAGACGCTCATCGTTACCAGGTCGTGCAAAAGCATCCCCCTCTTGTTTGTAGCACTTGAGGACAAATCGGGTGGCTGTGCCGCGAACACCATCGATTGTTGCCAGACGCTCGGCTACAAAGCTGGCGACTTCCTGCATCGTCTGCCCACGAACGACAACACGAAGATCCTGGGATCCAGTCACCAGATGCACACTAACGACTTCAGGAAACTGCTTGATACGATCCGCAATACGATCATAACCGTATCCACGTTCCGGTTGAACAGCAAGATCGATAAAGCTCTCAACTGCTGGAGTTGTTACAACATCCCACTTTATACGCGTCCGGTATCCAGCAATGACGCCAAGTGCTTCCAGACGAGCCCGTATTTCAATGACGTTGTCTACGTCGCATCCAAGCATAGACGCAAGTTGACCATCGGATAGGCGTGCATTTCCCTCAATGCTCTTTAGGAATTGTTGATCAATTTCGGAGATAGTCACAGTCATCAACTACAATCCCAGCTCATCCATCAGCGTTGGTAGAAACTTCGTAGAAATGGCATTTGTCCGGTAGCGATCATCTTCCAGAATGGTTTTCAAAAAGGATACGTTTGTTGGCAAGCCTTCGACCGTTACTTCAGACAGTGCACATTCCATCCGGATGATGGCTTCTTCACGGGTTGGTGCCCATACGATTAATTTGGCAAGATTAGAGTCGTAGTATGGAGGAACGGTATAGCCGGAGTAACACTGCGAATCGACGCGGATACCCAAGCCGCCCGGCATGATGAAGCTTGCCATTTTTCCAGCACTAGGTGCGAAACCCTTGGATGGATTCTGAGCGGTTACGCGGCACTCAATCGAGTGTCCATTCCAGCTGACATCATCTTGAGCAATGGTTAAGGTCTCGCCGGCGGCTATTCGAATCTGCCACTTTACGAGGTCGATGCCAGTGACTGCCTCTGTTACTGGGTGTTCCACCTGAATACGGGTGTTCATTTCCATGAAATAGAACTCACCGTTTGGAGTGTAGATGAATTCGACGGTGCCGGCATTTGTATAGCCGACCGCCTTTGCTGCACGAACAGCAGCATCCCCCATTGCAGACCGTTGCTCGGGTGTGAGGGACACACTCGGAGCTTCCTCGACAACCTTTTGGTGGCGAACCGTTTGCACAGTGCATTCACGTTCGCCAAGATGAATTACGTTGCCATGTTCATCAGCGAGGATTTGTACCTCGATATGCCGCATGTCAGTAATGTACTTTTCAAGATAAACCCCAGCGTTACCAAAGGCAGCTTCTGCCTCTGCTTGCGCAACCTTGAGACCTTTGAGGAGTTCTTCTTCAGACCAGGCGACGCGAATACCTCGACCGCCGCCACCAGCGGTAGCTTTCACAACAACTGGATAGCCGATCACCCCGGCAATGCGGCGCGCATCTTCATCAGATGTCAACAAACCATCCGAACCAGGAACTGTTGGAACACCAGCAGCAAGTGCGGTTTCTCTTGCAGTTGCTTTATCGCCCATTTGCTCAATCGCAGTTACTGGCGGGCCGATAAATTTTACACCGATTGCGTTGCAGATTTCTGCAAAACTTGCCATTTCGGAAAGAAAGCCATAACCAGGATGAACGGCGTCAGCTCCAGTATTGCGGGCTGCGGCAACAATGTTTGGGATGTTAAGGTAGGAATCCTTGCTTGCAGCAGGACCGACGCAAACGGTTTCATCCGCTAAGCGAACATGCAAAGAGTCAGCATCGGCTTCGGAATGAATGGCAACCGTTGCAACACCTAATTCTCGACATGCCCTGATAACACGTACCGCTATCTCGCCACGATTGGCAATTAGAACTTTCTTAAACATGAATATACCGTCAATCTCCGTCAAGGATTCGTGGTGGATATGAAACCCGCAGATTGACTCACAATCCCTGTTGCGGCATCATAATTCAGAGGAGCTTTTGTGTTGGGATCGACAATCATCTGTTCTGTCACCCCATAAGGCTTGAGCTCTGCAAGCGTTGCAGGAAGCTGATCATCATGGTCCATTTTATACATGGTGATCGCTTGTTGAATCTGTGAGATGTATTCATTTCCAGCTGTGATTCGCGCACGCTGCGTAGGTGTTGCGACCTTGCGGCCCGCTGAATCAACTCCGCCACCACCGGATACATACCGAACAACAAAAACAGCAAGTACTGCCATGATTGCGATTACGATGAGTGTCCCGACAAGTGTAAAGCCGCGTTTCAATTCGCTTTGCTTTCCAAAAGTTCGAACATTACCTGTCCATATTCGACAGGCTGCCCAGACACGACATGAACTGTAGCAACGATACCAGTAACCGGGGAGACAATGGCATTGGTAATTCCAACCGTGTCAATGGCTCCAAGCGAACGTGTGCCATCCACGACATCTCCGACTTCGAACGCCGGCTCTGTGGGAACAAAGACACCAACACTTTGTGCGGTCACTTTTAAAAATACATCTTTTTCAACGACATGATCTTCCGAATCACTTGGAACCTCATGTGGAACATCTGCGACCGCTATGTTCCTGCGTAGGCGAACGTGGATTCCATCCGCGATAATTTCGAGTTCTGTCATGTGCGGCTGAGACGTCATAGCTGCCGCATAGGCTTCAATCAAACTTGTATCCATCGTTACCACTTCTTCTCAAATATGGCCCATTCAAGCACTTGGATGATTTTCGCGATTACCATGATTGACCCTGCCAACACAAAGGCCCATACAGCGCTTTCATTTGGCTTAGAAACCTTAATAACGTTTGTCGGATCTCCGGTAAACGCAAAACGCCGAATCGTCATCTCAATCACATTCATCGCGCTTCCAACAGAATCCCGCATCTGGTAGCCAAGAAAGGCGCACAAGGCAATAGCAACAACCATCACGACCGGAAGCAAGACCTTGTACTTTTCACGCTGATGTTCGTTATAAATGATGCAGTTGCGGCAACGTTCAACTTTCTGCTCATTGGAAAGAAAGACAGCCTTTTTCGTCGTGCTGTTTGCATAGTTCTGAGATTCATTAGGTGCCATCTCAAGAACGGTCCCACGGGACTTTTTGGTTGCAGTGTTGACGATTTCCTCATCACAGTAGCAACCTCGGCGTCGTTGCCAGCAGGTATCTTTTGCCTGAAAGATTGGACAGTGTGTGCGAATGTAATCCCTGCAGTACGCACCTTCCCAGCACTTGCCGATAAGGGACATCCGCATCGGACGTTCTTCTCGTTTGGCATCTTTACCAAATTGCATATCCGATGCGACTTTGCTTTGGCGCTCAAGCGAGCCGACTAGCCGGACAATCAGGTCTCGAACGACCAAGATCACGGCAATAAGACTAGGCGCAAGGGCAGCTACTGGAAACTTCGCAACGGACATTCGCATCGCAACGGAGGGTTCACCACCCATGCTTGCAAATGCCATCGGGACTCCGAAGTACAAGGCGCCTGCGAGTACTGCAATCACGTACCCAGCGGCTTCTTCATACCAGAACAAGACTGCCGAACAGATGGCTCCAAGAACAGCAGCCGCAAGCATCGCGTTACCCGCGAGGTTGATGTTTCCCATCATTGTAATTTGGCGTGCGCGGTCCCAGGAACCAAAGTCACCCAGACCGAAAAACACGCCATACAAAAGATATGCGGTGGATAGTCCAAAGACAACAATGCAAACATGAAAGATATTATTTGCAAAGCCAAGCATCACAGGAGTGCTTGCACCAGTCCGGCTATACTGCTCGTGGTCCATGTTCTTCCTACTTTACGCGTTCAAGGTAAGTATCAGTACGTGTATCGACACGTACTTTATCCCCTTGATTTACGAAAAAAGGAACACGAATAACAGCACCAGTTTCAAGTGTGGCAGGCTTGCTGCCTCCGGATGCGGTATCGCCTCGGAAACCGGGATCAGTCTCTGTAATGATGAGCTCCATGAAATCAGGAGAGGTGACCTGAACGATCTCATCCTTGAAAACAATGACCTGCACCTCGGTGTTCTCTTTTAGGTACTTTTCTTGATCTCCAATGAGCTTACGGTCAACGGTGACCTGCTCAAAGGTATCCATGTCCATGAGATTGAAGTCTGCACCGTCGGAATAAAGAAACTGCATCACCTTGCGATCAAGGCGCGCCTGTTCAATCTTTTCTCCGGCGTTCCACGTACGATCAAGTGTCGCACCGGTCCGCAAGTTCTTCATCTTTGAGCGAACAAACGCTCCGCCTTTACCGGGCTTGACATGTTGAAACTCAACAATGGTGTAGATGTCATTGTTAAACAAAATTGACAAGCCGTTTCGAAAATCGCCAGTATCCATACCGCGAGATTATAGCACGATAAAGAAAACCCCCGGTTCGTTAGAACCGGGGGTTTGGCTTTAGTCTGCGCAAGCGCAGTTCAGGTTAGAACTTAACCGAGAACTGGGTTGCTACAACTCCGCCCTTTTGCAGGTCAGCTGTGCCATCGTTGAACGATACAACTTGGTACAGAAGACGGAAGGTCGAAGTCGCACTCAGGGTCTTTGCGTAAGCATAGTTCGTGAAGGTCTCACGTCCCTTGAGATCGCCTGCATCCGTGTACTTGGTGACTTCCTGGGAAACGGTGAAGTCAGATGTTGAACCCAGCTTGTAGGTGAAGCCTACCTTGGTGTTCTCGGACTTCTGATCCTTGGTGTTACCACCCTTGTCAGTACCGGTGTAGTTTTGTGTTGCCAACATAACGTTCAACTTGGATGTTGGGGTCCAGTTCCAGGATCCGTATGCACCCTTGATGTCGGTTGGGTTGACGTTGGTTCCCATACGGCCCCAGCTACCTGGTGCACCGAAGAGAGGCTCAACTTCCTTGTAGCCACCGGACAGGGTCCAGGAGCCGTTGGAAAGCTTTGTGTGTACGTTGTAAGCGGAGTTGTCGCGAACGTTAACGTTTGCGCCACCCAAGCGGGTGTTGGACTCAGCGTACTCACCGTAGACATCAAGGCCAAAGAGCTTGATCTTAGCATCAGCGCCATAGACGTTGACCTGATCGAAATCGCCATTGGACTGTCCAGCAGCCAGAACGGTGCTAACACCAACTGGGATGCTGAAGAGCTTGAAGCCTGCACGTCCACCAGCTACACGGCTGACAGTGATACCAGTTGAGTTCGGGGAACCGATCTGGTCTGCACGATCAAAGGTGTAAGGAGCCTTCAACCCAGCCTTGATACCGGTGGAAAGCGTTGCATCTCCATTGTTGATCATGGATGAGTTTGCGATTGGATCCGTCTTACCAGCCATAGCTGTGATTGCGAATGGACCAACCTTGAAGGATGCATTCAAACCGTCAACAAGGTAGTTACCGTTGTCGGTCTTGTTGTTGTTGAAGTATGCATCAACATCGTATGCCTTGAAGGTCAAAGCAGACATTTGGCTTGGAACACGTCCGATGTTTGCTGCAACCGTACCGAGCACAGGGATGCTCTGCTTGGTGGAGTAAACAGCCTTGTAGATGGTCTGGCCCTGTGTCTGGGAACCAGCTGCGTACTGAGCAATGGAGCCCAGGGATGGCAGGTAGTTACCAAAGTTAAGGGTGACATCTACGGAAGGTGCGGAGATGTTGACATCGAGGTCATGACGAACCGAGCTGGTTCCGAGGACGGTGGAGCCTGCAGCAACAGTTGCACTGTTGTAATCTACAGCGC
>Ga0114981_10002380_pt1 | contig 12123 bp, 9 predicted proteins | sample S_140806_MF_Meta_FD_87028 | JGI IMG/M metagenome (GOLD analysis project Ga0114981, IMG submission 87028) | Freshwater microbial communities from Lake Simoncouche, Canada to study carbon cycling - S_140806_MF_MetaG | ecosystem: Environmental > Aquatic > Freshwater > Lake | place: Lake...
CGTGCCAGTGACTTCCAACAATGTGATATTGTGGTGCAAAACCCTGCGGTACCAGCCACATCGCCGTTTTTGGCGATGGCACGGGCTGCGGGTGCCCATATCGAAATGGAAATGACGCTCTTTTTTCGTTTGTGCCCGGCCCCTATCATTGGTATTACCGGCACCAAAGGCAAAACTACCACATCCACCCTCACGGCGTTTTTGCTCACAGCATGGCGCCCCGATACCGTACTTGCCGGCAATATGCGGATTTCGGCATTGGCACAGCTTGCCCATATCACTCCAACGACGCCAGTGGTGCTCGAATTGTCATCGTTTGTGCTCGAAGGGCTAGGGGTTGCGGGCCTTAGCCCGGCCTATGCGGCGATTACCAACATTCACCCCGATCATCTCGATCGCTATGGCGACATGGCGAGTTATATTGCTGCTAAAGCGGCCATCGGCCTGCATCAGCACCCACACGACACCTTGGTCTTGCAGACTGGTGATCCGGTGTTGCACGAACTTGCCCTCACCATGCCGTCCCACGTGTACTGGAGTGGCATGCGCCAACCAGATGTGCTACAGCGCGGTGATACCTGGTGGCAAGCCGACACGTTGTATTGCCAAACGGCTACGGACGCACAGGTGGTAGCCCATGCCAGTGACGTGCAATTGGCGGGGCTACATAGCCGCGCCAACGTGGCGATGGCGGTGGCGTTGGTGCTCCAAGTAGGCATGCCCGTCGATTTGATTGCCCCGGCCCTGCGGCGATTTGAGGGTGTCGAGCATCGCCAAGAACGAGTGGCCACCATTAATGGTCATACGTTTGTCAACGATACGGCTGCCACTATGCCTGATGCGGCGATGGTGGCACTCGAATGTATGCCCAAACCAATTATCTGGATTGCCGGTGGGGCCGACAAAAAACTAGCCTTTAGCGAGTTGGCTCAAGTTGCTACCCAGCATGCCCATCAGATTGTGTTGCTCGATGGTACTGCCACGCCTGCCTTGCGACGTGCGTTGGAGGAGGCTGGCATCGCAGACCGCATCGTGGGGAGCTTTGATTCGCTGGCGAGGGCAGTGCAGGCAGCGCAGCAGGTGGCACCACATCCGGCGACAATTTTGTTGTCACCGGGGTGTGCGAGTTTTGGCATGTTTCGCAATGAATTTCATCGTGGCGAAGAATTCCGAGCTGTGGTAGCACGCCTCGGCACGCAGGAGGCGATATGAGTCAACCATCACCGATTACGAGTGGTATGCAACGATTGTGGAGCGATAGCACCCCGGCAGTACGGGTGATTGCCTTGGTGAATATTGTGGTATTTGCAATTCCCGCCTTGGCCGATTTCGTCGGCTTCCGGCTATTGGGGATTTCGCTGACTGACCTGTTGCTGATGTGGGGCGCCAAAGACAATATTGCGATTGCCGCCGGCGATCAATATTATCGCTTCTTTACCATGATGTTTTTGCATGGTGGTCTGTTGCATTTGTTGTTCAATACGATTGCGTTGACGTCGTTTGGGAGCGAAATCGAACGGATTGCCGGCACCCAACGCTTCCTCGGCATTTATTTTGTGGGGGGATTGATGGGGGGCGTGGCCTCGTACATTTTTTCTCCTAATCCCGCTGTCGGCGCCTCGGGGGCGATTTTTGCCCTGATTGGTGCCGAAATCGTGTTTATCTGGCTCAACCGAGCGGTATTTGGTGAGCGGGCCAAACAAATGCTGGGGAGCGTAGGATTCACTGCGCTGGCCAATATCGGCATCGGTTTTTCGGTGCCCAACATCGACAATATGGCGCACATTGGTGGGCTGATTGGTGGATTGTTGTGTGGATTTTGTGTGATGCCATTGCTCATGACGATTGAATCCGATATGGGTCCGGTGCGCATTCGCCAAAGCCGTCCATGGGGCTGGTATGGCGTGGTTGCCGTTACGATTGTGTTGATTGTGGTTGTGATGGTCGTTGTACCCGCATTCGATTTGGGTTAGAGGATAGATGGCGATGAGTGACACGACCGGCAGTATTAGCCTCAGCGATCGTACCAAACACAAACCAGACTACCAATTGCTGGTATGTGTGGGTATCATGGTGCCGTTTGGCTTGGTGATGGTCTATAGTGCGTCATTTGTCGAAGGATTTGTCTATTACAACAATGGGTTGCATTATTTGTTACGCCAATTGTTTGCCGCGGTTGTCGGCACACTAGGGTTGTTGGTAGCGCAACGCACCAATTATCGTTGGTGGCGCAATCAGGCATTGCCATTGTTTATTGCATCATTGATTTTGCTGTTTGTGACAGGGTTCATATTGCCGCGTTCAATCACCGAAGTCAATGGGTCGCGGAGCTGGATTCGCCTAGGGTTTTTTAGTGTGCAACCCTCAGAATTCGTCAAATTAACCTTGATTATTTATTTGGCGAGTTGGTTGTCACGGCGGGGTACCCGCTTGACCAATGTGCTCTACGGCACGATTCCATTTGGGGTAATTGTAGGGCTTGTTACGGCGTTGGTGATGGTCGGCAAAGACCTTGGTTCGGCTACGATTATTGTGGCAGTATCGGCGTTGATTTATTTCGTGGCCGGTGCGAGTATTTTTCATTTGTTTTGTGCGGGGTTGTTAGGACTCGTGTCGTTTCTGGTTGGTATCAACGTCGCTGCTTACCGCTTGGACCGCATCAATGCCTGGCTCGATCCTTTTGCGTATTATAGTGGCGCCGGATTTCAGCCGTTGCATGCCTTGTATGCGTTGGCATCGGGGGGGATTTTTGGGGTGGGTTTGGGCCAATCACGCCAAAAATATCTGTGGTTGCCCCAGTCGTATACCGATACGATTTTGGCGATTATCGGTGAAGAAATGGGCTTGATTGGTACATTGTTTGTGGTTGGTTGCTTTGCCTTTGTGGCGTACCGTGGCTTCAAAATTGCCAGTAGTGCCCCCAATACCTTTGGGGCGTTGCTCGCGACGGGGATTACCTTGTGGTTGGTGGTACAAGCCATCATCAATTTGGCGGTGGTGACATCGTTAGCGCCGTTTACGGGTATTACCTTGCCGTTTCTGAGCTACGGCGGCACGTCACTAATGATTAGTATGGTTTCGGCTGGGATTTTGTTGAATATTTCAAAATATACCCTTGCAGACGACGCGCGTCCAGGGGTTTTGAGGTTGGCATATGAACGATTCCGCATATTCATCGCCGCTCTTGCTCCTTTCTGGCGGCGGGACGGGGGGCCACGTTTATCCCTCTTTGGCAGTCGCCGCAGCCCTCGCAAGCCTCCCAAATAAGCCCCGGCTGGCCTATGTGGGGAGCCCCGATGGCATGGAAGGCGATCTCGTACGTCGCGAAAGCACGTTGCCGTTTTGGCCAATCGAGGCGGCGGCAGTGCGTGGGCGTGGCTTGGGTGCCTTACTCAAAAACAGTTGGCGCTTGCTCCGCGGGGTAGTGCAAGCAGTACAACTTATCCGCCGCGAGCGACCGGGGGCTATTTTTGGCACCGGTGGCTATGTGTGTGTGCCGTTGTTTGTGGCGGCGTGGTTGATGCGAGTGCCCAGTGCGATTTATTTGCCCGACGTGGTCCCTGGGTTGGCGGTACGTTTGCTGTCACGGTTGGCGACAGTAACGCTGGGCAGTATTGCCGATGCGGCGCCCCATCTCGGTATGCCTGCCACAACCTCAGCAGATTGGCGGCGCGGGATGCGCAAATTGGTCGTGACGGGTTACCCCGTCCGCGCCGATATCATGCAGGCGGATCGTGCGACCACTCGCGCTATGCTGGGAATCATGGATGCAACGCCGTTAATCCTCGTGTATGGCGGTAGTCGTGGTGCCCGGAGTATTAATCAGGCCGTGGCCGCTATGTTGACTCGCGTGTTGCCGTTGGCACAGGTGTTGCATGTGTGTGGCCGCGAAGGTGACGAAACGATGTTGCAAAACCACATGGCTGGGTTACCGGCCGAACTTCAGCATCGCTATCATTTGTACCCCTACCTGGCTACCGATGGTGCCGTGACAATGACGGCAGCCTTGGCGGCGGCGGATCTCACGATTTGTCGCAGTGGGGCCTCGGTGCTGGGTGAATTGCCGGCCGCTGGCTTACCGGCCATCTTGGTGCCCTACCCCTATGTCCACCAAGATGAAAACGCCGATTATCTCGTGCGTTACGGCGCCGCCATCAAAGTCGCCGATGGCGCTCAACCCGAATTACTCTGGCCGGCACTCGATGGTTTGTTGCAAGACGCCACCGCCCTCCACCAGATGCGCCAGGCCATGCAGGGTGTGGCGCGTCCCGAAGCGGCCTTGACCATGGCCAATCTGTTATGTGATCTTGCAAGGAGTGCCTAATGCATTACCATATATGTGATCTTGCAAGGAGCGCCTAATGCATTACCATATAGTCGGCATCGGTGGCGCCGGTATGAGTGCCATCGCGCATATTTTGCTCGACCGTGGCGATAGTGTCAGCGGTAGCGATGCCAATCAAAGTAGCGCTTGGGCGCCATTGCAGGCGCGTGGCGTCACGATATACCTTGGCCATACGGCGCCGCAAATTGCTGGTGCCGATGTGGTGCTGGCAACCTCGGCGGTACATTCCCCCCACCCTGAGCTTGATGCGGCGGTGGCCGCGGGCATCCCGGTGATGCGCCGCCACGACCTGTGGGCACGTTGGTCGCACGAGCGTCGCGTGATTGCGGTGGCCGGTACGCACGGCAAGACCACCACGAGTGCCATGATTGCCCATGCCTTGCAGGTGGCGGGGATGAACCCTGGCTATCTGATTGGTGCCGAAGTGCCTGATTTGCCACAGGCCGCCTGTTGGGGTGATCCGACTGCGCCACTGGTAATCGAAGCCGACGAATATGACCGCACCTTTTTGGCGCTCCAGCCCGATATTGCCGTTATTACCACCCTCGAATGGGATCATGTCGACATATATGCCTCGCCGGCGGAGTATGCCGCGGCCTTTGCCACGTTTAGCACCCAAATCACCAACCCCGCCCGGGTGTTGGTGTGTGGGGATGATGCCGGTGCCCGGGCGGCGATTACGCGCGCTGGGGTGCGTTGGTACGGCATCGACACCGATTTGGCCCGCGACCCCGTCGCCTGTAGCCGGATCCCCCTCGATTGGGCGGCGAGTGCCCTGCACCACTATGCCACCAGCCAATCCTTCCAAGTCTGGCACTATGACCGGCGTTCGTTTGCGATGCGTCTGCATCGGCCAGTATCTATTCCACTGGCAGGTTTGCATAATGTCAAAAACGCCGTGGCCGCCTATGCGGCAGCGGTATTGGCCGGTGCTGCACCGGCGCTCGTCGCTCAGGCGCTGGCGACCTTTCAGGGCGCGCGTCGGCGGTTCGAGTACAAAGGCTCCGTTGCAGGTGTGACGGTGATTGACGATTACGGCCACCACCCCACCGAAGTCGCAGCGGTGCTGGCGGCGGCGCGGGCCCGTTATGCCGGCCAGCGCATTATTGCCTATGTACAACCCCACACCTATAGTCGCACTGCAAGTTTGGTGGCCGAATGGGCCACGGCTTTTGCTGATGCCGATGTGGTCTGCATCGGTGATATTTATGCCTCGCGCGAGCAACCCGTGGCGGGCATTGATGCCGCTTGGTTGGTGCAGCACATCACCCACCCTGCGGTGCAGGCCAGTGGCACGATTGCCCCATCCGCCATGGTCATTGCCGCTATGGCGCAGCGTGGTGATGTGGTGATTACTATGAGTGCCGGTGATGGCACACAGGTCGGTCCGCGTGTGTTGGCATTGTTGGAGCAGCACCATGGATAACCCCGACATTACCATCACCGAAAATGTCCTACTTGCCCCGCTTACTGCTTGGCGCATCGGTGGACCGGCCCGCTATTTGGCTACGGTCCGTTCGCCCCGTGGCGTGCAGGCGGCCCTCGAATTTGCCGATCGGCACCAGTTGCCGGTGTGGGTACTGGGTGGCGGCAGTAATATGCTCATCAGCGACGCCGGCTTGCCGGGTGTGGTGATTCGCATGCGTGATATGCGGGTTGATGTGACTGCTCATGTGGATGAAGCCATTGTGCAGATTGGCGCAGGTGCGCCGATGGCAGGCACCGTGCGCCAATTGGTCAACGCCGGTTGGGCTGGGCTAGCCTGGGCCGAAGGCTTGCCGGGTACCGTCGGTGGTGCCGTGTATGGCAACGCCGGCTGTTATGGGGGCGATATGGCCCAAAGTGTCACCCAGGTCGATATGTGGCAAGCGGGTGCAATGGTGTCGTATACCGCGGCTCAGTTGGGGTTTGGCTATCGTACCAGTGCCCTCAAACAACAAAACGCTGCCAAGATGCCCCACGGGATGGCGGTGGCGGATATCGGGCCGATTGTGGTGGGAGCCACGGTACGACTACAACGGGGTGATGTGGCACAACTTATCGCTGAAATGGCCACGACTGCGGCTTTGCGCCGCAGCAAAACACCGCCGGGATCGTCGTGTGGTAGTGTGTTCAAAAACCCTGCCGGCGATTCGGCTGGGCGTTTAATCGATGCAGCTGGTTTACGCGGATTTGCGAGCGGTGGTGCAGTAATTGCTGACAAACACGCCAATTACATCGTTAATCGTGACCATGCCACCAGTGCCGATGTGCTCCGGATTATCGCGCATGTCCGCAATGTGGTGGCACGCCAATTTGGGATACAACTCGAGCCCGAGGTGCAATTCCTCGGCGCAATGATATGACGGGGGCAACCATGAAACGCATTCGGATTGGGGTGATTTTTGGGGGACAATCGGGCGAGCACGAAGTATCGTTGGTCTCTGCCCGGGCAGTGCTCAATGGTCTCGACCCGGCCCGCTATGATGTGGTGCCGATTGGTATCCACAAAAACGGCCAATGGGTGGCGGGTGGCGACGTGCTGGCCACACTCGAATCAGTGGCCGATGTGGCTTTGTTGCCCGGTGGTGGCGATCATGTCCAGCCACCGCAAGTCCCCGCCCAGACGACGGCGTCGCCCCATTTGATTTTGCGGGGTGATGGCAGTACGGTAAGCCAACAAATCCAAGGCTTGGATGTGGTATTCCCTGTCTTGCACGGCCCAATGGGGGAAGACGGCACCATCCAAGGGTTGTTGGATTTGGCCGGGATTCCCTATGTGGGCTGTGGTGTGTTGGCGTCGGCTGTGGGCATGGACAAGGCCATGATGAAGGCGGCCTTTGCCGCCGCCGGGCTGCCCGTGGTGCCATGGCAATTGGTGCAAGCGCATACCTACAAACACCACCCCGATCAGGTGATTGACCAGCTCGAAGCACAGTTGCACTACCCGATGTTTGTAAAGCCAGCCAATATGGGCAGTAGCGTGGGGATTAGTAAAGTCAAATCACGTGCAGAATTACACATTGGTTTACAATTGGCATGTACGTATGACCGTCGCATTGTGGTCGAACAAGGCGTTACCGCCCGGGAAATCGAGGTAAGCGTGCTTGGTAACGAAGCACCCGATGCAAGTGTGCCTGGTGAAATCATCCCTGCCAATGAATGGTATGATTATGAGGCGAAGTATTTAAACGATGCCACCCAAGTGGTTATCCCGGCGGTACTTACCCCTGCGCAATCGCTTACAGTGCGCCAATTGGCGTTACGAGCATTCCAAGCTATCGATGGGGCTGGATTAGCCCGCGTTGATTTTTTGTATGATGCCGCCGCCGATGTGTTTTATTTGAGTGAGGTCAATACCATGCCTGGATTTACCCCCATGAGCATGTACGCCAAAATGTGGCAAGCGAGTGGTGTGAGTTACCCGGCTGTGGTTGATCGCTTGGTCGAGCTTGCGTTGGCCCGCGGTGTGCGTGGGCAGGAGTCATAGTTGTGAGCTCAGTGCGTCGTCGTCCAGTCAATGATAATCCGTCCCCACCGCGGCGTCGTCGTGGTGTGCGCCCGGGTAATCGTATTTTGCTGATTGAGTTTGTCCAGAGTGGCCGGATTATCAGTCTTGGTTTGGTGTTGGTGGTACTCTACTATGCCATCCAAATGCTGTGGTCAGGCATGTATGTGGTGCAGACGGTCAATGTGGCTGGGGCTGTGACGATGAGCCGCCAACGGGTCAGCGAACTCGCCGCCGTCAATGGTATGCCCATCTGGTCTGTTGACCCCGATGCGATTCGCGCTCGCTTGTTGGCCAACCCCTATGTAACAAGTGCGGCGGTCCAAGTACAATTACCCGATGCGGTGTTAATTACGATTACCGAACAAAAAAGCGAAATTCGCTGGAAGAGCGGGCAGTGGTATTTAATCGTCAATGGCGAAGGTGAGCTGCTCGGGATTGATTCGGCGGTGGTATTGACGGACACGATTGTCATTAATGACGATAGTGGCAAAAAACTCAAAGCCGGCGATACGGTGGATAGCAAGGTGATTGCTTTGGCGCGTGACATGGCGTTGCGCTTACCTGCTGATGCTGGGGTGGTGATAGCCCGTTTGGGTTGGGATCCACGCCGGGGGATGCATGTCCGTACCAGTACGGGCGAATTGGTGTTGTTTGGGCGCAGTGACCGCCTCGATGAAAAAATCGCCATCCTCAAACAACTCCGTGCCCAAAAAGCCGAATTTGCGTTTGCTGATTTGCGCCCATTGACTCCTTATTATCGTGCCGACATCCCGTTGAGCGAAGTGATTACCGAAACACCGGTGCTCAGCGAGACCCAGATTCTATCGGCCACAGGCGAGATTACGACTACCGGTGTGTTGACCACGACGATTCCATAAGACGTGTATTTGATGTAGAGGTTGTTATGGCTGTACGACATATTGTCGGTATCGATATCGGTACCTCCAAAATTTGCACCATTATTGGGCAAATCGATAAAGATGATCGCATCAATGTGCTCGGCTCTGGAATTGTTCCATCCAAAGGCATCGAACGTGGCATGGTTGTCAACATAGAAGAAGCAAGTCGTGCCGTCATTGCCAGCATCGACAAAGCCGAGCTTACGGGCTATCGGGTGGTGTCGGCCTATGTGTCGATTTCGGGCAGACACGTCCGCACCTACAATCGCAAGGGGGTTGCGGCTATTTCGCGGGTTGGTGATGGCATGGTTACCCGCGACGAAATCATGCGGGCCATCGAAACAGCCCAAGCAGATGCCTTACCCACCAACCTTGAAATTTTGCACGTGATGCCCTATCGCTACATCCTTGATGGCAATGTGGTACGTGACCCGATTGGCATGCATGGCTTCCGACTCGAAGTCGATGTGCATATTGTGGTCTGCGAAATGGTCGCCATCCAAAATTTGATTAAAGTGCTCCAAGAAGCAGGGGTCGAAATCGACGAAGTGGTGCTCCAGCCTCTCGCCGCTGCCGAAGGGGTGTTGACTGCCGAAGAACGCGAAAGTGGCGTGGTGTTGGTTGATATGGGCTGTGGCACCACCAGCGTGGCTTTTTTTGCGCAAGGTAACACCTGGCATACCCATGTCATCCCGATTGGGGGCCATACATTTACCAGTGACATTATCATGACCTTCCAGATCAACCCACACTCTGCAGAGCACAACAAACAGGTGATTGGTGATGCGATTGCTGATCCGGTGCGCCACAACGAATATATCGAAGTCGAAGGTGGCCGTGCTGGTGACTACATCGAAATTAGCCGACTGCTGTTTAATCAATGTATCCAAGCCCGCGCCGATGAATTAGTCGATTTTGTCATCTATGAGGTCAACCATAGTATCTATGATGGGGCCTATGCGTCGGGGATTGTGCTTACGGGCGGCGGTGCACAGATGACCAATATCGACATGTTGTTCGCAGAGCGCTTCAGTGCACCGGTACGTATCGGTATCGCCCATGATGTCTATGGCTTGTCAGATGCCTTGAACTCCCCGATGTATGCCACTGCCTTAGGGCTCATTCGCTGGGGCTACCATCACGGTACGACCGATGATGGCACCCGTGCCAACGAAGAAGGCCGCTGGGTCGAATTGTATGAACGCTTCAAAGAATGGCTACGTGAGTTTTTACCGTAAATAAAAATTAATAAAAATAAACAATCACGTAAAATATATCATTAATTAAATGAAAAAAATAAACACCACGGAGCGTATTTGTATGCCATGAATAAGCGACCGCGTGGTTGGCGTAACAACAATTTGTTTTGGGGATTCATACGGTGTAATGTCATGAAATATCATGGTAGTGATTAATTCTTAACGCAATATGTACGACGATGTAGTATAATAGGAATCAGATTACAAAATCGTTGCAATTTTCTGAATACTCTTTTCGGTGATTGAATTTTACTTTGTAGTACCGTCGTCAATGGAGGCGCATATGCTCGATAATTCTCACGACCTCAACGAACGCGTCGCCGTTATTCGTGTCATCGGCGTCGGTGGCGGCGGTTCCAACGCAGTTGATCGCATGGTCGCTGATGGCGTCCAAAACGTCGAATTCATCACCGTCAATACCGATGCCCAAGCCTTGTTTAATTCCAAGGCACCACAACGCATCCGGATTGGCGACAAACTCACCAAAGGCCTCGGCGCGGGTGGTGACCCTACCACCGGCGAAAAAGCTGCTGAAGAATCACGTGATGATCTCATCAAAGCCCTCAAAGGGGCCGACATGGTCTTTGTGACCGCCGGCATGGGTGGCGGTACCGGTACTGGTGCGGCACCGGTGATTGCCAAGCTGGCGCACGAGCTCGGGATTTTGACGGTGGGTGTGGTCACCAAACCATTTAGCTTCGAAGGCAAACCCCGCCGCCGGGTCGCCGATCAAGGCATCGACAACCTGCGCCCCTATGTGGATACCTTGGTAATTGTCCCCAACGACCGTTTGTTGTTGGCCGGCAACAAAAACGCGACCATGATGCAAGCCTTCCAGATGGCCGATGGCGTGTTGCGCCAAGGCATCCAAGGCATCGCCGATATGATTAATTTGCCAGGCTTGATCAACGTCGACTTTGCCGACGTGCGCTCGGTCATGCAACGCTCGGGGACGGCTTTGATGTCGATTGGGATTGGCAGTGGCGAATGCCGCATGGTGAGTGCGGTACGTGAAGCGATTGATTCACCCTTGCTCGAAGTCACTATCAACGGCGCCCGTAGTGTGCTGTTGAATGTCACCGGTGGCGAAGATGTAACGCTCTTTGAAGTCCAAGAATCTGCCTCAATCATCGAAGAGGCAGTCGAACCCAACGCCAACATCATCTGGGGTTTGTTGATCGACCCCAACTTCCCCCGTGGTCAAGTCAAGGTCACCTTGATTGCCACTGGTTTTGACGAAGAGAAAAAGGCTGCTCCTGCGCCTACAATTGCCACAAATACGGGACGTGAGTCATTGATGAGTGGCAGTCGAACCGTCGCCCCCCGCCCTAATACGGGGATTTCGACGCCGTTGCCGAGTGCCCGTGATAGCCGCTCGTCGTCACAGCCTATTCCCGTTCGCAATCTGCCTAATCCGAGTGATGTCGATATTCCGGTCTTTTTGCGGCGCAGTCGTGACAAAGATCGTCCGGGTAACTAGCGGCAGGGTCGGTGATGCGCCGGCATTGGTTTTCATTAACATGACATAATAATGCCTGCTAGGGTGGATACATACATCCTCCTTGTTGGCATTTTGGGTTTAATTTGGTACGAAAGGAAGCCACCGATGTCGTTTCAACAACCACGTAATGTGCAAGCCGTCATTCGGGTGATTGGGGTGGGCGGTGGTGGCTCAAATGCCATCGATCGCATGATCGAAGATGGCGTGCAAGATGTCACATTTGTGGCAATTAATACCGATGCTCAAGTATTGCGTAACTCCAAAGCCGATTACCGTATATGTATTGGTGAACGTCTCACCCGTGGCATGGGTGCGGGTGGTGACCCTACCGTCGGCGAAAAAGCCGCCGAAGAAACCAACGACGAACTCTACGAAATCCTCAAAGGTACCGACATGGTCTTTATTACCGCCGGCATGGGTGGTGGTACCGGCACGGGTGCCGCCCCGATTGTGGCCAGTATTGCCCAGGATTTAGGGATTTTGACCGTCGCTGTCGTCACCAAACCCTTCAAATTTGAGGGTAACAAACGCCTGCAACAAGCCGAGCGTGGCCTCGAACAATTGCGCAAATATGTCGATGCCTTGGTGGTGGTCCCCAACGATCGTTTGGTTGAAGCCTACGCCAAACG
>Ga0114981_10002381_pt1 | contig 12123 bp, 9 predicted proteins | sample S_140806_MF_Meta_FD_87028 | JGI IMG/M metagenome (GOLD analysis project Ga0114981, IMG submission 87028) | Freshwater microbial communities from Lake Simoncouche, Canada to study carbon cycling - S_140806_MF_MetaG | ecosystem: Environmental > Aquatic > Freshwater > Lake | place: Lake...
TCGCCTCTACAGCATGGGAAGGAGCTAAAGGATTAGGAAAAGCAGTTGGAAGTGTCGCCTCTACAGCGTGGGAAGGAGCCAAGGGGTTGGGCAAGGCAGTTGGGGGGGTTGCTTCAAAAGCATGGGAAGGAGCCAAGGGATTAGGAAAAGCTGCTGGTGGTTTTGTTTCAAATTTGGCAAATGGATCAAAAGGAATGTTGGGAGGTCTTGCTAAAGTTGGAAAATTTGGACTTAAAAAATTACCAGGAATAGGTGTAATTGTAGGAACTGGACTTGCTATTTCTAGTCTTATGAAGGGAAACATAGGAGGAGCAATAAAAGAGTTTTCCGCTGGGATAGTTTCTACAATCCCAGTAATAGGAACTGCCTTATCAATTGGAATTGATGTTTTTGGCGATAATTTAATTAGTGGAGCAAAATGGATTGGTGAAAAAGCTTGGAACATGGCCTCAACAATAGGAAAGGGAGCTTCTTATTTATGGAGTGGACTTAAGTCTGGGGCTTCTAGTTTGTGGGAAGGCGCTAAATCTATCGGATCCGATTTGTGGTCGAGCGTAAGCTCTGGGGCTTCTAGTTTGTGGGAAGGAACAAAATCTTTATTTGGATTTGGAAAACAAAACCCACAAGCCCCCAAGTCAGAGGCAGACACAATAAATTCATTAAATCAATCACTTGATTCTAATATAAATAAAATGGATCTAACTAATAAACATGCAGTTCCTATGGTTAGGCCTGCGGACCCAGAAGCAAAGCCAATAACAGAGCCTAAAGCCGGAGAAGTTCAACCAGTTCACTTAAGAGATGTTGGTCAAACTATATTAAGAGAAAAGGCCAGTTCGGGTTCTGGTGTGGGTAAATTGCAGAGCGATGAACTTGCTAGAATGGAAGAGTCTTCATATAAGCAGGTTGATGAATTAGAGCAGATAAAGCAAGGTATAAATGAATTGGTAGCACTTATGAAACCTAAGGGTGGCGGTTCAATTGCTGGTAGTTCTAATGCTTTGGTTGGTTCAACAAAAGATCCAACTAGACCAATGCAATCAGCAAGATTTGGACTTATGGAAGGCGGAAGACCATCAGGAAATGCTAATCGTTCAGTTGTCCCAATAGTACCAGGAGGATAAAAATGCCAAAAGGCACATTACAAAGTGGATCGCTAATGCCAATTAGCGATTGCTATATAGAAATACCAGGGGCTGGACGAATAACTTTAGACAATTTACCAGAAATAAGTGATACAAAATCTGCTAGTTATTCTGATGAGACGGTAATAGGCAGATCCTCTCCAATAAAAACATATTCTCAATCAGACAATAGAACGATATCCATGCAAATACATTTTATAATATCAAAGCCTTCAGATGTTACAAACAATCTTCGAAATTTAAGGGCGATTCAAAGTGCATGTTATCCTAGAGAGGGAGAAGGCGGGAGTCCATTTATACCACCACCAGTATGTAAAATAAAATGTGGAAAATTATTATCAGCTAGAGGAGAGTTGTGCGTAGTATTAAAAACATACTCTGTTAAATTTCCTACAGAAGTTTCTTGGATGTCAGATTCTCAGTTAGGTACTGGTGCGGGTTTCGAAAAAACTTTCACCCCCATGAAATTTGACGTAGACACATCTTGGGATGTTGTTTATTCGAGTTCGGATCTTCCTGGGCAGGGTAGAATATTTACTTTAGGAGCATAATATGGCTTATAAAATAGAATACACAAGCATGTCTGCTAAAAATATAGTAACTCCTACTAGCAGATATTCAAATAGTAAAATTTTATATTACTCAGATGAAAAAATATTAACTTTTGAAACATATAAAAAACCTAGATTTTCAATTTCAAAAGATGATCAAGTTGCAGTAATACCTGCCAGTATGCAATATCGACCAGATTTAGTTTCCAAAGATAAATACGGAACTGTTGATTTTTGGTGGAAGATTATGGAAGTCAACAACATAAAAGACATTTTTGATTTTGTTACTGGAAAAACGATAATTTTGCCGAGGGATATTTATGCCTGATTATGGTCCAAAAAATTACAATTGCTTGGCTGGTTGTGGGTCAAAATATAAAGTAGATCCAATATGGAGTCGTGCACCAATGGAAGCAAATGCAGAAAGTTTTGCTCCGGTTATAAAGGCAAAAATAGGAGTTGCAGGAAATTATATTACTGTTGGTAATGAGTCATATCCTTCAAATGAAAATAGAGCAGTAATTAAATCTATAGATATGGGATTTATCAATTCATTTGAAGGGTCCATGGAAATAATAGATGAAGATGGAGGAGCACTAACTGTTTGGATGAATTCTGTTGAAAAATGTATGAGCCAACTTGCGGTTCAAGGAAAGAAAATGAAAATTCAAATAGGTTGGGTCTATACGACTTGTGAAGGAACAAGCGGGATGGTGCTTTCTCCAGAAATTTCAACAAATCTTATGGGAATAGAAACCAATTTAAGTAATGGACTAATAAGATTTGTAGCAAAATTCACAACTGCTGATAATATTGCAGAAATTGCCAGACAAGACAAAACCTATGGGGAACAAACAAACGGAAAAAGAATGAAATTAGAGGAAGCTATAACTGAGATTATGCGTGAGTGTCCTGAGATGAGGGTCGATTTTGGATATTATGATCAAAAAGGAGAATTAAAAAGAGGAGCTAATAAATTAGAATGGCTAGAAAATGGAATAGTTAAATTAGGGGGTCCTAAATCTATTTGGCAGGCAGATAGTCAAAATAGATTTAATTCAATTGCAAAATGGGTAGAGGGATTCAGAGTAAAAGATGGAGAAAAAGACAAGGGAATCGTATTGATAAATGATCCTTCTGTTCCAAACACTTTATTAGTTCTTAAGGACCCAAATCCAGAAGATATGAAGATAGATGCAGATGGATCATCTGGCACTTCTTATGGCGGAAGAAAACATGTAGGAACATTTATAGTTAATGGCGGAAAATGTAGCAATGTTTTAGAATTCAATCCTTCTTTTAATATAGCCAATGCTTTATCTAGACTTAGCAGTGGAGGAAATACCAAAGGAGGATTGTCTACAGATAATGAATTGAAAGATACAACAAAAACTCCAATAGAAAAAAAACAATGTGAGGCATCAGGAGGAATACAAACAACAATAACTTTGTCACAAGCGATAGAAGATGTTGCTGGTAAGGACGCTCCATCAGAAGTAAATAAATCTCAACAAGCCCACATAAGAGCAAACAGAATTTTTGATGTACAAGGCCAAGCAATTAGCGCTGAACTGAGAATTGTAGGCTCTACTCACCCGTTATTCTATTCTGTAGAGGCGACCGGTGCTCCTCTTTCTATTGTTGTAATAACTCCTTTTACCATTAGGGGAGGAAAAACAGGAAGAGAATGTGGTGATTATTTGAAAAAAGCTGACTGTCATGAAATTTTTAGTAATAAAAAATGGATTATAGAAGGGGTCAGTCATGCAATCAAAGAAGGATCTTTTGTTACTACTTTAAAGGTAGCTTTATATGGACCTATAGAATTAGAGGCTGGAGTGCCTCTCGGGGGAGATCCTGACGGAGCAGTACTTGCTACTTGTTAAATTAAAATTAAATTATGAAAAACCCATCACAAAATATAGTAAGTTTATCATTGCCTGATAAATTGGATAACCTAGCACAAAGATTAAATCAAGTTGAAGCTAGATTTTCTGACATGGGCTACAACATGTCAAATATTGTACAATCAGAAATTAAATCAAGTTTTAGAGGTCCTCCGCAAGTAGAAACTTTGCTAGCATTGCACACAGCAATTTGCATAGACACTATAGATCCGATGAAGCAAGGCAAGGTTAGATTTTTTAGTCCTTTACTACATGCACCAAATACTCCAACTAAAGCTTTGCCTTGGGCTTATCCAATTTCTAATCAAGGAGGATTTGATGATTCAGGATGCACATGGGTTCCTCCTGCTGGTTCTAAACTGTGTCTTTTATTTGAATCCGGCAATAAAAGTTGGGCTTACTACATTGGAACAACTTGGGATAGAGATAGAAGTAAAGGTTGGAATCCAATAACAGTCGAAGAATATGAAAAAATTCACAGAGGCCATAGAGGCGGCTATATGGTGGGAAAAAACGAGACAGAAGTTTTTCCTCCTTGGAACACAGAAAATTATAATGGTTTTGATATAAATTCACAATTAGATTTTGAAAATAGTCCAGACGGCGCCCAAACAAAAATTACTTATCCAAATATTTATGGTTGGAAAACACCTCAAAAACATATGATTAAGATGGTCGATGGAAATTATAAATGTAATTTCCGTTGGCAAAGATTAGAAATTAAGTCTGCTCAGGGAAACCATATTATATTGAAAGATGACAGAGTGCATCCAACTGCTCAGTGGGCACATCCTGAGTGTGGTTGTGGAGGTGGGGATGTTAGTTCTTGCAACGATGAAAATGGTGAGCCTCTTGAAAAATTAGATGAATGCCCAGCAAATGGAGACAAAAGCAGTTGTGCTAATCCATACTTCAAGCATAAAAACGAATGCAGGCCTTACAAGGGTCCTGCAAATTGCCAAAACAATAAAGTAGACAAAGTAACGCTTCCTCAATCTGGAATACAATTCATTTCGCTAAGTGGACACACTCTTTGGATGGACGATTCAGTAGCAGAACCAAAAGGAACAAATGAATGGGAAAGTTCTTTAAAGCCATTTGACTATGGATGCCCAGAAGACGAAGGTGTTTACAAGGGAAAAACAGCTTGGAAATCTGCTCACGGCCATCAAATAATGATGAGCGATGTAGAGCCAGATGGAAAGCCAGCTTTACGAGGAGATGAAAATTTTATAAGAATATTAACTGCTACAGGCAATAAAATAGAGTTAAATGATGACACTACAAGCTGTAGTTGTAGTTGTAAAAATTGTGGTTGTGGATGTGGAGAAGATAACGCAGGTCCAAAGCGTGGGATAACCATGCAAAGCACATCTAATCACACCATTCAAATGATAGATGAAAACAATAAACAATGTAGTCCAAATCGAAAAGAAGGAGGGACTCCAAAAAACGAAGCTACCAATGCGTTTGTAAAAATAAGAACAGGTTATGGTTTAGAAATGCACATGGGAGATGATAATGATCAAAAAGAAACTCAACAACAATATATCCAAATAATGGCTCCTCAATATGACGCTTGTTGCGGGCCTCACATAATAAGAATGCAAGAAGATCCAAATTGCGGTTTTATTTTTGTAAGAGCTGCTGGAGATTATATTTGCATGACAGAAGGAGATCATTACACCGCTGTTGGAGTTGGTAATTCGACTTCAGAATTCTGCGCTGGTGGTTGTTTGGGACCAAGAAATTGGTTCACAGCAGTTAGCAAGCATTCGCTACATTATTCTTGCAGATTTTATTTCAATAAAGCAGAAATACATGCATTTTTAGCTGACAAGCTCATATTGTTAATGGCAGGAAAGGATATTCCTCCTGATGGAGCAGAAAGTGATTACGATTGCATACCTAGTATAGGTCCTGTTTGTGTTTTGATTAAGGGAAAGGCAAGATGGAGCGATAGAGTTTTTGCATCATCTTCCCCACCATCTACTATTGCTTCTATTTTACAATTCTCGCCATTTGTGAAAGAACCGGATCCATGTCCGCCTCCTTGCGACTGTGCAAATGAAAACAATACAAAAATTTATGATTAAATAAGGTTTTAAATGAGTTTTTTAGGTGCCCCATATCCAATAGTAAAACATCCAAGAGGATTTTTCAGAACACAATCAGGAATGGATCAGGTAAAATCTGATTTATTAGTTTTATTACTAACTCAACCTGGCGAGCGAGTAATGTTGCCAGAATTTGGAACAAATCTTAAGAAATTCTTTTTTGAACCAAATGATACTTCTGTTTTAGAACAAATTAAAGAAGAAATTGCTAGAGCAATTTCAATTTGGGAGCCTAGAATAGCTGTTACTAACATTGAGGTTACAAACGGAGAAGATGTTTTAGATTCTCTAAGTCCATTGGACTTAAGACAAGATTTACAACATATCGTAAGAATAAGAATTTTATTTACTAATTTTAATGATATTACAAAAGTAGAAGAACTTAAGCTAGAAATTCCATTCGGAGGATAACATGCCAGAAAATTGCCCATTTGAATCAAATCCTTTATCACAATCATCAATTAATAAAAATGATCAAATCAATAATTTAAATTATACAAATCAAGACTTTTGGTCTTTGAAAAATAAATTAGTTGAATTTATCAATGAAAGATTTGGAGAAAATGGAAATACAATTCCCAATACATTTAATGATCTAGTAGAAGGTTCAATAGCAATAATGCTTATGGAGAATTGGGCATTTTTAGCAGATACATTATCATTTAAAATAGACCAAATGGTAAATGAATTATTTATTGATACCGTTACCGAGACTGATAATGCTTTTAGAATAAGTCAACTTGTTGGCTTTAAGCCAACCCCGCCAATACCAGCTAGATCTTTATGGACTGCAACAATAAGTTCTTTACTTACAACAGATGTTGTTTTAGCAACTCCAATAGAAATAGATGTTGTTTCCAATGATCAGTCTATCAAAATAGAGCTTTTTCCTGCTGACGCTGATAACAATCCTATATTTGATCAAGACATAATAATTCCTGCTGGTTCTTTTGTAAATTCTTCAATAATAGGCTTGGAGGGAAGAACAGTAACCGATGAGCTTTCTGGTAACGGCCAAATACTTCAAACCTATCCAACTAGATTCGGATCGGTGATTTATGATTCGGTATCTGTGAAAGTGGACGGAATTTTATGGGAAAGAGTAGAATACTTTACTGATTCTCAGCCAAGAAAAGAGTATAGAGTCGAATACGACTCTAACTATAAAGCATACATCATATTCGGAAATAATAGAGCGGGACTAAGTCCATCTAGCGGATCCAATATTCTTATAAAATATAGAATAGGAGGCGGAACTAATGGAAATATAATTACTGGCTATGCAGAGGCTCAAAGACTAGCTTCTGTTTTTGGATTTGATTTCAACATTCCTGTGTTTCTGAGAAACTATACAAAAGGTGACTATGGCTACAATGGCGATAATATCGATGACATAAGAAGAAAGCTCCCCGCATACCTTAGAACTCAAAATAGAGCGGTGACTGGGAGCGATTACAAAACTCTAGCGGATCAGTTCGTCACTCCTTTTCATGGACAAATAGGAAAATCAAATGCAGTTCTTAGAAATCATGGATGTGCTGGCAATGTTATAGACATATACGTCCTAGCAAAACTATATGAAGATGATCTTCAAGAAGCTAGTGATGAATTGAAATCAGATTTAGCTGGGATGCTTGAAGAGCAAAAAATGATGACAGATTACATATGCATAAGAAATGGAGAAGTAATAGAATCAGATGTATCCATAGAAGTTACCCTATCAAGAATTAATAGAAAATTTGAACAAGAAATAAAACAAAATTTGAAAAATAAAGTAAATGAATTCTTTAAATTATATAATTGGGAATTTGGCCAGTCTCTTAGAGAGTCCGACTTAATAAGGGCTTTATCTAGTGTTAAAGAAGTTCAAGGGTACGATATTGTTTTTACAACGAATAATGCAGAAAATTCAGGAAATTTAGTTACAACTAAATACTACGAAATTATAAGACCAGCAGAAATCAACATTTCTTTCATGTACGTTTGAGAATAAAATGACAATTAAAATAATTGGAATAGATAAAGATATTACAATCACGGATAATGTAAGATTTATATTATCAACAACAGACTCTAGTGGTTGTCTTAAAACTCCATATAAAATAAATAAAGCGACTATTTATTTTATATCAAGAGAATTCGCAGAAACATCTGTGTCTGAGTATTCGAACAACATATACGATCCATTATTATTAAAAAAATACGAAGAGCAAAAACAAGTTTCTTGTGTTTCTCCGAGTGCAGAAAATATAGCTAAATTAAATTTACTTAAAAAACAGCTAGACAATTCTAAATTTACATCTCCTTTTTTCTTTAAAGAAGCAATTCCAATAAAAATATTTGGTGGCTATCAAGATGAAATAATAGGTGTAAATGACATAAATATAGATCCTCACGGACATGCAATAAATATAGAAAAGCCTTACGAAGGAGAAATTTTTCCTGCTTGGCTGAATCCTGATCTAGTTCCTGAAGAAATAAAAAATAAAGTTAAAGAAGAAAATATCCTGTATGTTTATGAAGAAAAAAATAATACTATTGAAGGAAAATTTGTTTTAGATTGGAGTCCGATTGGATGCCGTGAAGGAGATTATTTTATATGCTGGGATTGGACTCCAAATGTTGCAGGAGATAGCATATCTGCTCATTTAATGTTCAGTTTAGGGTCGAATTCAAAAATGACAGCCTCTATACCGGCTCATTATACAAAAGAAAAAAAATATGAAATATTAATGGAGAAATATCTGCCTGAAATGTTCAAGAACATTTTATCAGAAAGTGATATTTCTCCTTATGTTTTACAAGAACTAAATTTATCTGTTGCGAAAGGATTTACTTTTGTTGAAGACATGGCAAATCAAATAATTGATTTGTTAGATGCAAATTGCATCCACGAGCAGTTGTTGCCTTTGCTTTCAAACATGTTTAATTTAAAATTAAGATCTGGTGATCCTACTCTTTGGAGAAGACAAACAAAAAAAGCAATAAGTAATTTCAAGAAAAAAGGAACAATTAGAGGATTGAGATCGGCTCTGTCGGATGCAGGCATCAAACTACTGAAGCTTACGAGATTGTGGCAGGTCGTTTCGAAATATACTTATCAAGAGCACTTTGTAAAAACAGATTCAAATATTTTTAGACTCACAAAGAATATAACATTTCCATTAGATGAAAATAATTTTGAATTATGGATTAGGAAGAAAAATTCAAATTATTGGGATCAATTAGACTCAACCTATGTTGAATTTAAGGAAGAAAACTTGGGATTTAATTGCGTTTGGATAGGCGGCGATTTGCCTGTTCCTTTGAATTTAGAAAAAGGTGACAGCATAAGAATACTTTATCAAATAGCAGACATTCCTGATATTGATGCTCAAAATATTGAAAATTATATTAGGATTTTAGACATAATGGATCAAAGAGATGAGAGAGAGCAAACTTATCCTTTGAAAAATTGGAATACTCGCGTAATAGAAGAAGATGATCCGTTGTTTGATATAATAATTCCTAACAAGCATCCGATTCAAGATCTTGTTGTCTGGGGGAGGGTCAGAACAGAATTCCCATATAGTGAAAACGTCTATAATATGGAAGAATACAATGGAAGTACTAGAGATAGTACAAATCCTTGTGATCTTGGCAAAGACTTTTTAGACCCTTGTAAAGATTGTCAAGCAAGTTCTTTTTCAATAGATGTGGAAATAGAAAATTTATCAAATGACAGAATTTTGGAGTGCCAACAAGTCGTAGAAGAATTTGTTCCATTTCATTCAAAAATTCATTCTATTAATTTTCTTGGTTCTAAAAATGAATTTGTAAAACCTCCTATAGAAGAAGTACAAGCTTTAATTACAATTTCTCAAGAAGAAGTTCTAATATCAGGTGAGGCACAACATATATTTACAAGAGCAATAGCGAATTCAAATAAAAATTTAGTAAAAAGAAATGTACTGGCTCAGATAGAAGATAAAACAGGAGCTGTGAACGGCTCAGGATACAATAGATCAATTCTCTTATTTTCTCCGAGTTTTAGTAAAAAATCAGATTTGGAAAATGAAAATTTTTCAAAAAAATCTAGCGGGTTTTTTAGAAAAAATATCAGTACGAATTATATCGAAGGAACCCCTTTTGAAAATTCCAATTTGCTAGAAATTTTATCTCCTTCAGCGAATGCTGGTGTTTATAGTATTTCTAAAGTGTCAAAAGACTCTTTAGAAGTAGTTTCTCAAGGACTAAATGCGATCACAGAGCCATTAAATAAATCTCAATTTGAATTCAGAGTTTCTAATAAAATTCATCAACAAAATGTAGACATTACACAGAATGATTTGACTATTTTTACTTGTGATTTTAATTTAAGTAAAATTAAAATAATTAGTCAAAAAGATATAGATGAAAAATTAGAAGTAGGAAGTCCCTATAAAATAAGAATGAATGATAGTGAATTTTATGAATTTGACATTTTAGAAATATTGCCAGATAATAAATTAATTATAAAAGGACCTTTGAACTCGGATGAATTCTCCATAGAAAAAGAAGAAATAAATTGGAAGTTAATTGACTATTCGAAACCTCCTGAGGAATCTGTTCTAGCTTCGGGGAAAGAAGGTAGCGTTCATTTTGTCAGAAGAGGTCTAGTCAATATGCTTGCTACTTCGAATTCTTTTGAGGATGTAAGAGAAATAATAAAAATAGGAGATTATTTGTTATATGATCAACTAGATCAATATAAAGTTAAAAGTTTCTTAAAAGAAAATAAGTATAAATTTTATATAGAAAATTATAATCGCGGAAATGTTGGAGGAATTAGTATTATAATTTACAGAAGAGTAATAGAGAACTGCGTTGGTCAATTAGATTATAATGGACTTATATTAAAAACAGAAATAGATTATGAAAATGATTTATTAATACAAAATGGCAAAAATTCAAGGGGATTATCAACAAAATCAAATAATCTTAAAGAAAATTACCTAATATTAATAGGCTCGCAATACTATTCTATATTGGAAATAGATACCACAACAATAATTTTAGATGGCCCAAATAATGATTGGACAACTTTGGGAACTAACGTTAATTTTACAATATATAAGTTTACAAAACAATCACTCGAAATTCCAGAATCAAACTATCCAAAAATTCCAGGTCACAAATTTGAACAAATAGGTCGATCTTCAAATGAGGTTATAGAACATGAAAATGAATTGAAAGTTAATTCTTTATTAACAAATAAAATTTTAAATTCTATAAACTCTGGCAATGAGGTTTTTGATTCTTCTGGGCAGGTTGAGTCAATAAATTTTGATATTGAATATAAAAATGAGGAATAAAAAATGAAAAATGATGAATCTAAATGCAAAGGCACAGTAGAGGTATTAATTGAATATGAAAATGGAAAAAAAGAATCCATTAATTTCAATAATACAATACTTAGAACTGGCAGGGCCGCTTTAGCTTCTGCTTTATCGAATAGAATTGGTGATGATTTTGATTTTTTCATTAGTAAAATGATATTTGGAGATGGAGGAACTAATGGCGGAGTTCCAAAACAAGTGGCTGATGAAAGATCCGGTCTTTTTGGATCTGCTAGGGTTATGAGGCCCGTAATATCTAATATTGACCCTAACAATGAAACTCAAGTAATTTTCACATCTGTAATACCTTTTGGTGAAGGAAACGGATACATGCTAAATGAGATGGCTCTTCAGTTGAATAGCGGCGATTTATACAGCATGGCAACCTTTGCCGGAATATCGAAAACATCAAGTATGCAAATTACCTGGAACTGGAGGCTTTCTTTTATATGAAAACTGTTCAAATTAGAAGGCTAGATGGGGAAGATAGAATATTCATAGACGACCAGCTATTTGATTGGGGAATAGATCAAGAAGCTATAAATGAAATTAGCAAAATAAATAATATTGAAGATTTAATTGAAATACATGAAAATATTAGACAATATTTTTTGCAATCTATAGGTTTTTTCTTAGAAAGAAACATCACTATAAAAGAAGCATATGAAGCCATAAAAAATGGGACTATTTAATATGATTGTTATTGAAGAAAAAGATAAAAGATTTTATTTGCAAGAATCAAAGATAAAAGATGCAGGAATGGGAGTTTTTGCAGCGCAAGACATTAAAAAAGATGATTATTTAGAAATAATAGGGGTGATGTTAGACGTAGATTCGATTGCGGACAAATGCACTCAATATGCCAAAAGATATAAATTTGCTGCGAACTTTGCTGGCAAGTTTGATCGTCACATCATACCTATGGGTTTTGGAGCCATAATAAATCACACTGAAAATCCGGAGCTTCAAAATGCAGAACTTAGATATATCAAGCACAATAGTACTAATCCAGCAGCTGGGTCAGCTGTTTACTATTTTATAAAAGA
>Ga0114981_10002383_pt1 | contig 12114 bp, 9 predicted proteins | sample S_140806_MF_Meta_FD_87028 | JGI IMG/M metagenome (GOLD analysis project Ga0114981, IMG submission 87028) | Freshwater microbial communities from Lake Simoncouche, Canada to study carbon cycling - S_140806_MF_MetaG | ecosystem: Environmental > Aquatic > Freshwater > Lake | place: Lake...
AGGCCATCTACTCCGCTGGCACATGCCCCGCAATATAGCTGTACAAAGCGCACGCCGCGCTCAAGAAGCCTACGAGACAGCAATGCATTTCGCGCATACGCGGCTTCCAGTGGATTTGATGATGTTGTCCCATAAAGCGCATGCGTCGCTGCAGTTTCCTTGCGTAAATCGGTGGCTTCTGGAGCCGCCAGCTGCATTTTTGCCGCCAGCGCATAGGACTTCATCCGCGCTGTGATATCGGAGTCTCCCCCAAGGGCTTCATTGAAATGTTGGTCGAGGCGCTCGAGCTCACGGCGAAGGCGGGCATCGGATCCGCTTGCCTTGCCGGAACCCATGTTTGCAAGCGGTTTTTCCGCATTGAATGCCGTTCCCTGAAACGCGGCTGGAAGAAATCCGGAGCCCCAGTTTGCCGGACCATTCGGTGGAAGGCCACGGACATCCGGAATCGAAACATAGGTAGGAAGGTTGTCGGTTAGATTTCCCATCGCCATGGATAGCCACGCACCCATGCTTGGGAAGCCATCGAGGACAAAGCCAGTGTTTAGCTGCAACAAACCCGGCCCATGCGTCGATGACCGTGCTGTCATGCTGTGGATGAACGCCATGTCATCCGCGTGGCGAGAGAGGTTTGGCAGCATCGATGACAACATCTTGCCAGACCTACCCGCCGGACGGAATTCCCACGGTGGCCGCATAATGCGGCCATTTCCGCCCTGGAAGGTTTTAACTCCAGTCATTCCCGGCATTTCCTCGCCGTTCCGTTTGAACAGCGCTGGCTTGTAGTCCCAGAGGTCGATATGCGATGCAGCTCCAGGGCATACGATTTGTAGGACCCGTTTTACACGTGTGGGCTTTTGTGACTTTAAACCAGCATCGCGCATAAATAGGGATGCCAATGCCATTGCAGGCGTCCCGTGGATCATCGAACCAAATGGATTTGACATATTCTCTTCCTAATACGAGATAAACGCACTGCTATTGAGGAGGACGCGGGCGACGGCTTCATTGCCACCTGCCTTGTGAACCTCATTGATGACGGAAACCTCGACGGAATCCGGCGCACGGCCCATCAGGCGCTTGAAGACATCCAGCGGACCATTCGCTTTCGCCCCGACAAGGCTTGCTTGTTCATTTAAGAACTTGCCATTCCAGAGTGCGAGTGCCTGAAGCGCTGTCGTTGTTGCATCACGTTTTGGTGTCCGAACGGATGACTCAGGGCAGTCGAATGCACCGAGGAAGCCATCCCGGACGCCGCGCGCGGCGATGCTGTAGAGACCCCTTCGCCACGTGTTCTTACCTGGAAGCTCGAGGTCGGTAAAGCGGGCAACGTTGACAACATCGTAGCCATAGAGGAGGTACCCCGGACCAAACATCGTCCTGTCGAGATTTCCGCACGTCGACAAAATGGCATCACGGACCATTTCAGCTTCCATCCGGCGCACTGGCATCCGCCAGAGAAGCACATTTCCAGCATCCTTGCGCATCGCGACCAGGCTCGCAAAGCTGGACCGAGCATAAGCATCGGTGCTGACCAAGTAGCGGTGCAGTTTTTTTACCGACCAACCATTTGTTACGAACCAAGTCGCGAGGTGATCGAGCAGCTCAGGGTGGCTTGGCGGACCTCCCATATTGCCAAAGTCGCTCGGGCCAGCCACTAGACCGCGGCCAAAGTGTTGTTGCCAGATGCGGTTTACAATTACGCGTGCTACGGTCGGATGCTTACCATTGGTCAGCCATTTGGCGAATGCGAGGCGTCGGTCTGCCTCCGATGCCTGTTCAAGTCCGCATGCGCCAGCAGAATATTCCATAAGTTTTGGAGCAGCGGGAGTCACAACGTCCTTGCGTTGCATCACATCCCCACGGGTCAGTAAATAGGTTGGATCAGGCTCAGCAAAGCGGCCTGTGTATGCTGCCGATGGGCTTGTCTGTACGGGATCCTTTGCAAGGCCCGTCTTCCATGCAGTCTCAGCACGATCCAGGGCATCTGTTGATGCCTTGTCAAGATACTTTCTAATTTGATCAGGATGGACATAGGTGACACCGGGAAGCCTTCCAAGCTGCGTTGCTACAGTCTCCCATGTCTTGCCATCGCTAGAAACGCTTATGGCATAGGCCGTCGCGACACGGTCATCAAAGCGCGGGACAAGCCCGGAGTCCCTGCTCCAAACGACACGGTTTACCTTTGTCGGCTTTGGAAATGTCAGCGTGATGGTGCCGCGCCCCTTTGTCGCTGAAATCCAGCTGTTCGGGTTCCCGAAGCGTCCATCGTTGATATGACTCGTCTTGTGCTCAGCGAAGCCAACCAGTGTCGAATCAGGAATGGCTTTGACGCCATCGACAGCAAGCGCAACATTCGCGTCATCGGAGAAAACCTGGAGCTCATCAACGCAGGGCTCCTCGCCATCGTTTGTCGCCATCACCTCGAAGCGCACACTCGTAACGTCACGCTGAGTAAATGATTCTTCATTCCACTGGCTATTGAGTGCTGGGCGACCCGTACCTGCCTGCGACTTTACGCGCCCCTTGTAGCGGAGCAGCTGTACCTGATTGTGGTCACTAAGGGACTGCTTTAACCATTCAGTGGATGGCTGCAGAACAGGCTTTCCAGCCTTTGGCAGATCTGTTTCGCCATGATTTACACCAGAAAACAGTGCTTCAAGCGCATAAAAGTCCCGCTGTGAAAACGGATCAAATTTGTGGTCGTGGCAACGTGCACAGCCGATGGTAAAGCCCATCACGGAAGCACCTACTGTCGCAACAATGTCTTCAAGATCATTGGCGCGCTGCTGACGGGTTGCCTCTTCGACTTGACTTGGGACTGTGTCGTGGATTCCTGCAACGAGGAAACCCGTGGCAGGAAGGATGTCTGGATTGCCCTTACCAAGCACATCTCCAGCTAGCTGCTCCTGAATAAACTCGGAATAGGGTTTATCGGCATTGAAGGACCGGATGACATAGTCACGGTAAGGCCATGCATTTGGCCGGATGTGGTTTTGTTCGTAGCCATGCGATTCCCCAAAGCGGGCTACATCAAGCCACAGCCTTGCCATCCGCTCGCCATACGCAGGGGATGCAAGCAAGCGGTCAACGACTTTTTGCCGGGCATTGGCACTTTTGTCGGCCAAAAATGCGGATGATTCAGTAACCGTTGGAGGCAAGCCTGTTAGATCAACAGTTATGCGGCGAAGCCAGGCGACTTGCGTAGCCGGAGGATTGACGCTGATTCCCTTTGCCTTCAGCCCCTTGAGGATGAATGCATCAACAGGGTGTTTAGTACCAGGAATTTTAGGAATGGATGGATTGCTGACGGGACGAAGCGACCAGAGCGTGGGTACTGCCCTTGCCACGGGAAGCAGTGTCCGTAGGACTGTTTCATCTTGCTTCGCCAGACGCTTGTTTGGAGGCATCGAGCCAGCCTTCAAAACGCGTTCCAGTCGGCCACTCGTAACGGCTAACTGAAGCCCAGAATCGCTTGCAAGATCGATATTGCCGGCAGGATTCGTTTTTCCATGGCAGGAAACACAATTGCTTCCAAGTACTTTGCGCACATTATTGGTAGGAAGCTGCTCCGCAGTGATGGGGACTATCATCCCCAATCCAAACGGAAGCGCCGAAACCGCCATCATCACCATCGACGACCGCATTCCTGGCATTGAGACACCTCGTAAAACTAGTTGCATGATTCTACAGGACATCGGCTCCGCTCTGGTGAACTATCGGGCATGCATCTCGTGTGGAAAACCAAGCACACGGTTGACGCTTCTACTCCTCCGCCACAACAGCCGAAGCGCATCGACCTACCCTCGCCTCCCGTCCGACCTATCTTTAATGCACCTATTCTCGATGCCGACATGCGTATCGTGGATGGAGTTCGCACCCAGGATGGCGGCTTTATCCTCGCTACGACCACAGGACCAGTCCTTGTCCGCGGTGACTATTGGCATCCGTTGACCGGAGCCGATGGAGTACCGCGTGTCGACATGACCTGTGTGTTGCTCGGAAGAGATGGCGCCATCTGGGGCGGAACTGAAGAAGGTGTTTGGCGGCACTATAACGGTCGATTCAACTACTTCTGGGGTAAGCGCTGGTTGCTCGACAACAAAGTGACGGGCCTATCTGAGACATCGGATGGCAGAGTGATTGTCCATACCGCCAAAGGTTCGTCCACCCTCTGGCAAGATCAGGTAGCCCTCTCGGTCCTAGCGGACCACTTTGAGAAGATTACACTCCAGCGCCACGATCGTAATGGCTACATCACCGGCTGTGGCTTGAAGAAGCAAGGTGACCCAAAAGCGGGTGTAATTCCAGAGGCATCGGACAATGATGGCCTCTGGACCGCCCTTGCCGTCGCAGCTTTTGCGTTCAAGGCAGCTGCCACTGGAAACCCAGAGGACAAGCGGCGCTGTGTTCGCCACTTGGATGCCATCCTTGATCTCGAGCGCCTCACGGGCATCCCCGGCTTCCCTGCGCGCGCGATCATGACAGAGGCAGAGCGTCAGGCAGGTGTCCTTGGCTTTAGTGACACTGAAACGGTTCGCCTTGAAGGTGAAGAGACCAAAATCTGGTTCAAGTCACCAGTAGACCCTAATATCTGGTGTAAGGGCGATACATCATCCGATGAGCTCGATGGCCATTACTACGCGTGGTTTATCGCTGATTTTGTGCTCAACGACCCAGCCATCCGCAAGAAAATGGCTCCCGTTGTCAAGCGTGTAACCGATCATCTGATTTCGCATAATCACCGGATGTTCGGTCATCACGGCAAGCGCACCCTCTGGGGTGAGTGGAACCCGGAATCCATCAATGGCTCGCTGCAATGGTACGAAGAGCGTGGCCTGAACTCAATGGAATACATCACGTATCTAGCCATCGCGCACCGTATCACTGGCGATAAGAAGTACCTCGATGTCCGTGAAGAGTTCATTCGTAAGCATCACTATGACTTGAATTCGCTGCTTTACCGGGATGGATCCCTTTGGTATCAGGTGAATCACTCCGATGATGAGCTGGCGATGACGATCTGGTTGCCGATGATCCTCTGCGAGACGGACCCGTGGCGTAAGCAACTCTGGGTTCGAAACCTGATGACCGCATGGGACGGCACCAAGGGTAGCCGTGGAATCAAAGCTGAGCGCTCGCCGTTCTACATCGCGCACATCATGGCGCTCACGGGAGACTCGGATGCTGCAGGCACAATGACAGATGTCCTTGGACACTGGCCGCTGGACTTGGTGAACCACACAATCAAGAACTCGCATCGGCATGATATTCAGTTACGGACGCATCAAAGCCGCGGTACCGAACAGTTCCTCACCAACACGCTCCCTCTCGAGGAGCAACGTGTGATGCGTTGGAACGGGTCGCCGTTTGAGCCAGATCACGGTGGGGATGGCCAGTCTGAAGAAGACGGCATAGCCTTCCTTCTCCCCTACTGGATGGGTGTATATTACGGGTTTATCCATGCCACAGACTAGAGGCTTCGCGGCAACGGAGGGCAGTGACATCTTTCCGTTTCACCCCTTACATAACCACAGTGCGGGCATTGCCGTTCTCCCTGACAAGACGCTTCTCGTTGTCTTTTACCGAGGTTCGGGAGAGCGGACAGCCGATGATGTCGCTATATGGGCATCCAGGCGCGACCGCAGCGGTAAGTGGTGCGACGCGGTTGTAATTGCGGATACTCCCGGGTTTCCAGATACGAATCCAGTGGTGACGGTTGCCCCAAATGGTGATATTCATCTCTATTACGGAACCCAGGTGGATAACAACTGGGAAAGCACGCTTCTCAAGCAACGTATTGGTCGCATAAAGGGTAGCACTGGGTGTCGCATCGATTGGAGCCGGGATCAAGTTGTACACCTCAAGCCGGATGAAGATGCTTTTAGGCGTCAGTTTTTGCCGGGTCTCAAGACAGTTTATTCCGATTCAAAACCAGTGGATATCTTCCCGAAATACTACGCAATACAGGAAGAACGCAGCCAAAAGCGGCTGAATCTCCGCCTAGGTTGGATGGGTCGCTGTACTCCTATTTGGGTTGGCTCACAGCTGTATTTGCCGCTATACCACGATGGATTTGATGTCGGCCTTGTTGCCATGTCGAGTGATGGTGGCACTACATTCACGGTGGGTGGACCAATCGTAGGTCGTGCAGCTGTACAGCCAAGCTTGCTTCGCCTCAGCGATGGCAGCTGGATGGCGTATAACCGGAACAATGGTCCGGGTCCGATGCGCATTCTTGCGGCAAAGAGTGTGGATGGCTGTAAATCATGGACATTGGCAACCGAGATGTCCTTGCCAAACCCCGGTGTTTCAGTTTCAGTCGATCGGCATGCGGATGGCACCATTGTGCTCGTGGGCAACGACACTGAAGATGGCAGGCACTCACTGGCATTTTGGTGCAGCCGTGATGAAGGCAGATCGTGGACCACGGCCAGGACGATTGAAGCCGCTCCAGCAGGATCCGAGTGGTCATTTCATTATCCAAACATGATCCGCTTGCAAAATGGAAACTTGGGTCTAGTCTATTCGCGGTACGCCAAAGCGGGTCAGACCATTCGCTACGTGGAACTGACACAGCAACAGATCAAGGCATGAGGCCGATTAGGCACAACCAAGCCCCGTGTGCGACTTGCATGCGGGGCTTTTACTATTGTGGCTAGTGTGCTTCGGGATACGAACCAAGCACGGTTACAAACATGCTCTGCTCTTCGAGATGTTTCAGTGCTTTTCGTACTCTGTCTTCTTTGATATGCCCATTGAAGTCAAGGAAGAAGACGTATTCCCATGGCAGCTGCTTTGTCGGCCTAGATTCGATCAATGTGAGGTTGATGTCGTGCGCATCGAGAGCGGCCATCGCACGCATCAGAGCTCCCGCCCGATGCTGCACTGAGAAGTAGATGCTCGTCTTGTCCCGGCCGCTTGGCTGAGGTTGATTTTCACCAATGACTAGGAAGCGTGTGCGGTTGTGCGCTGAATCCTCAATATGCGCAGCGACAACCGTTAGGCCGTGAATCTCGGCAGCGATGTCGGTTGTGATACATGCAGACTCAAGGTCATCAGCTGCCAGCTGCGCCGAGCGGGCATTGGATGTCGTCTCGATGACCTCGATTCGTTGGAGGTTGTCACGGAGCCAATTACGACATTGCGCGGATGCCTGCGGATGTGCATAGAGTCGCTTGACCGATGTAATGTCATCCGACTTGGTTGCCAAGTTGTGCGAAACCTGTACGTAGACCTCAGCGCAGATACGTGCTTTGCCTTGTGCAAAGAGGTCAAGTGTAAGTGGAACAATGCCCTCAGTGCTGTTTTCAACAGGAACCACACCGTACTCAGCATCGCCCCGTTCGACTTTCGCAAACACATCGCTTATCGTCTGGACTGGAATAAACTCAGCACTGTTACCGAATTTGTCCCGCGCTGCGCGGTGACTGAATGTGCCTTCAGGGCCAAGGTAGGCGATTCGCATCGAGGTTTCCAGCGCACGACTCGCGGATATAATCTCGCGAAAAATGGCCCTAATTGCATCTCCAGAGAATGGTCCAGGATTGTTTGCCAGCAGTCTCTCAAAAATTTGCACTTCACGGTCTGGGGCAAAAAACTGCCCTGCCGTACGTGTTTTCCCGAGGCCAATCTCCTGTGCGAGCTTGGCACGATCTGAGAGAAGACTTAAGATTTGGTTATCGATAGCATCGATTTTTTGACGTAATTCACTAATTGACATGAAGGCATTTCCACTCTTGATGAGTGTCCGATTTTATCACCGGGCCTGCAAGCACAAGCGAATGGACGGCTAACAAGCAGATGATTTGATAGGATGAATGGGAAATAAGTATGCCAGACTGGTTTAAACGTAGTAAATCACCCGAGGTTCCAGAGGGTGCGTTTGTCAAATGCACAGGCTGTAATGCCATCTTGGTAACCAAGGATTTTGAGCGTGACAACAAAGTTTGTCCGCGATGTGCCTATCATCATCCGTTGTCAGCAAACGAGCGAATCGCGATGATTACCGATGAAGATTCCTTTGTGGAGTTTGGCAATGACATTGCTGCAACAGACCCATTGTCATTTCCCGGCTATGCGCAAAAGTTGATTGCTGGACATAGTGAAGAAACCGAACGGAACGATGGCTTGGTAACAGGCCGTGCATCGATTAGTGCTCGTCCTGTTGTGCTTGCCATCTCAGACTTTCAATGGGGCCGACTTGCTGGAACAATGGGCTCCGTTTTCGGTGAGAAGTTTGCCGTGGCTGCCGATGTTGCCCTTACAGAAAACCGTCCGCTGATTACATTTTGTGCAAGCGGTGGTGCACGGATGCAGGAGGGCCTTGTCTCTCTTATGCAAATGGCGAAGACAAGTCATGCGGTTGCAAAGCTGCGTGATGCAAACATCCCTTACATTGTTGTCCTGACGCACCCAAGCACGGGTGGTGCTGTCGCGAGCTATGCTTCTCTGGGCGATGTCATCTTTGCAGAACCTGGTGCCACCGTGGCTCTTTCCGGGGAGCGTGTTGCCGCGCAGGCGCAGACGCAGAAGGTTCCTGCGAACTACCGGACCGCCGAGTTCGCACTAGAACACGGAATGATCGACCGTGTGGTGCACCGTCGCGACATCCAGTCATACATCACTCGAACGCTGCTGTTCATGCAGTCTCCATCCAAGTAGGACAAACCATGGAAGATATGACCATCATCGAGTTTGAAACCTTCCTGGTTGAACTTGATAGAAACATTGCAAAGCTGAAGTCTCTCGCGGCCCGAGAAGGCGATACGTCAGCATCCAATGAAGCAAAACAGCTCACCAAAGAGCGTGCACAGCTCGTAGAGAAGTTCTTCCGTAAGCTGACTGCATGGGATAAAGTCCTCCTCGCCCGCCACAAAGACCGTCCGTATACATTGGATTACGTTGCGGCGCTCTGCGATGATTTTTTGGAGCTACACGGCGACCGTGCCTTTGGGGATGATGGCGCCGTCGTGGGCGGCTTTGCCCGCATGGCTGGCCGTTCCTTGATGCTGATCGGTCAGCAAAAGGGACGCGATCTCAAAGAACGTCAACGTAGAAACTTTGGCTATATGAAGCCGGAAGGTTACCGTAAGGCCCTGCGCCTCATGGAAATGGCCGAACGCTTCAGCCGACCAGTGCTTACGTTTATCGACACGCCCGGCGCAGATCCCAATGTCCCATCCGAACAGCGTGGCATTAGTGAAGCTATCGCACGCAACCTCCGGGAAATGAGTGTCCTGAAGACACCTACGGTTGCTGTTGTCGTCGGCGAAGGCGGCTCCGGTGGAGCACTTGGCCTCGCCGTTGCAGACCGGGTTCTGATGCTTGAGCACAGCTTTTATTCGGTTATTGCACCAGAAGGTTGCGCATCGATTCTCTACCGGGATGCTACCCGCGGGGCAGATGCAGCCAAAGCAATGCGCGTGACCGCGCAGGATGCACTTGAGCTTGGGCTGATTGATGAAATTATCCCAGAGCCGCTTGGTGGTGCACATTTGGATATTGCAACAACTGCAGAAAACCTCGAGCAAGTGGTGAGTAAACATCTGGATGCTCTGACCGCTCTGTCCATTAACGATCTCCTTGAACAGCGTGGCAAGCGCCTACGGGCACTTGGAAAGTTCGAATTAAGCGTCGAACGCTGGAGAACTGCCGGTTAAATCCCGAAATCTTGACTACGTTCCTCTGGGGAATGTAGAATGCAACGTCGTCGGATTGTGAGAATCCCATTGCACAGTACCGGGTAGGCCGGTTTCCGACGCAGGAGGCAACGTATCAATAACCGTGATCCACGCGGATTCTTCCGCGACCGTGACTTAGGTCCGCGCATCAATGAGCGCATTCGAGTGCGTGAAATCCGTGTCGTCGACGCCGACGCCAACCAAATGGGTGTGATGACACCCCGTGAGGCTCTGGACATCGCCCGTGAGCGAGGGCTGGACCTGATTGAGGTTGCAGCGAATGCAGTGCCGCCGGTATGCCGGATTATGGATTACGGCAAGTTCAAGTACGAACAAGGCAAGCGTGACCGTGACAATGCCAAAAAGCAACGTCAATCGGAAATGAAAGCCATTACGCTGCGCCCTGTCACGGACACACACGACCTCAACATCAAGATTCGTAACATAATCAAGTTTTTGAGCTGTGGCGACAAGGTCAAGGTAACCGTACGCTTCAAGTCACGTGAGCTTTCACACCCTGAATTTGCACTCGAGAACCTCCGTAAAATCACTGAAGCGGTTGTTGCTGATGGCATGGGACTCCTAGAGCGGGAGCCATTGACCGAAGGCAAGCAGATGATTATGATCCTCGCGCCAAGCCGTGAGGCTATCCGTAAGGCAACCATCGAACGTGAGCGCCAGGCTGCTGAAAAGGCCGCCCGTCTTGAGCGCCGTGGTATTCCAGATGCTGATGGAAACTATCCAGATCCGGATGAAGACGACGAAGATGAAGAAATCGACGACGACGACACCGACGAGGATGATGATGAGGATGACGGCGACGACGAAGTCGAAGCGTAATCATTTTCAGCTTCCATATATGGATAAGGACCCCGCAGAGATGCGGGGTTTTTCTGTTACGAGGACGCCATCAGACGGGATGACTCTGACCGCTCAACGATCATCCACCCAAAAGCAGCCAGTAAACATAAAACGCCTAGTCCAAACCAAACAGATCGCCGCAGCCAGCATCCCTAGCGACACGATGTTACCGACCATCCGTAAGGCATCGGGTGTTGATGATCCTGCTAGCTCACGCTAGGACAGCCACATCGGGCGAACAACGCTGAGTCCAACTCGGCAGAGATAAAACGCGAAGTAGCCAATCGCAAATGCGATTGTGATGACACGCGGATGTATGTCCTTCCGTAAAAAGACTAGCCAGCTACGAGTGCAGGGATATGGTTGATGTTGGGAACAATGTGGGTTGGCAGATACGGAGCAAGCTGCTCGAGTGTATGCGACCCTTCCGTGACTGCAATCACCCATCCACAGCCCGCTGCTTGCCCTTCCTGAATATCGGAAGGCGTGTCCCCGACTTTGGCCACAGTTTGGACATCCGTGATGCCTGTGAGGGCCATCGCTTCAAGTACCAAGTCCTTATGTGGACGTCCGTAAGCGACTTCATCGCTAGCCACGGTTGCATCGAGGAGCTCTGCCCATCCGAGACGTTCTACGATGGCATCCACGATGGAGCGGGCGAACCCGGTGTCGAGCGCAACCTTGATTCCCGCCAAGCGGAGTGCTGCGAAGACTTCCTCTGCACCAGAAATGGCCGCAACGTCTGGGCTTGTTCGGTAATGATCGACCATTGCGTTTTCAAAGTCTACATAGACCTTGGCAACAGAAACCTCATGCCCGCGGCTCAACCGGCGAATGGCATCGGGTTTTGGGAGGCCCATCACTTCGTTTACATCATCAAAGGTGACCGTGACTCCGTAGCCTGCCAGCGCAGTCCTAAGGGCGCGATTGACGACGCCTTCGCCATCCTGAACCGTGGTTCCCGCCATATCGAATACAACCAGCTTACATGCCATTATTTCAGCCCCTGTAGAACATTACGGACATTTTCATCACCAACGCCCATTGACAGCGTCATCCCTGCCCCGCCAAAACCATTTACAACAGTTACATTGGAAAGCGGCGTCTCCACCAACCATGGACCCTTTGGGTTTTTCAAATACACGCCCGTCCATCGCTCGGCAATTACCTTTGTTGGCACCGTGAAGAATGTAGCAAGGTAATCGAGGATTAGGTCATCCACTTTTGTTTCAGAGAACGGCATCACCTGGTCGCCGTATTCGTGCGAATCCCCAATGGTAAGTGCAGTTGTTTTTGCCTGTGATAAAAGCACATGGATGCCATTTGCGAGCTGTTCAGGCCACTCCTGCGCGTAGCGTGCTTTGAGAGAAGGGAGCGTTGGGCACTCGGAAAAACTCTCGTAGTGGGTCAATGTGAGCCCCGCTGCCAGCATCGGACCGAGGTCGTACCCGGGAAGCGCCTCGGTACGCATCATTTGCAGCTTACATGGAACAAGTCCAGCAGATTCAATCACACCTGGAAACAAATTCCGGATGTCATGTCCAGAACAAACGAATGTATGGCGTGCTTTCAG
>Ga0114981_10002387_pt1 | contig 12112 bp, 6 predicted proteins | sample S_140806_MF_Meta_FD_87028 | JGI IMG/M metagenome (GOLD analysis project Ga0114981, IMG submission 87028) | Freshwater microbial communities from Lake Simoncouche, Canada to study carbon cycling - S_140806_MF_MetaG | ecosystem: Environmental > Aquatic > Freshwater > Lake | place: Lake...
CATGAAATCAGGGTTGCGCGCGCACTCGCCGGAAGTTGCCCAGCCCTTGCAATCTGGGTTCTTGTCAGTCAAAACGGGCTTCGACTCGGCAACGAAAGGCGCGAGGCTCATGGCGACGACGAAGTGCCATAACAATGGCGGCCGCCCGCCGCGGTGTGGGGGCAGCATAGGAATCCTGCACCTAGAAAAACGAGCGCGCAGCGAAGAGACCCAAAGTTCTCGTACGTGAGCTCGTTAAGGGATTGAATATTTAGAATGCCGCGGACGCTCGCCATGGCGCGAGCCTCCTACGGTCCCACACAGTAACACAGATACTGGTGGTGCATGGGGATGGTGGTGGGTTCACTGAAAACTGAGCGTGCCGCGCGGAGCCTTGGGCCGAGCTTGGGCTGGCCTTGGCTCTGCATGGTGGATACGCGACAAGAGCGAGTTTCCCCTTTGTGGGGAAACGACTCTGCGCGCGAAACGATGCGCTGCGCGCTCCTATCGACGACTCCGGTCACGCCCGTCCCTCCCCCCTTGGGTGTGGGCGCTCCCCACCGTATCTTCGGCTGGTGACGGGGGTCCGCCTGGCGCCCCCTGTTTCCTTGCTCGCAGAAGATACCTTCGCCCCAGCCCAACCGCCCTTCATTGTTACCGAGCTCCTCGGCGAGAAGACAAATCTGACACAGAAGAAACCTTCTCGTACGTGAGCTCGTTAAGGGATTGAATATTTAGAATGCCGCGGACGCTCGCCATGGCGCGAGCCTCCTACGGTCCCTGTTGGTCGAGCGGATAGAGCGGCTTAATCAGCAGAAGCGAGCTGGTCTGTACCTGGGTGTCTTCGTATCGGCGCCCGCGTAGGCGGGCGTGTGTGAAACGGATGGTTGCAGTGGCTGGAGTTGCTGAGAGCACTAGGACCTTCCAGCCTAGGCCGTTCAACTCGTCACAGGGGTAGTCGGGCCACATGTGTCGGCCGACTGCCAGCTCAGCGCCGGGCATTGGGGTCTCTGTGATGGGCTCAAGCGTGACTGGGTGGTCCACTGGCTCAGGCACCTCAGGAGAGGCAGCTCGCGTGGGCGAGAGTGCAGCTGGGCGTGCTCCTCGAGGCGGATCTCGAGGGGAGAACGGATCGGTGGCGACGCGAAGTGCCTGCTCGTAGGCTTGTATCTCCGCGGCTGCCTTGAGCTGGCTGAACTCGCTAGTCAGAGCTGCCATATGCTGGTCGCCGACGACTGTCGGGACATTGACCGACTGGGTACAGTCCACGTGGCACCCGGAGGCCTTTCGGATAAGGGACTCGTGCTCGGCGACTCCCATACGGCGGTAGACGTGGAGCGACTCGGGGCACATCCAGCGGCATATGAGCTGGATCATGCCATCGTCCACACCGGCAGCGTGAAGCGCCGAGGCCAGCCCCGAGCGGAAGGAGTGGAATGAGTAGAGGCTGGCAACCGCCGTTCCATAAAGGTGGGCTAGGGCCGCCCTCAGCATGGAGTGGAGAAAGTGGTGCGTGTAGGGCTCGCCCGCCGCATCAGCAAACAAGGGTGTCGTGCTGCGGTTGGTGACGAACCTGCCCACGCGCAGCTCGAGGTCCCGCAGCGCGGCCGCGGCGTTGATTGGGTCATCCGGGTGAAAAGTGAGTACCACACCAAATGGGCAGTGGATCTCGCCGGTCTGATCCGGCTTGCTGCGCGGGGGAGCCAGACGGGCGCCGTCGATCCCTGGACGCATGGCCGCCAGCTGCGCGGCCGTCGGGTGAGAGATGGCGACGCCCCCAATGACCCAGGTGAGCGACTCAAACGTGAGGAACATGATCTCGCCAGACTGGTGCCGGACGATCTCGCCGAGGCGAAAGGCGGTGACCATCATTACGCAAATGAGCCGGCGAAACATGAAGACATGGTGGTCGGTATCGCTCCACTGGAAGCCCCCGATACATACGGTGGAAGTGTCCGTAGCGGGGATAGCGAAGAGCTCCCGAACCATGCTGAACTTCATAGGCTCGGCGCGCCGCGGCGCGAGGGAGTAGGGGCCGTAATAGGAGAGGTAGGCACGTGAGAGGCCTGCGACGGCGGCTTTGAGTACCTTGTAGCTGGGCATAGTGACGCCCCACCTCGCAAAGATACGAACGATAGCCAAGGGGTAGGCCAATGCCGAGCGCGGCTTGATGAAGGCCCGACTGCGATCTCGCGGTCGCCCGACGGCGAACGCATGGAGAAGTAAGCATGCAAGCAGATGGGCGTTCCGCTCCGGGAAGTCGCGGGCCTCAGCGGCCGAGCGCAGAGGGCTGGTACCCTGAGCGCGGCAGACTCGCTCCCACATGTCCCAAGCGCGGACGTCCGTATTGAGGGTGTTCGCGTTGATCCCGAAGAAGATGGTCTCGTCGATGACCCCCGCGACAGTCATGGCGTCAGTAAGTTCGGTCCGAATAGCCATGCCCGGTTCACCGCCCTCTGCAAGCGCTAAGGTGCGGAGTCGAGCGTACTCAGAACTAGCAGCGGCCAGACTTGATGATTGCGCCTCAGCCCACGGGGGCGTTGGTGGCATGCGCAAACCGGCAACGAGCCGCGAGGGGCCAGGGTTATGAAGCCGACGCTTGCCCAGAAGGGTGCGCGCCGGGGTGAGGCAGTGGGCGGGACCCTCGGCATCCTCGCGGGCAGCAGGGGCCGTTGGGGGCGCGGCTCGCAGGGGGGTCGCCGAGGCCGAGGGTGGAGGCCGCGTTGAGAGCGCCCGATGAAGCAACTCCGCGCAAAGGCCGACGGCGATCGGAGGTTCAGTAGGGCGCAGGCAGGTGACGAGAGGCGACGAGGTCGGGGCTCGGGCTGCAACGGATCGCAACCGGGAGTGTAGCAACGCGGCTATCTCCGCTGAATGACCGGACCCGCCGGGAGATGCATCGTGGGCTATGGGGCGGCCGTCCATTGATAGGTTGTGCGAGCCGAGCGCCGTCGACGTGACAACCGGCCGTGATCCGGCATCCGCACGCTGGATTCCCGCTAGCCTGTCCTCTTCGGCCTCCGCGCGACGAGCCTCCGCCAACCTTTCGCGCGGGTCTCGAGCGTGCCATTCCTCAAGTTCACGCCGCGCCTCCGATTCGGCGCGCTCCCTCTCCACTCTGGTGGGACGCGGCGGCGATTCGGTGCCATCGAGCCGCATGAGGGTCATCTCCACTCCTCTCCACGGTGCTCGAGCACGGTCAATCTCTTCGAGACCCATGGTATCGCCGAACAGAAGCCCATCCTTCCATTCCCGCTTAGAGAGGACGAGCGTGGCCTCCACAGCTCTCCACTCGGCGCGAGCGAGTTCTCCGGAATGGACGAAGCCGGGCTCCCGCTCTGCGAGCGCTAGTTCGATTGGTTGGGCGAGCTCGGGCCGGTGGAGTGCCTCATCCGCGGCCCGCCATTCGGCCAACTCGAGCTGCCGCCCCACCTCGGCGTCGATCACGTACCAACAGAGGCGGTTGTCTCCGATGCGGGTGAGACGCATCACCGCGCGGATGGCACGTGAAATCGTAGAGTTGGCTCGGGGGGAGTAGCGAAAGATGTCGACGAGAGGGTCGACAGGTAGATCGTACAGGTGGCGGGACGTAGGCGTCACAGAGGACGCGCCCTGAGCTATAGGCTGATCGCCGATAAGGTGAGGGTTGAAAACGCCCCGAGCCGTACCTGCCAAATGAGACCGCTCGCGCAGGCAGCGGATGACAACGCGATAGAGATCGCGGACACCAGCCGAGATATCCAAGAGCTGGGGTCGCACTCCGAGCATCGTACAAAGCTGGTGAAACTCGGCCCAACGGGCACGCGAGATCAAGTCCGCCAGAATGTTGGCATCGCCATAGAGGTGTGCGACGCGAAGGCGCCCATAGAGCGAGCGCCACTCCGGCGAGCAGATGAGGTGCTGGTAAGCTTCCACAATGACGGTGCTCTTGGCGGACTCAGCAGCGAGAACACGCGCCGTGGTGAGGGCGTCGGTATACAGATCGACCCAGGCCGGCGCGGAGGCCGAACCAAGCTGGTGGAGGTGGGGGTAGAACATGAGTACGTTGAATGCAGCACCCAAGAACTCGAGGATGGGTATAGATAGGTAAGGTACATCGGAGGCTGGCACCGCGAAGTACCAGTAGAGACCGTGAAGGTAGCCGCCCACCCCCGGGGTGGCCACGTCGGCGTAGCAGGCGTCCGAGAAGAGCTCGAGCGAGACGGATGGCAGAACCTCAAGATTTTCGCGGAGGAGGGCGCGCTTCACGCTGACTCCGCACGAGTCGGTGAGGATGTGCTGCCAGCGCTTAAGCTGCCCCCGCATCAGAGCGTCGCAGCGGACGACGCCCGAGGGCCCGTCGCGGGACGCGCCGTCGGGACCGTGAGGTCGGTAAAGCCCGTGCATGATGTTGCGCCCGCGGAGGTTAACAGCTCGCAGATGCTCAAGAAGTCCGCAAAGGGCTCTATAGGCGTGGAATTCGAGGCGATCGGCCAGTGCCTCCCCAATGGCTGCACTGGCGCGCAGGATCTTGTCACGGGTGACGACCACCAAGCCGAGAATGGGGATGAGGAGTACACCAATCCATTTGCACCAAGTGCCGAGGCTGCGCTTCTCGGCTATGGCCATACGAAGGCGCATGCGATTAGTAAGGCGGCGCCAGTTCCGCAGGGACATGATTTTCACCTTCGGGCCTACAGCGAACATCTGGGCGTCGTCGGTGAAGAAGAAGCAGCGGTAGGGTCGCAGCTGAGGGCAGACATAGCCCGGAGGTATGTCGCTGAGGCGAGACGGCGCAGGGATGGCGGGTCGGCGCTCCGAAGGGGGAGCCGTCCACTGGCGGATGTCGACGCACGGCTCACCCTCTCGCCTCTGCAGCGCGAGCCGGTGCTCGAGCCACGCCAACTCCGCGGCCGAGTAGACGGCGCCCTTAGCAAAGTACTCGGCGTCCATATCCTCGTAGTAGAGGATGACGAGGGAGTCACTGAAGCGTTGAGCGAGATTGGATGAGCCGTGCAGGCCAAAGCCGAGGACGCGCTCAGAGACAAAGCGAGGGCCGGAGCCATCGGCACGGTCCAGGATTATACCCACCTTGCTCAGCTCGGATGTGGCAACCGCAAGATGATTGAAGTAGTCTTTGATATCATCGTTGGAGCAATAGAGTGCGGTCTGCCAACGAGAGGCAGCCCGGCCTAAGACGGCCATGTCGCGCATGACGTTCTCAAGGGTCGGCTTAACCTCTGGAGGCCACTTGGTCGGGCGTCGGCGGCCGTCGGAGGGAGGGATAGGGTTATCCCGCGGCAGCCCGCGCAGGCGCAGCCACTCCAAGAAAGGCTCTCGGTGGTCGGAGATGAAGTGTTGGGGCATGTGGTAGATCCTCGCGGCCTCATTGAGAGATAGCGCCCGCACGCCGCTAGCGTCAAAAGTGGCCTGGCGGGGGCCTCCGCCCTCGGTGGTCCGTCGCCAGCGGTCCGGCTCGAGCTTGCGCGCGGTCGCACCCTGGCCATTGAGGTACATAGGTGCGAAGGGGATAGTCCCAAAAGAGCGGTACCAGCCATAGCCCTCAAGCCGGTCTACCTCCGACATTACGGACTTGAAGCCGAATGGGAGCGTAGTGAGGTGAGGTACCAGCACGAACTGGAGCTCGACGTCGGCATCCGTGCGCGCGCCAAGGAGCAGGTGCGAGACAAGCGACTGGTCGGGATAGTGCGCGAGACGAGCCTTCACCTCGGCCCTATCGATGATTTCGAGCGGCGGTTGGTGGAAGTCGGCCACCACACAGCACGGCCCGTGATCAAGAGTGCAGTCCCAGACACGGCCGCGCGCCCACTCTTGGAATTCTGATTGGCCTATGGCGATAGGACCCGGGCGGTCCCGTACAACGGAGCCAGGGGGCACGCCGCGGGCTAGCTCGCTGCGGATATGGGCAAGATCCCTGAGTTGATGGTCGAGCCAGCCCCGGAGACGCGCAGCGCCCGCCGGGGTGAGCAGCTCGAGGGCGTCCTTAGGGCAGGGTGGCGCCACGGGAGGGGCGATCGGCTGCTCGGGCGGGAGTGGGTACCAGGCGGTGACGAGGGGGCGCAGGACCGGGCTGAGCAAGACGTCGTCCAGTCGGGCGTCCGTAAAGTCGGGCAGGGCCTCGAGCAGGTACGCAGGGATCTCGCCAATCGCCAGGGGCGTGATGCGATCAATCCAGCCCTCTAATAGCGGGTCGTCACCCTCGAGCTCCAGGGCACGACGTAGAGCCGCATCCGCAAGGGTAGCGGAGTGCAAGGCGCGAGCTGCTGCGCCCGCACGAGGGTGGTCGGGATCGGGGCGCTGCTGAAGGCTCCGGAGTTTGGTGACGCCGAACGAGAATTCCACTGCCGCTGAGGATGAGATGTCCAGGGGTTTCGAGTGCGGAGACTGAAACATGCGGCAGGAAAGCGCGGCACGCGCGGCAGGGTCGCCCAACGGCACGTCCGCCAGTGCGGCGAGTGCGCACCAGACGAAGTTCGCTCCGGCTGAGAAAGCTTGGGCCCGAGCGGCCGGCGAGCGCACAATGGCCGTGAGAGGCGGGGCAAAGTCGACCGGGACCGCAAAGAGCATAGCGCCCGAGGAATATTGCCCGATCATGAACGGCAAGTAGAGGGTCGAGGAGACGATACGGCCGCAGAGCTCACTGATCATGCGCATGGCTTGGGGCCTCGAAGTGTCGGGGGCCGGAAGGATCAGCCCTGCGCTGATGAAGCCGTTAGCGTGCGCTAAAATGAGCGGTTCTGCGAGTGCACAGATGAAAATGAGGATGGCGATCCCTGCTGCGTACTCTTTGACGTCGACCGTTTGGTCGTCGGGCAGTGCGAGAACTGCCGCAGAACAATCCTGAGTCCCTGTTTGGGTTGGGAGGGTGGGATATGTCATGTGGGTCAGCTGGGCTGACGGTCATGTGGGCCAGCTGGGCTGACGGTCATGTGGGCCAGCTGGGCTGACGCGTTTGGGCGACACAGCGTGGGTCCACTCTGGACGCTGCGCGCGTGCATCAGCTGCAGGTTCTCATATGGCTGCTGGGCAGCATGTGTGCTCAGCGCAGTGGGCGACTCTAGTCCTTTTCAGGTTCGAGTGCGGCCGCCTATGGCGGTGGCTCAGGGCGCCGTAACAGGGTACGCGCAGGCCGTAGGTCGCATCAGCTGCGAGCCTTGCACGCATCAGCTGCGAGTGGGCTGGCTCAGTCAGTCTCCTTTTGGGTTCGTGAGTGCTACTGTCATTCGAGGGACAGTGCGGCTATGTGCATGCAGCTCGGGTCGGCCAGGGACGCAAGCATGCTAACCGGAGTTTGGCGGGCCTGTGAGAGTCAGGGGGTGCCGCATACCAGCAATATGGTAGTGCTGATCGTGGTACTCGACGGCTGTCAGAGTGCAAGGCTGGAAGCGCTCGAGGCTATCGGGTGCTAGGTCGCCAGAGCCATCGTCCCCTCCGCAGTCGCCGTAGGGGGCGTGAAGGGGCTCAACCAGTGGCGGGCGCCGGCGGTCACCTGGGCCGCGGACTTCCTGATAGTTTCGCCATTCTGGACTAGTCGGTTGCGCGTCCGGGTTGAGATAATCAGCGGGCACTGGGTGTCCGCTGCCGTACCAGTTGGCGGCAAAGCAGGTGATGAGAGCGACGTAATCAGGCGCCTTGGCGCTGTCCACGCTGGCCAAGTTAACTAGGGCTTGGCAGGTTTTCACGTGGGGCGTCCAAGAGCTACGCGCGCGGTCGCGTGCGTCGGGGTTTGGGTACTCGAGATGGCTCAAGCGTTGCGCTTGACGGCACTCGGGATGCGTAGTCGGCGGCAACTGTGCATTTCGAACTGCGAGGCGTATGAATTTGTCGTGTTGCCCTGGATCCCCGTATTGGCTTGTGCGAAATTCGCAGAGCGAGGCGAATTCGGTAACGTCGACATAGTCGTACACGAGTGTGTCTGGCTGCTCCACGACGACAACATCGGCGTTTGGGCACGCGAGGCACCAGAGTACCATGGCCGCTGCCCAGAAGGCACGGCAGTCATCGATTTTGAACGGCAGGCACTGTTCGTCGCCCCGCAAGTGTTGAAAACAGTTGGGGAAGAAATAAGCACGCTCCCAGTGGCGAAGGCCGACGATGTCTCGCACATCACCGCGGTAGTGAGGGAAGCAGTGAAGCGCAGGCCGGAGATCGCAAGAGATAGTGCTAAACCCTGCGGTCTGGAGGGCGCCAGCTAGCGCACCGGAGAATTCGCACGCGACTAGAACGGTGGGTGCGTCAGCACCACGGAGGAGGAGGCGGACCTCATCAAGGTTGAGCGACGGCGAAGGATGCGACGTAGGCTGTTGAGCAACTGCAGAGGCGGCTAGGTCGGAGGTCACCACCGCAACCAGGTGGCGCCCTATCCACATGCCAACCTCGAGGAGGGCGACAGGGACGGAGTCGCAGGGTAAGATGACGCCGAGGTTTCCGACGGTGCTGAGGTCATCAACAGTGTGAATGTAGATGGCGACGCGGTAGCAGTCGGCGGCGACTTGTAGAAAGGCCAAGTCCGTCCAGGATGCGGGTTTGGCAATGTTGTGGCACCAGGCCTCGACGGTGTGCATCAGAGCGCCGGGAGAGTGGCCGAGGTCGTCCGCAAGACATCGGAGGATGAGGCCTTCGAGCGTGTAGAAACGATCCTGGTTGTCACGGAACCGCGTGCATCGAGACCGATGGGCAGGTGCAAGGGCATGTTGGACCACAGCCTGGCGAAGTTGAGGGCCGTCGACCGTAGCACTACCCACCAAACCGAGCAGGTAGCCGAGAGTGTTGGGGCCGCATTGGCCCTGACCGCCACAGTCGACTATGAATTTGTTGTTCATGCTCAGAGTGCCGGCGAGCGTTTTGAGCGGAGACTGCAGCTCGCGCAGGTTGGTGGCCATAAGAGGATTTCTTGTTGCAGTAGGTAGCGTCCTCAGGAGCTGCGATAGGTCCGCGTCGACAGCTAAGTCGTCGTTGATGTCCCCAAAGCTGAGGCTGAAGTTCCGAGGCGCCGGAGGGTTGAGCCTGGGTTGCAGGCCGCCGACAGGGGGCTCTCCCTGGGGCGGCTGCTCAAAATGCGGCTCACCGTCGAGGTTGGCGGGAGGTTCGAACCGAACCATCCGCTTAGCCTCGCCATCCACAGGCACCCGCTGGGCCAAGACCTGCGCGCGCAGGGCGGGGCTGGACTGCTTAGGGTCAGGCTGGTCATGGTCTGCTAGACGACGCTTGAGGGATTCAAGCTCTGCGAGGACGGTTGCCATCTCGGGGTCGCCCTGCGCTCGCCCGCCTTGACGGCCGCGGCCGCGACCACCTTCGCCGCGGCCTCGCCCGCCTTTGCCACGGCTGGCGCCGCGACCTTGGCCGCGGCCCTGGCCCTTGCCCTCCGGCGTCTTAATGAGGCCGGCGGTTTGCTCAGGCGTAGCGGCCTTTGCAAACAGCCTCACCATGGCCTCGCGATCGAATACGGCGAGGAGAGAGTGGTGTGCAGAGTGGAGGTCTTCGTGACCAGCTTGGTGAGACGCACCGCAGCGAGCCATGCGGTTTTTGTCGGCACAACCGGCAAGAAGGAATGGCCAGCAGGGTGCCCCTACACCACGAGGAGGCACCTCCAGGTGCTTAGCCAGGCCAGGTACATTCCAGCAGAGGCCACTGATGACTAGCTCATGCTTGTGCCACTTCCACGACTTAGACAGCGAGCCCGGTGGCAAGCCGGCGTCGGCTCCGGCAGGCGGAGCAGGATCGCCGACGAAATCGAGGAAGTCAGCTCCAAAGGAGAGTGAACCAGCAGCGTCACCCACCTTCGGCTTCTTCGAGAGGGCCTTTAGGTAGTCTGTGAAGAACTGGTCATCGAGACGTAGAGTTTCCCAGTTGGCTATCGCGGGCTTACCATCGTGTGTCTTGAAGGCGCCGGCCATGTCGCCTCGGGCATTGCGCTTGCGCGAGATCTCCGTGCCCAGCGAGGTTAGATCTTGGATCACGGAACCGTCCGGCGGAAAGATGAACGCTTGCATAGTGCGCGATGAAGGGTCAGGATCCCGTACCAGAGAGATGAGACGTTGGCGCATAGCGGTGAGGGCGCTCTCAAAGATCTTGACGCAGGCCGCGATATGGAGGTACTGGTCGAGAAGGAGGGGGAGGCCGGCTGCGAGCTTCAACTTCGTGATGTAGAAGTCTACGAACGCGGGCCACGAGTAGCCCTGGAGGGCAGGGTTAGGAGCGACGGGCGCCACTTGAGGCACACCGATGGACACCAGCAGGACGTTGACGAAGTCCCTGATCCGCTCAAGGTTACTTTGCTGCACGAAGTAGTTGGGCTTGGAGACAGCCTCGACCGCCGAACCGACGTTGACGCAGAGTGCCCAGCTGCCGGCCCCGTGCGGCTGCATGAAGTAATCCATCTGGTCAAACTCGAAGCGGACGAACTGGGCAATGAGAGAGTCCGAGTCCTCACGGCTGGTAGGCTTAGCGAAGACGTATCTTTTCATGTGCGCGGGGAGGACGGACACCGGCCCGGAGGTATCTAGCCGCAGCACATGGTTGAAGTAGTTGAAAAGCTGAGGGCGAAGACCGTTGATCGCGACGCATGTGGCATTCCGGGTGCTTGCGGGGTCCGAAGTCTTCGGGTACGGGTGCAGAAGAATGCGGGTCGCCAGCACGCAATCGCCGACAGCTAAGATCAGGGAGATGCCGTCTCGCTGGCCCACCTCGGACGTGAGGTCAAGGCGTCCGAGAGCAAGCTCCAGGTCCTTGAAGGACTGATGCGCAAGCGCCAGCCCGTCGGCATCGGCGCCACCTCCAGGGGCGCCCCGACCGACGATAGTGTTGGCAGCGCTCTGACCCGCCTGAGCCATCACGGCGTTCTCGGCTAGCAGGGCAGCGGTCACGTCGCTGAGAGACACGTTGGGCTGAGCTAGCACGTGATTGAGAGTGGGAAGACGGCTTGAGAGCTGAGTTTCGAGGCGTCCCAGAATGTCCGAAAGGCGAGAGTCGTGGAGCTCGCTCGAGAGCATTGCCCTCTGGAGGATTCGCAACGCGCCGACGATCTGGCCCTCATCAGTGCCCAAATCGAGGACTGCGCGAGCAAGGGTAGGAAACCAAGGGTGGATGTGATGGACACGCTCCTCCTCGACTGCGGACTTCTCGTCCTCGGACTGCCGGTAGCGGAGACCCGCTAGGAGCTCGGATCCCACCGCCTCGTAGTCGGCCGTATGCGCACGGTAGACGGACGGGAGGATGGAACTGACGAGAAGTTGGCGTAGCTGCGCTGCGAGGACTGCATTCTGGGCCGTACTATCTCCACGGAGATGAGACGCCATGATGAGCGTCGGCGAAGCATCAGCAAGGCGAAGGTGGTTCCGACCGATAGGACCGAGAGCGCCGGCGAGTAGTGAGACAGCCGCCCAGGGGGATGAGCGAGCGCGAGGGCCGGTGGTAATCTCGAGGCTGGTGATAGGCGCGGCCGACAGAAAAGAGATTTCATTGAAGCGAGCGCGAGCGTTAGCCTGAGCAGGCGCGGCGCCGGGCGACGTGAGCGCCGGTGCCGCGTTCCAGTCATTGGCTGTGATGTGGAGCGCGTTCGGGTTCTGCAGAGTCAGCGCGGCGATCACAACGTGCAGCTCGGCCACAGTAGCATAGACAGCACCTAGTTGCGCAAGGCCGGACGCGTGCAGCTCGGAAAGCGCGCGCGACCAGAAGGTGGCCTGAAAGCGCGCCGTGAAGATGTTGATGGCACGCGCCGCCACTTGATTAGCGGGTATCGGGGACACTCTGAAGCGGATGCCGAAGGCGAACAAGAGCTTGTAAAAGGGCGCGGAGACGTGCGCGATCGGATTGAGCGCGGCAGGCATGGGCTGCCAGTCCATGAACGCACTAGTCGCTGCCACTAGCGGGTGTGCAGAGGGCAGGCAGACCGGATCTTCGTCCGGAAAGGGGTTATTCGCGGCCGCGGCCGGGGTGATGACAAGCACGACCGGTGCAGCGGCAGCCATTAGAGCACGATGAAACGCAGTGGTGTCGCGTGTAGACTCCCTGTTTCACTGAAAACTGAGCGTGCCGCGCGGAGCCTTGGGCCGAGCTTGGGCTGGCCTTGGCTCTGCATGGTGGATACGCGACAAGAGCGAGTTTCCCCTTTGTGGGGAAACGACTCTGCGCG
>Ga0114981_10002389_pt1 | contig 12108 bp, 10 predicted proteins | sample S_140806_MF_Meta_FD_87028 | JGI IMG/M metagenome (GOLD analysis project Ga0114981, IMG submission 87028) | Freshwater microbial communities from Lake Simoncouche, Canada to study carbon cycling - S_140806_MF_MetaG | ecosystem: Environmental > Aquatic > Freshwater > Lake | place: Lake...
AAAAATGCATTGCAACCATATTCTGTATGTCGAAGAATATGAGAAATTAATGTAGAGATGGTTGTTTTACCATGAGTACCCGCTACACATACCGCTTGCATTTCATCCGAAATATATTGCAACGCATCACTGCGTTTTACTACATGGTAATTATTTTCTTGATACCAAACTAATTCTAGATGTTGTTTTGGAATAGCCGGTGTATAAACAACTAAGTCAACTTCTTTATTTATTAAATTTAAATCTTCAGAAAAATGAATATCAATTCCTTCTTGCATTAACTTTTCAGTCAAGGGCGTATTGGTTTTATCGTAGCCACTTACATTACAATTTCTTTCTTTAAAGAAACGCGCCAAGGCACTCATACCGATGCCACCGATACCTACAAAATAAACACTCTTTATATTATTTAAATTCATTTTGTTATTTCTAAAAGTTTGGTAGCAATTTGAGTATCTGCATCTCTTATTGCCAAGGGTTTTACATTTTCACTGATGGAAGCACAAAGCTTTTCATCATTCATCAATAATTTTATTTTTTGTAACAATTCGATTTTTACATCGCTGTCTTTTATAATTAATGCGGCCTTTTTTTCTACCAATGCCATGGCATTGTGTGTCTGATGATCTTCACTTGCATATGGAAAAGGTACAAAAACTACTGGCTTACCAACAATGGCCAATTCTGCAATTGAAGACGCTCCTGCTCTTGATATCAATACATCTGCAGCAGCATAAGCATAATCCATATCACGAATAAATTCAAATACTTTTACTTGACTTTCAAATCCTTTAACTGCTTCTTTTGCTTTTTCAAAATAAGGTGTACCAGTTTGCCAAATGATTTGGGCATTATCAGTGATGATATTTTCAAACTCGTTGATCAACGCTTCGTTTATACTTCTTGCTCCTAAACTACCCCCGAAAGCAAATACAATTTTTTTAGTAATATCTAATTTGAAAAACTCAATACCTTGTTCTCTAGTAATATTACTTGATGTGATATTAGCACGAACAGGATTCCCGGTTTTAATGATAACATTTTTAGGGAAGAACTGTTCCATATTGTCATACGCTACACAAACTGCTTTTGCATTTTTGCCTAATATTTTATTGCTCTTACCTGCGAATGAATTTTGTTCTTGAATCAATGTTGGAATACCTGCAGATTGTGCCATATATAACACTGGAAAACTTGCATAACCTCCTACACCAACCACTGCATTTGGCTTAAATTCGTTGATGATTTTTTTTGCATCCAAAAAGCTTTTTACCAATTTAAATGGCAAAGTAATATTTTTCAATAACGAACTACGATTAAAACCAGCAATATCTAATCCGATAATTTCATATCCAGCTTGAGGCACTTTTTCCATCTCCATTTTGCCTTTGGCTCCTACAAATAAAATTGCACAATCAGGTTGCAAACGCTTCAATGCATTTGCAATTGCAATTGCCGGGAAGATATGTCCTCCTGTACCGCCACCTGCTATTATGAATTTTAATTGATTCATTTTACTCTTGTTCAGTTTCTATATTTTCATTAACAATATCTTCATTAGGCTCAGCTTCTTCCACAAACTTGCTCACACTTAAAATAATTCCTATGGTAAAACAAGTAAACCAAATTGAGGAACCACCCATGCTTACCAATGGCAATGTGAGTCCTGTAACTGGTAAAAGATTAACAGCTACACCCATATTCAAAAATGCTTGAAAAACCAATGTAAAACTTAATCCCACAGCTAAAAATGCACCAAAGGCAAATGGGCATCTGCGGAAAATTAATATACTGCGCCACAAAAAAAGCAGGTATAAAAACAACAATACAAATCCACCGACTAAACCATATTCTTCTATAATGATTGGATAAATCATATCTGAATAAGGATGAGGTAAAAAGTTTCGTTGAGAACTATTTCCAGCACCTTTGCCAAATAGCATACCTTGGGCTATGGCTATTTTTGCTTGTTGTACTTGAAAAGGCACGTCGTCTTTTTTATCTGAATTAAAATTCTTAATACGAGCTTCCCATGTAGCAGCCCGACCAATTCCTGTTACTTTAGAAAACAGAAATATAGAAGCAAACAATACTATCCCTGCTACACCTAAAATTAATAAATGTTTAAATTGAATTCGTCCAATAAAAAACAACACTCCACAAGAAAAAGCAATCATTAAAGCAGTAGATAAATTTGCCAATGCGATTAATCCACAAATAACAATTACTGGAAGAAAAATATTGATGGCTATTTTTTTCAAATTATCTAAATCATTTTGAATTTTTGAAAGCTGTCTAGATAAAAACATAAACAGCCCAAGCTTTGCCAAATCTGATGTTTGAAAAGTTACACCTACAACAGGAACCCGAATCCATCTAGAACCTTCGTTTAAAGTAGTGCCAAAAAATAATGTATAAAATAATAAAGGGATACTGATTGCAAAAAGTATAATTGCAATTTTAGAATAAACGGTATATTTTAATTTGTGTGAGAAATAAATAATTCCCATTCCTGCCAATAACGTTCCTATTTGTTTGATTAAATAAATTTCAGTGTGACCTTTATTTAATCGATAAGCTAGTGAACCGGTAGAGCTATAAACAGCCATAATACTCACTAATGAAAGTACAATCACAACGCCCCAGATAATTCTGTCGCCTTTCGTTTTATTTAGTAATTGTTGCATTGCCATTTCTCTTATTTTTTTAATAATGTTTTTTTTAAAGAGCTCTCACAGCTTCTTTGAATTGCTCTCCTCTGTCTTCATAATTTTTGAACAAATCAAAACTTGCACAAGCTGGAGAAAGTAAAACACAATCACCACTAGTAGCATGTACATACGCCTCTCTTACAGCATCATTTGTATTATTCGTTTCGATGATTGGAACGATAGATTCGAAAGCCTCCTTAATTGCTGCGTTATCTAACCCAAGGCAAATAATTGCTTTTACTTTTTCAGCTACCAATTCAAATATTTCACTGTAATCATTTCCTTTATCAACACCACCTAAAATTAACACGGTAGGTTTATGTATGCTTTCCAAAGCATACCATACACTGTTTAAATTGGTTGCTTTACTGTCATTAATAAACTCAATTCCTCTAATGCTAGCAACACTTTCCATGCGATGTTCGATGGCCGTAAAATTGCGTAAGCTTTCTCTGATATTGCTGTCTCTAATTTCTGCCACACGTGCTGAAATTCCTGCTGCCATTGAGTTATATTGATTGTGCTTTCCTTTCAATGCCAATTCATTGATATCGATAGAAAATGGTTGTCCATTTAAATTTATTACCATTTGATGTTGGTCTATGTATGCGCCTTCTGTAGTTAATTGTTCGTTCATGGTAAAAAAAATAATTTTTGAGTTTAATGTATTTTGTTCTAAGTAATTAATGCTTGCCTTGTCGTCTTTACATAGGATAAGTATGTCTTTGTTGGTTTGAAATTTTGTGATATTAAATTTTGATTGCACATATAAATTGAAATCATAATTGTATCTATCTAGATGATCCGGTGTGATGTTCATGATTAATGCTACATCGGGTCTAAAAGAATGAATGTCATCTAATTGAAAACTGCTAATTTCCATCACATACCATTCTGTTGGATTGATTGCAATTTGTCTAGCAAAACTGAACCCAATATTTCCTACTACAGAAACATTCAAATTTGCTTTTTTGAATATATCAAATATCAAACTTGTTGTAGTTGTTTTTCCATTGCTACCAGTGATGCAAATAATTTTACTGTTTCCTTTGTATCTAAATGCAAATTCAATTTCACTCATGATGAGGATATTCTTTGCTTTAATTTTTTTGATTATTTCTACCTTGTCAGGAATGCCTGGACTTTTAATAATTTCTTTTGCAGACAATACAATATCTTCTGTATGATGCCCTTCTTCAAACGGAATGGCATTGTCTATCAATTCTTTTTTGAATTTATTCGGAATTTCTGCCTTGTCACTTACGAACACAGTTAAGCCTCTTTGTTTAGCCAACAAAGCTGCTCCTGTTCCGCTTTCGCCACTGCCTAATATGACAAGTTCGTAATTCATTTTATCTGTATACTTATTTTATTCTTATTGTAATTTCAATGTTACTATACTCAAAACAGCCAACACAATTCCTATAATCCAAAAACGGATTGCAATTTTACTTTCGTGGTATCCTAATTTTTGGTAATGATGATGCAATGGTGACATTAAGAAAATACGACGACCTTCTCCATATTTTCTTTTGGTCCATTTGAAATAACCAACTTGAATCATTACACTTAAATTTTCTACTAAAAACACACCACAAATAATCGGGATCAATAATTCTTTTCTGATGATGATAGCTAATGAAGCAATAATTCCTCCTAATGCTAAACTCCCAGTGTCTCCCATAAAAACTTGAGCAGGATAGCTGTTATACCATAAAAATCCTATACAAGCTCCTACAAATGCCCCTATGAAAATAGACAATTCATCCAAGTTTGGAATTGGCATAATATTTAAATAATTAGCGAAATTAAAATGCCCAGATAAGTAGGCAAAAAAGGCCAAACAAATTCCAATAATAGCACTTGTGCCTGTGGCTAAACCATCCAAACCATCTGTAATATTGGCTCCATTTGAAACTGCCACTATAATTACAGTTACAAATAATATATATATCAATGGGGTCATCCAATGCATGGCACTTTCACCAAACCAAGAAGCCATTTTTGAGTAACTCATTTCATGATTTTTGGCAAATGGAATGGTAGTCACCACACTTTTCACATGAGCATACGTTCTCGTTGTACCCTTCTCAATTTTGATAATACCTTCTTTCATCACCTTATCTACCGAACTATACACTGCTGGTTTTCCTCCCGTTGTTTCTCGAATGATATAAACATTCTCATTATAGTACATCGTTAACCCAACAATAATGCCTAATCCAATTTGTCCTAAAATTTTAAATCGACCAGCTAATCCTTCTTTATTTTTTCTAAATACTTTTATATAATCATCTAAAAATCCTACCAATCCTAACCAAATTGTTGAAATTAGCATCAACAAAATATATACATTTTCTACTCTAGCAAATAGTAACGTAGGAATAATAATAGCCGCAATGATAATAATGCCGCCCATTGTAGGTGTTCCCTTTTTTTGCTTTTCACCTTCTAGACCTAAATCACGAACGGTTTCCCCAATTTGTTTGCGATGCAAATATTTAATTAAACTTTTACCGAAAACCAATGAAATAATTAAGGATAAAATAATTGCCATGGCCGTTCTGAACGAAATAAAATAAAACACCCCAGCTCCAGGCATGTTAAAGTGTTCTCTTAAATATGTAAATAAATGATACAACATTTTTTTAGTTATTTTTTTTAGCAATTAGTTATTAAATAATTCAAACATTTCATTTAAAATTTTCTTGTCGTCAAAATCATTTTTCACCCCATTAATTTCCTGATATTTTTCATGACCTTTGCCAGCAACCAAAATAATATCTCCTGCATTTGCCATACTGCACACTGATTTAATTGCCTCTTTTCTATCTTCTATTATTAAATATTTTTTTCGTTGATGAACAGGAACCCCTGCTTCCATTTCTTCAATAATTGTTTTCGGATTTTCGCTACGTGGATTATCTGATGTAAAAATTACTTTGTCACTGTGTTCACAAGCAACTAAAGCCATAACCGGTCTTTTTGTTTTATCACGATCTCCTCCTCATCCTACCAGCGTATATAATTTCTCTGTACCTGTTCTTAATTTATTGATTGTAGCCAATACATTCAATAATGCATCAGGCGTGTGGGCATAATCAACAATGCCTATAATTTTATCATTGTTAGAAATCATATAATCAAAACGCCCTTCTGCACCTTTTAAAGTTGAGAGTATCTCTAATACTTGCTGTTTATCCTCTCCTAACTCCATCGAAATACCATAAACACACAATAAATTATAGGCATTAAACTCTCCAATCATACTGAAAAAAACTTCTTGATTATTAACTGTCATGCACAAGCCTGTCAAATTATTTTCAATTATTTTCCCTTTATAATCAGCTAATGTTTTAAGTGAATATGTTTTTTTAATAGCATTTGTGTTTTGCAACATCACCATCCCTCTTTTGTCATCAGCATTCGTTAAAGCAAAAGATTTTTTTGGCAAGTAATCAAAAAACATTTTTTTTACTCTAATATATTCATCAAATGTTTTATGATAATCTAAGTGGTCATGTGTAATATTTGTAAATGCTCCACCCACAAATTCAGCTCCATTGATACGAAATTGATGTACAGCATGTGAGCTAACTTCCATGAACACATGAGAACAACCTTCACGCACCATTTGTGCCAACAATGCTTGTAAACTAATGGCATCCGGTGTAGTATGAGTTGAAGTAATAATTTGATTTCCAATTTGATTTTGTACGGTAGATATTAAGCCACAGGTATAACCCAATTGAGAAAATAATTGAAATGATAAAGTAGCACAAGTAGTTTTCCCATTTGTACCTGTAATCCCTACAAGTTTTAATTTTGAAGAAGGGTTTTCGTAAAAATTGGAAGCTAATAAACCAAGAACTTCTGAAGTGTTTTTTACTTGAATATAAGTAACTGATTCTTTCAATGATACAGGTAAATTTTCACAAACAATCGCTTTGGCACCTTGTTCTATTACACGATCAATATATTGATGAGCATCTTGTGTAGTTCCTTTGATAGCAATAAACATAGCACCATCTACCACCTTGCGACTATCAATGCAAAGCATAGAAATAGCATGGCTTTCATCACCCAATAATTGAATGATATTAATAGTTGATAATATGTTTTTAATTGTTTTCAATTAGCTTAATTGTATAGTTATTTTTTGACCTTTTTTAAAATTACTACCTGGCAACATAGATTGTGTAACTACCTTTCCTTTGCCAACAGGAATTACTTTCAATCCTATTTTTTCCAATAAATAAATTGCATCTTTCAAGCCCATGCCATTAACATCAGGAACAGCATTTTTATAATTTATAAAGTTAGAATAGGTAAAATTCCCCATCGAATCGGTTTGAATGTTTTGAATCCAATTAGGCGTATTAACAGCTTTTTTTAGAATATTTAATTTTTGTGCCAACACATCATATTCCGAACCTTTCATGCTCTTAACAGCCAATACCTCATTCACTTTTTGTTGTTTAGATATAGAGTTTACATTGTGCATATTGATAGCAAATAATCTATTTGCAACTTCTTTAAATACAGGCAATGCAATTTGTCCACCATAATAATTATTTGAACCTTTTTTTGTTCTTAACACTACACAAATCGTGTATTGAGGATCTTCTTTAGGGAAAAATCCTACGAAAGAACCATGATAAACTCTGTCTGAATATTTTAATCCTTTATCTGCAACTTGTGCGGTGCCTGTTTTCCCACAAATGGTATAATATTTATTTTTTAATGCTTTCCCAGTGCCAGTCTCTACAACTTCATTCATTGTTTCTTTCAATAATTCATTTGAAGTGCTGTCTAACACTTCGGGATTCACTACTATAGGTTCATATTTCACCACATCTTTTCCATATTCTTGCACACTACTTACTAAATAAGGCTTCATTAATTTGCCGTTATTTGCAATCGCATTATATACCATGCATGTATGTAAAGGAGTAATCATTACTTGATATCCCATGCCCATAAATGCCAAAGCAAAACGACCTTTAGTTACTGAATCTTTTATGTAGCTAGGCTTTGTTTCTCCACTCATTCCCAAACCCGTTTTTTGATCTAATCCCAAAGCGTGTAAGTTTGACCAATAACTGCCTATTTTGTCTTTATAATTTTGATGAATTAATTTTGCAAAGGCCACATTAGACGATTGTGCAAATGCATCTTTAATAGTTAATACACCAAGCCCCGCATGACTATCACTAATGGTATAAGGCCCAATTTGAGTTTTACCACCTTGACAATTGACCATGTCAGAGGTTTTAATTAATTTATCTCTCATTAAAGAAATTAAGGAAACCAATTTAAACGTTGATCCTGGTTCAATTCTCTTTAATGCATAATTAAAATCTTCATAGTAAGAACCATCATTTTGACGACCTAAATTGGCCATCGCTTTTATTTTGCCTGTTTTAACTTCCATCACAATGCAAGTTCCAAATGTTGCTTCTTCTTTTTCTAATTGATTTTTCAATGCATTTTCAGCTACATCCTGAATATTCACATCCAGTGTAGTAATGACATCTCGTCCATTTTCAGGATCAATTTCAGATCCATCAATTGGCATCCAAGTTCCACCCGCAATTTTTCGAACAACACGCTGACCTTGCATACCACTTAAATCATTGTTGAATTCTCTTTCTATACCAACATTTTGAGCATTTTTTCGCCACAAGCCTACTATTCGATTAGCTAATAATCCAAATGGATTGATTCTTTTTGTTTTAGCCTCGCTAATAAAGCCACCTTTGTTCATCCCTTTTTTAAAAGGTTCTACTTTTTTTAATTCTAAATATTGAGCATATGAGGCTTTCTTTTTTAATAAGAAATATTTATTCTTATTTTTAAACTCGTTGCTTAAAATTTCTTTATAATCAACAGCATTTTTATCTTTTAATATTGCTGCTATATTTGTTGATAAAGATTCAATGTATTTATTAAAAGTATCTTTTTTGATCGCCGTAAAATCTACATGTAAATCAAATTCAGGAATAGAAGATGACAACAAACTGCCATCTTCAGAAAAAATATTACCACGTTCAGGCTGAATCACTTCAATTTTAGTGTGCATACTATCTGCTTGCGCACGAAGTTCATTGCCTTCTTTAAATTGAATGACAACACCTTTATATAAAATCATGATGCCAAATAAACACATGGCAAGGAAAGTGACGTACACCCTAAAACGTATATCTTTACTTGTCTTCATTGCTATTATTTATTTCTACATGAATTTTATAAGGAGGCACTTTAGTTGTTTGCAACCCTAAAACTGAAGCCCCTTTGGCCAGTTCACTTTCTTTTGTCAAAAACATAATTTGTGATTTCTCATCTATATATCTCCAACGCAATTCTTTTAATTGTTTTGCCGTTTCATTTATTTTTCTGATTCTATTTTCAGCTAAGTGATTGATTGATATATAAAAAATCCCTAACAAAGAACAATATAAAATAAAAGGCATATTGTTTACAATACCCTCATTACCTACTGTATTCAGCATGCGTTTCCAATTGGGAATATTTTGTAATATGTTTTTTATTTTATTCAAACTTCTTTTAGTTTTTAGTATTTAATTTTAGAATCGTTTCTTGCTCTTGAAAATTTTTAAGTTCTTTAATTTGTAAATAGTTGTCAAATCTTTTCTGCCACCCTTAATTTTGCGCTTCGAGCTCTTGAATTCCGACTTACTTCATTATCAGTTGGCAAAATCGGCTTCTTCGAAATCACTTTTAACTTTTTTTCTTTTTTTGTTACTGGTAAAAAATCAGGCACTTCTTCAAACGTTTCATTTTTCATCCAGTTTTTTACAATTCTATCTTCTAACGAATGAAAGGTAATTACACACAACCTGCCTTTCGGTGAAAGTTTTGTAGAAATGTTTTCCAAAAAATCTTTCAATGCATTTAATTCATCATTTACTTCAATTCTCAATGCTTGAAAAACTTGCGCTAAATATTTATTCGGATTACCATAAATCACCGTTGATATTGCTTGTTTAAATTCATTAATAGTAGTCAATGAAGATGAATTTCTAATATCTACAATTCGCTTTGCCAAGGTTTTTGAATTGGTTACTTCACCATATTCTTCAAACAACTTTTGTAACTTTTGCTCTGGATATTTTTTCAAAATGTCAGCTGCAGAAAAACTTCCTCTATTGTCCATACGCATATCCAAAGGCGCATCAAATCGAATAGAGAAACCACGTTCAGCGGTATCAAACTGATAAGAACTAACCCCTAAATCTGCCAATACCCCATCCAATCTATCCAATTTATATAATCGAACGAAACGATCAGCATATCTAAAGTTTTCAGAAACAAAGATGACTCTCTCTTCTCCTTCAGGAATATTTCTCTGTGCATCTTCATCTTGATCAAATACGATAAGCTTTCCCTTAGGGCCTAAATGTTTTAATATTTCTTTACTATGGCCTCCACCTCCAAATGTTGCATCTAAATAGATTCCATCTGGAACAATATTTAACTGCTCTATACATTCATGTAAAAGAACTGACGTATGATATGTATTCGCACTATTCACCATCATTTGGATTTAAAAAATTACTCCCCAAAACCTCATTTGCCAAATTGCTATAATCATCAGCACTCATTTCCATTACTGCATGATATGATTTCGTATCCCATATTTCTACTTTGTTCCCTTGTGCAGAAAACACAGCGTCCTTAGTTATACCTGCATGCTCCAATAATTGTTTGCTCAACAATAATCTTCCAGCACCATCTGCTTCAATAGGAGTGGCACCATTTAAAAACTTACGTTTTAAAATTCTTGATTTTGGATTGAAATCATTTAATCCATTTACCACTTTTTCAATTTTCTTCCATTGATCATTGGTATAAAGCGTTAAACAATTTTCAAAGCCTCTACTAATGACATAGGTAGTAACCACCTCAGCATTTAACTGACGCTTGAAACCAGTAGGAATCATAAACCTTCCCTTGGCATCAATTGTTACTTCGTATTCTCCAATGTAATTAGACATGCGGCAAAATTAATTATTTTTTTAACACAAAATAACACTTTTTACCACATTCAATCACCATGAATATTTAAAGTAATTTATCCACATCTTGAACATATTGAATACCAATAAATTCAACGCTTTCAGGGGTTTTTCACAATTACAAACCTGCGTTTAGTGTGGATAACTTGTCACTATCCCCAAAAAAAATGTGAAGAACTGTTGATAACCACAAATATCTGTTAATTAAGTAGTTATTAGCTATTATTAATTGCCTTTTTGTGTGAATAGCAAAAAAAATCCTCACTGTAAAAGTGAGGATTTTTGAAAAAACGTATAGAAAAATTATTTTACTCCATGCATCATTTTACGTAATAACGGAGTTAGTAGAAATAAAATCACTGCAGCAACACCGGTTAAAACTACAAATACCATGAAAAATTCATACAAATTATGAATTTCAAAACCTGCAAATACAGGATTTGTAGAACTAATTTGATTATCGCTTAATAATTTTAGTTGTTCAGTTGTAGCAGTAATTTTTTTATCTAATAATGCTTGTAAATCAACACCTAACTCGGTTGCTTTTTTGAATTTATCACCAGTTGCAGGTATTAATGCTCCTAACGAACCTGCTAATGCATATCCTGCTGCATTACTTAAAAAGAATACTCCAAATAACAATGAAGAAAAACGCTTTGGAGACAATTTACCAACTAAAGATAATCCTATTGGAGATAAACATAACTCAGCAAATGTTTGAATTAAATATAGTAGAATTAACCATTTTATGGCAAGTAATCCACTATTTCCCAAATCCTTAACATTGTGGGCAATAATAAAATAACTAATAGCTATTAAGCCTAACCCTATAGCTTGTTTAACAGTTGACAATGGTTCTTTGTTTTTAGCTCTTAACTTATCCCACATAATACTAAATGGAAATGCAAAAGCAAATACAAAAACACCGTTGAAAATTTGTACCATTGAAGGTGGCATATTCCAACCAAAGAATGTTCTATCACATTGGTTATCTGCAATAAAAGTTAATGAAGAACCTGCTTGTTCAAATGCAGCCCAAAAGAAAATAATAAAAAATCCTACGATATATATTACTAAAATTCTTTGTAATTCTACTTTAGTTAAAGATTTATCAGAAATTATTAGTCCAGCTAATGTTAATCCTAATGAGTAAATAATGGGGTAAATAATGGTTTTAATTGGATTTGTACCATCTAATAAAAATCTAAATAAGAAAAATAATGCTACAAAAGAAACACCTGCAACAATTAAAGATTGAGTTGAAAAAACTGCTTTTTGAGCTTCTCCTTCTTCATACAATGAAGCATCGTTATGTTTAGGCAAACCACCTAAAGGCTTTCCTTCTGGAGTTACAACAT
>Ga0114981_10002391_pt1 | contig 12104 bp, 10 predicted proteins | sample S_140806_MF_Meta_FD_87028 | JGI IMG/M metagenome (GOLD analysis project Ga0114981, IMG submission 87028) | Freshwater microbial communities from Lake Simoncouche, Canada to study carbon cycling - S_140806_MF_MetaG | ecosystem: Environmental > Aquatic > Freshwater > Lake | place: Lake...
ACCACCCTTGGGGCGCTGGTGCGCTCAAGCCTCCATTCCTTGCCACCCCCGCTCTACCAGGATCCCTTGCTCGCGGAGGAGCCGCAGGGATTGCCGCTACTGGGGGTGAGTGTGCTGGATGGTCGGCGCCGGGTGGTGGCCCTGGCGACTCACTCCTCGGTGTCTTCCGCCTCTTCAGCAATCGGGTAAACGAAGCCTTGAGCCCGGCCACTCAGCACGGCCTTGCCGATCGAGAGGGCCTTCGCTGCGGCAACGCCGGCCTTGGCCTTCCAATGGGCATGGCGCTGATTGCGCTTGCCTTTCGAGGTTTTCTTCTTGGGAACAGCCATCCCTTTAAGCCTGAGGCCAAACGACGATCATCCGCTGCAGGCCTCCCTTCCGTCAAATCGCTAAGGTTGTGCTCTGCTTCGCAGCACCGTGGCAACGTCGTCGTCCCAACCGCAGTCCTTGCCACAACAGCCGCCTTTGCCGTCCTCGGGACCGCCGATCCAGCCAGCTGCATCCGTTCTGGGAGCCGTCACCATCCCTGGCGGGCCGGTTGAGCCCCCTGGCAGAGAGAAGACCAGCTCAGACCAAACGTCGGTCCAGCCCCTTGATCTGCCGGGCAGCCAGAACGGGGGCCCCGCCAAGGTGCAAACCCTTGATCTGCCGAAGGACCAGATCCTCGCCCGTCCCCAGGGCCAGAACCCCCTCCCGATCCGCGCTGGTACCCAACGGGATCGGGGCCAATCCGGCGGATCCCCCTTCTCAATCCGCGGTCCGGGCTCCGGTCCTCCCTCCTACAGCCAGTTGCTGCAGGATCTTTCCGCCGGCCGGGTCAAGGATCTTCTCCTCTCCCCCCGCCAGGGTGTGGTGGATGTGACCTACCGCGATGGCCGCTCGAGTGAGGTGGCCATCTTCAACGACAACCAACTGCTGCTGCGCACCGCCGAAAAGGCCCAGGTTCCGCTCACGGTGCGCGATGAGCAACGGGATGAAGCCGTGGCGGGTCTGCTCGGCAACCTGCTGCTGGTGGCGCTGCTACTCGCCGGCCTCACCCTGCTGATTCGCCGATCTGCCCAGGTGGCCAATCGGGCCATGGGTTTTGGTCGCAGCCAGCCCCGGCTCCAGCCGGAGGGCTCGGTTGGAGTCCATTTTGAGGATGTGGCCGGCATCGGGGAGGCCAAGGAGGAGCTCCAGGAGGTGGTGACCTTCCTGCGATCACCGGAACGGTTCACCGCCATCGGCGCCAAGATTCCCAAGGGTGTGCTTCTAGTGGGGCCTCCGGGAACTGGCAAAACCCTCCTGGCCCGCGCGATTGCTGGCGAAGCGGGGGTGCCCTTCTTCTCGATGGCCGCCTCGGAATTTGTCGAGATGTTTGTGGGCGTCGGTGCCAGTCGGGTTCGTGATCTCTTTCGCCAAGCCAAGGCCAAGGCCCCTTGCATCATCTTCATCGATGAGATCGATGCCGTGGGTCGCCAGCGGGGGGCGGGTATCGGCGGTGGCAACGATGAGCGTGAGCAGACGCTCAACCAGTTGCTCACCGAGATGGATGGGTTTGAAGAGAATTCCGGCGTGATTTTGCTGGCCGCCACCAACAGACCCGACGTGCTGGATTCGGCCTTGATGCGTCCAGGGCGCTTTGATCGCCGCATCACCGTGGACCTGCCGGATCGCAAGGGCCGCGAAGACATCCTTTCGGTCCACGCTCGCACGCGTCCGCTGGCCGACACCGTTTCCCTTGCCGACTGGGCGGCGCGCACACCCGGCTTTTCCGGGGCCGACCTTTCCAATCTGCTCAATGAGGCGGCCATCCTCACAGCCAGGCGCCAGCTGGATCGGATCGACGACAGCGCCATGGGCGATGCCCTGGAGCGGATCACCATGGGCCTCACCGCCGCCCCCCTTCAGGACAGTGCCAAAAAACGCCTGATCGCTTATCACGAGGTCGGCCATGCCCTGCTCACCACCCTGTTGCCCAAGGCCGACAAGCTCGACAAGGTGACCCTGCTTCCCCGGGCCGGCGGGGTGGGTGGCTTTGCCCGCACCATGCCCGACGAGGACATTCTGGATTCCGGCCTGATCAGCAAGGCCTATCTCCGCTCCCGCCTGGTGGTGGTGCTGGGGGGCAGGGCCGCCGAGATCGTTGTGTTCGGCCCCAGCGAGGTGACCCAGGGTGCCGCCGGAGACCTGCAGATGGTCAGTCGCATCTGCCGAGAGATGGTCACCCGCTACGGCTTCTCCAGCCTCGGTCCCGTCGCCCTGGAATCGGATGGCGGCCAGGTGTTTCTCGGTCGAGACTGGCTCCGGTCCGATGCCCCCTATTCCGGCAGCACCGGCCGCCAGATTGATCAGCAGGTGAGGGCCCTGGCCTGCCGAGCTCTTGATCAGGCCCTGGCGGTTCTGACGCCCCGCAGGGAGCTGATGGATCTGCTGGTCGAACGGTTGATCACCGAGGAAACCATCGCTGGCGACAGTTTCCGCTCTACGGTGGATGCCTGGGAGGCCGAGCATCCCCAACTGCCGTCGGTGCCGGCCCAGCTCGATTCACTGCTCGCCGCTGATGCCTCCCGCGAAGCGGATGTCGAGGCTGCGCAGGTGGGTGTGTAGCCCTGCATCTTGAACCGGCAGAATCCTGGCCGTCCGCCCGCTTTCATTGGCATGGGCGTGCCAATGGCCGGGCGGGGTGATGAACACAGCACCAGGCTCCCAATCGATCCGCCTGGGATTGCGAATCCGCCCATCGGCTTCGAGCTCGGTGCCCACCAGGGTGTAGCAGCCCGGATCACAATCGAGCACCAGATCCAGGGCCACCGATTGGTGGCGGTGCGGTGGTTGGTGGACGCCGGCGGGCACGAGGCCCAGCATGGCCCAAAGGGTATGGGATGCGGTGCGGCTGGCGGGGAGATCCGCATGGCCCAGCAGGATGCTGAGCCGGTTGGCCCGGGCGGCGGTGGGATCGGCCAGGAGCCGCTCCAGTTCAGCCTCGAGGCTGGCGGCGGTGTAGTGACAGGGGCGAAAGCGAGGCACCGTGGCCTCGACGCCGAGGTGCCGCAGCAGGGGGCCATCGTGAACCCAGAAGAGCACGCTTTCCTCGCTGGCCTGCAGGAGGGGGGCGCCACCCGCGGGTAAGACCACCACATCGCCCTGGCCCCAGGCGAGGTCAAGGCCTTCGGCCGCACCGATCGCTGGCCTGGCCAGGCTGCCCTGGCCCCGGAGCACCACAAACAAGGAGCTGGTGGCATTGGCCGCTGCCTTGAGGCCTTCCCCGCTCAGGATGCGCAGAAAATGGGCGGCCAGGGCGGGGCTGGTGGCCGGTCCTTCGCAGCCCAGTTCGGCGCTGATGTCGAGCGGCAGAATCGCCGTGGGACCCGTTGCATGGAGCTCGGGACTCCAGCGGTGGTAGCCGATCGGTTCGGTGAGGCCCGGCCGCACCGGATTGGCGGCCTGCCGATAGTCGTAGAGCCGGGCCGTATCTTGCGAGGTCTTGGCCGGGCTTGGGTTCAGGGGCATGGCGACCATGGGTTTTGTCTCCAGACGGACCTGAGGTTCGTCACCCTATGGGCCGGATGGCGTGCTTGGGGTTGGCGTTGCTTCCGGATCCCTGATCGAAATGATCAGCCCAACCGATGGGGCTGGGTTCAGCTTCAGCCGCCAGCCACCGCGGGAACAATGCTCACCTCATCGCCATCGGCCAGGGCGGTGGCTTGGTGGTCGAGGAAGCGGATGTCTTCGCTGTTCACATAGACATTGAGGAAACGCCGCAACTTGCCACCCTCATCACAGAGGCGATCGATGATGCCGGGGTATCGGGCGTTGAGGGCCACCAGCAGTTCATCCACGCTGCCGGCCTCAAGGCTGAGGGTGGCTTCGTCGTTGGTGAACTTCTGCAGGGGGGTGGGAATCAGAACCTGGACGGCCATGGCAGGTGGGGGCTGAGGGGAAAGGAAATGGTGGTGGGAGGGGGGTCGCGCGGGATCAGCCCACCGTTTCCCAGGTGGCCCGATGCAGGGACTGGGCCCGCTCCCAGGCACTCGTGAAGCTGGCCAGCTGGGCTTCGATCAGGAACGGCTCACCGATCGAGGAGGCCACCGCTTCGGTGGTCTTGAGGCCGTTGCCGGTGATATAGGCCACGGTGGTTTCCTCGGGGTCGATCTTGCCCTGCTCCACCAACTTCTTCAGCACCGCAATCGTGGTTCCACCGGCTGTTTCGGTGAAGACCCCCTCGGTTTCGGCCAGCAACTTGATGCCTTCGATGATCTCGGCATCGCTGACCGCCGCGATGGTGCCGCCGGTGCGGTTGGCGATGTCGATGGCATAGGGGCCATCGGCCGGATTGCCGATCGCAATCGACTTGGCGATGGTATTGGGCTTCACCGGGGTGATGAAATCACGCCCTTCGGCGAAGGCCTGGGCAATCGGCGAGCACCCTTCGGCCTGGGCGCCGCTGAAGCGCACGGGCTTCTCCTCAACGAGCCCCACCTTGATGAATTCGTCAAAACCCTTGCGGATCTTCGTGAACAGGGAACCGGAGGCCAGGGGCGCCACGATGTGGTCGGGCAGTTGCCAGCCGAGTTGTTCGATCACCTCGTAGCCAAGCGTTTTGGAGCCTTCCGAGTAGTAGGGCCGCAGGTTGATGTTGACAAAGCCCCAGCCGTAGGTGTTGGCCACCTCGGAGCAGAGACGGTTCACCTGGTCGTAGTTGCCCTTCACCGCCATCAGGGTGGGGTTGTAGATCAGGGTGCCCAGCACCTTGCCGAGTTCGAGGTCGCTGGGGATGAACACGCAGCACTCCATGCCGGCATGGGCGGCGATGGCGGCGGTGGAGTTGGCCAGGTTGCCGGTGGAGGCGCAGCTCACGGTGGTGAAACCAAGCTCACGGGCCCGGGTGAGGGCCACCGACACCACCCGATCTTTAAACGAGAGCGTCGGCATGTTGACGCCGTCATTCTTGATATAGAGGGCTTTGAGCCCGAGCCGTCGGGCCAGTCGGTTGGCCTTGAGCAGGGGGGTGAAGCCCGTGCCCACATCGATCGGATCCCCTTCGATCGGCAGGAATTCGCGATAACGCCAGATCGAGGTGGGTCCTGCTTCGATCGTGGCGCGGCTGACGCGGCTGCGGATGGCTTCGTAGTCGTAGACCACCTCTAGGGGGCCAAAGCAGACGTCTTCGCAAACGTGGCGAGCGCTTGCTTCATAGGGGTGACCGCACTCTTTGCAGCGCAGCCCGATGAAGGTGGAGCGGGAGAGGGTGGCCGTCACGGAGGTCGCGCCGCAATGGAAGGACGCTAGCAGCGGTCTCTGACTTGGCCGGTTTTACCCGATGTCCGAGGTCGGGTATTTGGGCTGTTGCCCTGGCGGGGCTTGACCCGTCGGCCCCCCTTCCTAGCCTCAACCGGTGAGATCTCCAGCCCCCGCCCCGATTGGCCGCCTGCAGCTGCGTCAGCTCCTGCCCCTGGCGGCGTTGCTGATTGGATTGCTCGTGCTCATCCCCCGCCTGGGGATTGAGTGGCAGTGGTTTGCCCAGTTCGATGCCCAGGGTGTGCTGCTGCGGCGCTGGCTGCTCCAGGTGCTGGCCTTTGCCTTGGTCATGGGTCTTGGGGTACCGCTCCAGCTGCAGCAGTTGCAGCGCAGCTGGCGACTCCGCCAGGCCGTGCCCTCCAAGGTGCTGCCCGCCAATCCCCTGATCGCCTTGCCGCCAACGCCCCTGGTGCTGGTTCTGGCGGCGCTGTTGCTCCTGCTGGCCGGTGGACTCACCTATTTGTTGGTGCAGGCCCGCGACCTGATCGCTGCTCCCTTCAGTGGCCGCGTGATCACTGGCATTCCCGTGCTGGCTGACCTGCCCCCCTGGCTCTTCCTCAGCCTGGCGGCCGGCCTGTTGCTGCCCCTGCTGCTCTGGCCCCACACCACCCTGCGGATCACCCTCGGGGCTGCCCTGACAGCCTCCGCCACCGCCCTGGCCCGGGGATGGAGCCTCTGGTTGCCTGCCCTGCTGGCCACCCCCTTTCAGCAAAGGGATCCGGTGACCGGTTTTGACCTTGGCTTCACGGTGCTGCAGCTGCCGGCCCTGCACCTGTTGGTGAGTGTGGTGATCGCCCAGGCGGCCGTGGGGCTAGCGGGCTGCTTCTGGCTCACCCTCACCGAGGGCTCCTCCCTTTCTGATTTGCGTTTTCCGGGTCTGAGTCGCCCCCAGCAGCGGGTGCTCCAGCCCCAGCTGGCGGTATTGGCCGCCATGGCGGCCCTGAGCAATGCCCTGGCCCCCTTTGACCTGATGGTTCAGGGAAGTGGCGTCGCTTCCGGCGCTGGTTTTGTGGATCTGCATGTGCGGCTGCCGCTGCGGCTGCTGCTCGCTGCCCTGCTGATGCTCACGGCAACGGGACTGTTGGTGCCTGTTCCACGGGGCTGGCTACGGCGCGTTGCCCTGATACCCCTGGCTACCACCGCCCTGCTGGTGCCGATTGCGGAATGGATCGTGGCCCCGTTGGTGCAGCGGATGGTGGTGCAGCCGCGGGAGCTGGCCATGGAGACCCCTTACTTGGAGCGCTCGATCCGGGCCACCCGCCGGGCCTTCGGACTGGAGGCCGTGCGCCAGCTCACCCTCACCCCCCGCCAGGAACTGACGGCGGCGGACCTGGACAAGGCCCCCGGCACCTTGGCGAATATCCGCCTCTGGGATAGCAAACCCCTGCTGGCCGCCAACCGCCAGTTGCAGCAGCTGCGCCTGTATTACCGCTTTTTCTCTGCTGCCGTCGACCGCTATCCCCTGGCCAGTGATCCCCAGCGTCAGGGGTCCCAACAGGTGCTGATTTCGGCCCGCGAACTCGACACCGGCAGCCTCACCCAGGATTCGCGCACCTGGCTGAACCGCCACATGGTCTTCACCCATGGCTATGGCTTCACCGTGTCTCCGGTGAATGCCTTTGGGCCCGATGGGTTGCCGCTGTTCTTTGTCAAGGACCTGGGCCGCAGCGGCAGGGTTCAGGGGATTCCTTCCCTTGGCCTCACCGACGCGGCGGTGCGCCAGGCCCTGCCGGTGGGTCGGCCCCGCCTTTACTTCGGCTCCGCCCCAGCCCCCTACGCCATCGCCCCCACCCAGGTGCGGGAGTTCGACTACCCCGATGGCGAGCTCAACGTCTATTCCCATTACGCCGGCAGCGGCGGAGTGCCGATCCACGGGGTCCTCGATCGGCTCATGGCAGCGGCCTACCTCCCCGAGCCCCGCCTGCTGTTCACCGGGTCGCTGACGCCGTCGTCACGCCTGCATCTGCGCCGCAGGGTGAATGAACGGCTGAAGGCCCTGGCACCGTTTCTGCGATTTGAGAGCCAGCCCTATCTGGTGACGGCCCGCGTCGAGCCGACCCCGGGCTATGCCACCGATCAGCACCAGTACTGGATGCTGGATGGCTTCACCACCAGTGACAGCTACCCCTATTCCGAGGCCAATGCCAGTGGCATTCGCTATTTCCGTAACCCGGTCAAGGCGGTGGTGGATGCCTACAACGGCAAGGTCTGGCTTTACGTGAGCGATCCCACCGATCCGGTGCTGGCCACCTGGCGGCGCGCCTTCCCGGAGTTGTTCCTGCCGCTTTCGGCGATGCCGAAGGCGCTGCAGGCCCACATCCAGGTGCCCCGCAGCCAGTTTGCGATTCAGGCCGAACGCCTGCTGCGCTACCACGTCACCGACGTGCGCACCTTCTACAACGGCGACGACGTTTGGTCGATCCCGCTGGAGATTTACGGCTCCACCAACACCCCCGTGGAGCCTTATCACCTCACCCTGCAGCTCCCCGGCCAGGACAAGCCCGAATTTGTGCTGCTGCTGCCCTTCTCGCCCCTGAAACGCCCCAACCTGGTGGCCTGGCTGGCGGCCCGCAACGATCCCCCCCACTACGGCGAACAGTTGCTGGCCCGTTTTCCCCAGCAGAGTCTGCTGCTCGGGCCCCAGCAGGTGTCGTCGTTGATTGAGCAGGATCCGGCGATTAGCTATCAATTTGGCCTCTGGAACCGCGCCGGGTCGCGCCTGATCCACGGCAATCTGCTGGTGTTGCCGGTGGGCAAGGGGCTTCTCTACGTGGAGCCCATTTACCTGCAGTCCCGCAACAACGACCTGCCCACCCTGGTGCGGGTGGTGGTGACCGATGGACGCACCTTTGTGATGGAGCGCAACCTGCAGCAGGCCCTGGCCGAGTTGGTTGGTCGTAAGGGGGATGGGGCCCCCACCACAGCACTCCCGGGTTTAGTGGCTCCTGCCACCGCAGTGCCAAAGGCTCCCTGAGCGGGCAAAGGCATAAAAAAAGGACCCCCGTAGGGGTCCAGCTGGCTGAGGCGGGGATCAGACCGCGACGGCGCTCTTGGGATCGAGCGTGCCCTTGGCATAGAGGGCGGCGTAGTAGTTGATGTCGCGTTGCTTGATCTTGCTGGCGTTACCGGCAGCCCAGAACTGCTGGTAGCGGTCGAGGCACACCTGCTTCATGTAAGCCCGGGCGGGCTTGTTGAAGTGGCGGGGGTCGAAGTTGGCGGGATCCTTGAAGGCCGCTTCCCGAACCGCGGCGGTGAAGGCCAGGCGGTTGTCGGTGTCGATGTTCACCTTGCGAACGCCGTTGCGGATGCCTTCCTGGATCTCCTCCACGGGCACGCCGTAGGTCTCGGGGATGGCGCCGCCGTACTTGTTGATCATGTCGAGCCACTCCTGGGGAACCGAGGAAGAGCCGTGCATCACCAGGTGGGTGTTGGGGATGGCTTTGTGGATCTCGGCGATGCGGCTGATCGCCAGCACTTCACCGGTGGGTTTGCGAGTGAACTTGTAGGCGCCGTGGCTGGTGCCGATGGCGATCGCGAGGGCGTCGACCTTGGTCTTGGCCACGAAATCGGCGGCCTCAGCAGGATCGGTGAGCAGTTGGGAGTGGTCGAGGGTGCCCTCGAAGCCGTGGCCGTCCTCGGCCTCACCTTGGCCAGTCTCGAGGGAGCCCAGGCAGCCCAGTTCACCCTCCACGCTCACGCCGATGGCGTGGGCCACATCCACCACTTCCTTGGTCACGGCCACGTTGTAGTCGTAGCTGGCCGGGGTCTTGGCGTCGGCTTCAAGGGAGCCATCCATCATCACGGAGGTGAAGCCGTTGGCGGCAGCGCCGTAGCAGGTGGCAGGGCTGTTGCCGTGGTCCTGGTGCATCACCACCGGGATGTCGGGATAGGTCTCCACCGCCGCCAGGATGAGGTGGCGCAGGAAGCTTTCACCGGCGTACTGACGGGCGCCGCGGGACGCCTGCAGGATCACGGGGCTGTCGGTTTCGTAGGCCGCCTCCATGATCGACTGGACCTGCTCCAGGTTGTTGACGTTGAAGGCCGGGATGCCGTAGCCGTTTTCGGCGGCATGGTCGAGCAGCAGCCGAAGCGGGACGAGCGCCATGGGAACCTCGGGAAATAGGGGAGAGCGACGGCTGGCGGGATCGCCCGCAGTGTCTGGGCGGGAGTCTAGGCGATGCCCCTCTGCCGCTTCCCATACGCCCTAGCCAGCCGAGGGGGCGCTGAGGCTCAGGCCACCCCATTGGCGTGCCTGGTCACAGAGACGCTGGCTCGCCGCCGCCTCCGCCAGGCCCGGCACCATGGGCCTTCCTTCCCGGACGGCGGCCGCCCACCAGCTCACCAGCCGCCGCACCGGCGCGATCCGGCCATCCTCCCAGGTGCGTTGCCAGGCCAGGGCTGGATCCGGCGCCACGGGCCGCATCTCTTCCCCTGGCCTGGCCATCTGGAGCTGGAAGCCATGCACGTAGTCAGCCTGGTTGGCGGAACCAAGCCTCAGGGTGGCGTCACTGCCATAGAGCTCCAGCCAGCAGCCGCGGCCGTTGCGAGTCACGGCCGCCAGGTTGACCTGGGCTGGCACCCTGCGGCCCTGCAGGTCGAGGAGGTCGAGTTGCAGGAGGGCGATGTCCTCGGCATCCACGGCGGCCTGCCGCGGCGGAGTCTCGGTCTCCGCGCTGGGGAGGGGCCGCTCGCCGATGGCGGTGCTGAGCCGGGCAGCCTGCAGGCTGGATGGTCCGACCAGCCAGTGCAGCAGATCGAAGGCGTGGGTGCCGAGGGCGCCCAGCACCCCGCCCCCTGCGGCCGCCTGGGAGTACCAGTTCCAGGCGCGATTGGGGTCGGCGCGGCTGCCCATCAGCCAGTCAAGCTTCACCAGCCAAGGATCCCCCAGCACCCCCTGCTCCAGCAGGGCGGCCAGTTGCTGGAAGGGGGGCACGGCCCGGTATTCGAAATCCACCGCCACGGTGAGGCCGCTCCGCAGGGCCAGGCGCTGCAGCTCCTCCACCTGGAAGGCGTCGAGGGCCACGGGCTTCTCCAGCAGCAGGTGCTTGCCGGCCTCCAGGGCCCGGCGGGCTAGCTCAAAGCGGGGGGCCGGTGGCGTGGCGATCACGATGGCCTCCACGCCCGGATCGGCCAGAAGGCTGTCGAAATCGCTGTGGCCCGGAAGGTTGGCGGCCCGGCAGGCCTGCTCAAGCCGCTCTTGGCGGGGGTGCCAGAGGGCAACGGGCTCAGTCGACGGGCAATCGACCAGCGCTTTCAGGTGAACCTTCTCACCGAAACCGAGGCCGGCCACCGCGACCCGTAGGGGTGAACCGGTTGGGGATTGGTGTTCAGCCATGGGGCGCCTCGGCCGCCGCACAGGCGGCCCGCAGGGTGGCCTCGGTGAGGGGATCACCGGTGGCTAGTGCCCAGGTGGCTCCCCAGCGGGGTAGGCCGTTCACGGCACGATCGCGGTAGAGCTCTTGGCCGCAGTCGAGGTCCATCACATAGAGCGTGCCTGGGCGCTGGAGCAAGGTGCCGTCCTTGTCCTGGTCGGGACCTGGGGCTGGTTGGAAGCGGCTCAGTACCGAGAGCCGCCCCTGGCGGTCGCGGCGCAGGCTGCCCGTATCCCACCACTGCCGTCCTTGGGGGCTGGCCGGCACCTCCTGCCAGTCGACCGGGCCGGCCAGCACGGCGGGCAGAAGGGCCTGGTCCCACCGCCCAGGGGGCCCTGGGGCGAAGTCCCCGATCGGAGGCAGGGGCGCCAGGGTCAACAGCAGCAACAAGAGCACCAGAGCGCGGCCCAGCCAGCGCAGCGGGGTTGGCTTCTGGCGGGGTAGGTCTGGTCTCACGGGGCCACCGCTTCACTGCGGCGCCTGGCGCCATGGAGGCGCAACAGGGTGGCCAGGGTGCTGCGCAGCTCGGTGCGCGGAACAATCTTGTCCACGAAGCCGTGCTCCTGCAGGTACTCGGCGGTCTGGAAACCTTCGGGCAGTTTTTCCCGCAGGGTCTGCTCGATCACCCGGCGCCCGGCGAAGCCGATCAGGGCCTGCGGTTCGGCCAGGATCAGGTCCCCCAGCATGGCGAAACTGGCCGTAACCCCTCCGGTGGTCGGATGGGTGAGAAGGGGGATGTAAAGCAGTTCGGCCTGGCGGTGCCGCTCAAGGGCGCCGGAGATCTTGGCCATCTGCATCAGGCTCAGCATGCCTTCCTGCATGCGGGCCCCTCCAGAAGCGCACACGATCAACACCGGATGGCGGCGGGCGGTGGCCTCCTCAATCAGTCGGGTGAGCCTTTCGCCCACCACCGAGCCCATCGAGCCGCCCATGAAGCGGAAATCCATCACCCCCAGGGCCAGCGGCATCCCCTCCAGCCGGCACAGCCCCGTGACCACCGCATCGCGCAGGCCGGTGCTCTGTTGGCTGTCGCGGAGGCGATCGGCGTAGGCCCGCCGGTCCTTGAAGGCCAGGGGATCGGTTGGAGACAGGTCGGCATCGAGGACCTCGAAGCTGCCCGGATCGGCGATCAGGCGGATGCGTTCGTCACTGTCGATCCGGTTGTGGTGGCCGCAGCCCTTACAGACATGGGCATGGGCCGCCAGATCCTTGCGATAGACCACCAAGGCGCATTCGGAGCACTTGCTCCAGAGGCCGTCGCCTTCATCCGGTTCGGGGCCCTGGCTGGCGCGCACCACTGGGGCGTTCTTGCGGCGATCGGCAAACCAGTCGAAGAGCGACATCGATCGAAGGGGCGCCCGCGGGGGGTCTGGGGTGGTCCTGATCCATTAAAGGCTGGCCAGGGTTCAGGCCGTTCCGATCGGGGCAAGGCCCGGCAACAGCAACTGCAGC
>Ga0114981_10002394_pt1 | contig 12098 bp, 9 predicted proteins | sample S_140806_MF_Meta_FD_87028 | JGI IMG/M metagenome (GOLD analysis project Ga0114981, IMG submission 87028) | Freshwater microbial communities from Lake Simoncouche, Canada to study carbon cycling - S_140806_MF_MetaG | ecosystem: Environmental > Aquatic > Freshwater > Lake | place: Lake...
CATTTTCTACGATGATCTCGGCGAACCGGATTTTGAAACCTGTTTTGCACTGACGCGCAGCGTTGGCGATCATTTCCTGCCGGCCTATGTGCCTGTCATCGAGCGCCGGCGTGATTTACCCTACGGCGAACGCGAGCGCGATTTCCAGGCTTATCGCCGCGGACGTTATGTGGAGTTCAACCTGGTCTTTGACCGCGGCACCTTGTTTGGCCTGCAGTCGGGCGGGCGCACCGAATCCATCCTGATGTCGCTCCCGCCAGTCGTAAACTGGCGTTATGACTGGCACCCGCAACCGGGTACTCCGGAAGCCAGCCTGTATACGGATTTCCTGATTGCGAAAGACTGGCTGTAAACAGGCGCGCGGTTAAACGCCGAACCAGGATTTGACCGAACGGATGCGGTTGCGCAGCGTATCCAGCAGCGAATTGTCCGTGCTGCGGGCGGTCGCCACCCGATGCTGTTTCAGCAGTTTCGGTGCTTTGCGGAACGACTGATACCTCGCCAGCGCAGCCTGTACATGCTGCTGCAGCAGCTTCAGATTCAGCGGCTTGGTCAGGAAGCGGAAGACCTGGGCCTGGTTGATCAGATCGATGACCAGCTCCGAATCCGACGCTTCGGTCATCACGATGGCAAGAATTTCCGGATGATCCTGCTTCAGCAGCTTGAACGTTGACAGTGATTTTTCATCGCCACGCCCGATATCGGCAACAATCACTGCGATCTCGCGTTCCTGGAGCAAGGTCAGTGCGCGATCAATATCCGGCGCATGCAACACCGGGCAGACGTTGCCGATCAGTTCGCTGGTTGCGCGAAATACGCTCTGTCCCGATTCAATGACCAGCACGCCGCAATCAAGCTTTTCCGGAAGGATCACCGGGCTTGTCGCCATGTCTGCCAGTTCCAGTGCGATGGCGGCGGCTTCGCTGATGGTTTTCTGGATTTCGGCGTTGTCCCAGGGTTTGCTGACGAAACGGAAGACTTCACCGTCATTGATTGACCCGACGATGGACGCCAGATCCGAATAACCGGTCAGCAGGATGCGTACCGTGTGCGGCGCGATGTCCTTCACCTGGCGCAGGAACTCGACACCGGTCATTTCCGGCATGCGCTGGTCGCTGATCACCACGTGCGGGTTGAAGCGCTTCATGAACTCCATGGCTTCGGGCCCGCTGCTCGCGGTGAATACGTTGTATTGACCGCGGAATACCGAGCGCAACGCGTTGAGGATGCGCTCTTCGTCATCGACGAACAGCAACTTGGCTTTCTTGCCGCCGGTGTCGAACGTCGGCGCGACCGCCGGGCCTGGTGCCGCGCCGTCCGGTGTTGCGGCCGTTGTTGACGGCGCACTGCGGATGCCGGGGGGCATGTTCAGTCCGGCAATCACCCTCGCCGCGGAGACCAGCTTCGGATCGAGACGCTGCGTCGGGGCGTCGTCATTGTTCTCGGGAACAGCTGCCTTGCTGGCGCGGACGCTCGCGGCAATGCCCTGAACGAATGCCAGCGCGAACTCGCGGGCTGACTGAAAACGCTCTTCGCGTTTTTTCGCCAGGGCCTTGTGGGTGGCCCAGTCCAGTTGCGCGGAAATCTGCGGATTGAACTCCGAGGGATTGGGTGGGCGCTCGCCAATTACCTGGCGCATGATTTCGACATTGCTGCCGGTGAACGGCTTGCGTCCCGCCAGCAGCTCGAATGCGATGACGCCGGCCGCGTAGATGTCGGTGCGTGCGTCCGGCTCGTCCCCGGTGAACTGCTCGGGGGACATATAGCCCGGTGAACCCATGATCTCGCCGACCTGCGTCAGCGAGGACGTGTCAATGTGTGCAATGCCGAAGTCGCTGATCTTGATGCGCCCGTCATCGTTGATCAGGAGATTGGAGGGTTTGATGTCGCGATGTACAACGCCCTGCGCGTGCGCATAACCCAGTCCGTCCAGCAGCTGGCGGATGATTTCGCCGACTTCGGGCAGTTCAAATTTGGCCTTGTTCTGCAGGTGATCGTAAAGTGAGCGGCCGTGCACCAGCTCCATCACAATGTAGGCAAGATCCTCGTTTTCGCCGTAATCATAGATGGCCGCGATGCGAGGATGGGTCAGACGGCCTACGGCCTGTGCTTCGTGACGGAAACGCGCAATCGCATACTGCAGCTCCGCGGCATCCATGGCCGACTTGGTGATGGTCTTGATCGCCACCTGACGGTGTATCGCAGGGTCGAAGGCCTTGTAGACGACACCCATTCCGCCCCGCCCGAGGACACCCTGGATTTCGTATTTGCCGATTTTTTTCGGGTGGTCGGTAGCCATTGTTGTTATTCGAGTTCAGCGGTCGCCGGTGGTGTCAGCGGAAGCACGATCGTAAAGCGGGTGCCTTTGCCGACGGTGGAGTCGACGCTGATTTTTCCGCCGTGTTGTTCGATGATTTTATAGGAAATCGACAGTCCCAGACCGGTGCCTTTGCCCACGGCCTTGGTGGTAAAAAACGGATCGAAGATCTTCGACATGATTTCCGGCGGGATACCCTGGCCGTTGTCGGCAATTTCGACTGCCACATGCTGCGCATCTTCGACCCGCGTGGTCAGCGTCAGTTCCCCGGCGCCCGATTCGATGGCCTGCGCGGCATTGTTGATCAGATTGAGGAAGACCTGATTCAGCTGCGACGGCGAACAGGTGATGGCCGGGATGGCGGCAAACTGCTTTTTGATCGTCAGGTGTTTCAGTTCGTGCTTGGCCAGCAACAATGCGCTTTCCAGTCCTTCGTTGAGGTTGAAGCTGGATACCTTGCTGCGATCGAGCCGGCTGAAATTCTTCAGGTTGAGCACGATCTCGGAAATCTGGTCAATTCCGTAAAGTCCGTCGGAGGCCAGCTGACCGAGCTCGGCCAGTGCCTGCTGCTCGGCGAAATGGTGAATCTGTTCGCGCACCGAAAGGAATTTCGCCTGCAGCCGGTCCGGATCGGGACTGCCCTCTTCCATCAATCGCAACAGCTTGTTGGTTTCGACGATCAGGTTCTTTACTTCGGGGAGTTTGCCGACGACCGATCCCAGGCTGTTCTTGACGTAGGCCAGCGGCGTGTTGATTTCATGGGCGATGCCGGCGACCATCTGGCCGAGTGAGGACATTTTTTCGGTCTGGATCAACTGCGCTTCGGATTCCTTCAACTGGTCCAAGGCGTCCGACAGTTCGCGCGTGCGCTCTTGTACCCGTGACTCAAGCAGGCGGTAGCTGCCCGCCAGCCGCGACAGCAGCCAGCCGGTGAGGATCAGCAGCGCACCGGCATAGGCAATCAAATAGATCCGGTAACGTTCGCTTTCCAGCTGGTTGTTTGCCGTTTCCGAAGTAAATGCATCGGTGAGGCTGTCGATGCGCGGGCCCGCCGAAGAGATGGTGATTTTCTGGAATAGTTCGTCTTCAACCGGCTTCGCGCCAAGAATCTGCTGCACGGTGGCGTCCATGCGACCGAGGCCGTCTTGCAGCGCCGGCGGCATGCCGACCCCGGCCTTGCGCAGATCGCTTGCAAACAACTCGACGTTTTTGCGTTCGATATCGGTCGGGTCTGCGGTGTAACGCATGACATGGGCAAACAGCAGTGCAGCAGTACTTTCAATGGCGATCAACCGTTCCCGCTGCGGAACACTTTGCCATGCGCCGCGCACCAGTCCGGAGATTTCAGTGTCGAACTGGACCATGCGTCCCAGCGACTGGGCAACTGTCGCTCCAGCGGCGCGATAGCGGCCCAGGAGCTCGGTTTTCTGCTCAAAAGCCTTGACCAGCGCCGGCAGGCCCTGTGCCAGTACCGGGCTGTCTATTTCCGCTGCTCCGGTTTTCAGGCGACGCAGCAAATCGGGCACGCGCGTTCCGCGGTCGCTTACGGCACGTTCCCGGCCGGAAGCGCCCTCTACCCGTGCCCGGAGTACTTCTATATCCCAGCGACCGTCAATTTCCTTGAGTTCACGCAGGTAGCCGAGGATTTCGCTTTGCTGCCGGTAATCAACGCCCTGGCTTTTCAGATAGATGAAGCCCAGCAATACCACCAGTGCTGCGGCAACGGCCAACAACAGCAGCAGTCTTGCATTGCCTCCCGAACGCGTTTGTCTCAGCTGTGCGAGCAGATTGGCTTTCAGCGCTTCCGGGTTCCACTTCTTTTTTTCCAGCAGTTTATTCATCACGATCATTCACCGAGGTAGGCGTGTCGCACTTGCGGGTTTGACAGCAGCGATTTGGCGTTGTCGGCCAGCACGATGCTGCCGCTTTCCATGACGTAGCCGCGACTGCTGGTTTCCAGCGCAAGCCGCGCGTTCTGTTCGACGAGCAACATGGTGACGCCTTCTGCCGCGATCATGCGCACGGTTTCAAATATTTTCTGCACCATCAATGGCGCCAGTCCCATGCTGGGTTCATCGAGCAGCAGCATTCTCGGCCGGCACATCATGGCTCTGGCGATGGCCAGCATTTGCTGCTCACCGCCAGACAATGTTCCAGCCAACTGATTGCGGCGTTCCGCCAGTCGCGGGAACAGCGTGCAAACACGCTCGGTGTCCTGTGCCACTGCTGCGGTGTCATTCCGGATATAGGCGCCCATGGCCAGATTTTCCGCTACGGTCAGACGCGGGAACATGCCGCGCCCTTCAGGTACCAGCGCCAGACCGTGTCGCACCAGATGATACGCCGGTTTCCCGGTGACATTTTCCCCGTCATACGTCACGGTACCGCCGCGGGGAGCCAGCAAGCCGGCGAGCGCTTTTAGGGTGGTGGTCTTGCCGGCGCCGTTGGCACCGATCAGCGCCACCACTTCGCCGGGCGCAACCCGCAGGTCGATACCCTTGACGGCGCGGATGCCGCCGTAGGCCACTTCCAGCCGGCTGACTTCAAGCATCGCGCGGCCCGTTCATGCAAATCCCCCGCCAAGGTACGCTTCGATGACGCGCGGGTTGCGCTGCACGGATTCCGGCTCGCCTTCGGCAATTTTTTCGCCATAGTCGAGCACAGCGACGCTGTGCGACAGCCCCATCACCAGTTTCATGTCGTGCTCGATCAGCAGCAGTGTGACACCGTCCGCGCGGATGCGCTCGAGCAGGGCCGTCAGTGCGGTCGTTTCGGTCGCGTTCATTCCCGCAGCTGGTTCATCGAGTGCCAGCAATTTTGGCTCGGTGGCAAGCGCCCGCGCAATTTCCAGCCGACGCTGGTCGCCGTAAGGCAGGTCGCGTGCCAGATTGCCGCTGCGTGCGGATAGCCCGCAGTATTCGAGCAGTTCACCGGCGCGTTTGGTGATGGCCTGTTCCTCGGCCACGGCGTGACGTGTCCTGAATGCCGCACCGAGTACCCCGGTTGTTGATCGCAGATGGCGGCCGACCATGACATTTTCGAGTGCGGTCATGCTGCCAAAAAGCCGGATGTTCTGGAAGGTGCGCGCAATGCCGTGGCGGGCGACGGCGTGGGGCTTGAGACCGTCAATGCGTATTCCATCAAAGGACAGGGTGCCGGCATCCGGACGGGTCAGTCCGGTCAGCACATTGAACAGCGTTGTTTTGCCGGCGCCGTTGGGGCCGATCAGGCCGAAGATTTCCCCGCGCCGGACCGTGATCGACACATCCGACAAAGCGGCCAATCCGCCGAAGTGTTTGCGGATGCCCGTGGCTGACAGCAGCACCTCATCCGCCATGGGGGTTCTCCGTCGGTGCACTGACAATCCGGCGCCGCGCCGGCCAGATGCCTTCCGGACGCAAAAGCATCATCAGCACCAGTGCCAGACCGAACAGCAGCATGCGCAGGTCTGCGGGATCGACCATGACGTGTCCCAGCCAGCGTTGCTGCAACGGACCGACGTAACGCAAGGCCTCGGGCAGCGCGGTCAGCAGCACGGCGCCGAGCACTACGCCGGCGACGTTGCCCATGCCGCCGAGCACCACCATGCACAGCACCATGATCGAATCGATCAGCTGGAAACTTTCGGGACTGACGAATCCCTGAAACGAGGCAAACAGGCCGCCGGCAACGCCGCCGAAGGTGGCGCCCATCGCAAACGCCAGCAGTTTGATGTTACGGGTATTGATGCCCATCGCCGATGCGGCCAGTTCATCGTCGCGGATTGCAACCCAGGCGCGGCCGATGCGCGAATTTTCCAGCCGCAGTGACAGCGCGATCGACAGTGCGGCGCAGATCAGGAACACAAAGTAATAGTTGTGCACCGAAGAAAAAGTCAGGCCGGCAAAGGTGTGAGTCTGCGCCAGCGAGAAGCCGCCGATCTGCAGCGGATCAATCAGCGTGATGCCTTGCGGGCCGTTGGTGATATTGACCGGACGGTTCAGGTTGTTGAGGAACACGCGGATGATTTCGCCGAAGCCCAGAGTGACGATGGCGAGGTAGTCGCCGCGCAAGCGCAGCGTCGGTGCGCCGAGCAGAATGCCGAACACTGCGGCGATGGCGGCACCCAGCGGCAGCAGCACCAGGAACGGCCAGTGCACTGCAAATTGCGGTGAAGCGAGCAGCGCATAGCTGTAGGCGCCGACCGCAAAAAAAGCGATATAGCCGAGATCGAGCAGGCCGGCGAAACCGACCACGATATTGAGGCCCAGTGCCAGCATCACGAACAGCAGCGCGACAGCGATGATCCGTACCCAGCTGCGGCCGAGTACGGCTTCGGTGATGAAAGGCAGGGCGAGCAGTAGCAGTGCGATGGCTACCCATGCGGCCCAGCGCACACGTTGGCCGGTCAGCAAGGCGTTGATGCTCAAGCGCGATCCCCGCTGTGCTGACCGAGCAGTCCGGATGGTCGCAGTACCAGTACGACGACCAGGACCAGGAAGGCAAATATGTCGCGGTAATTGCTGCCGAACACGCCTCCGGTGAGATCACCGATATATCCGGAGGCGAGGCTTTCAATCACACCCAGCAGCAGGCCGCCGAGCACTGCACCGCCGACATTGCCGATGCCGCCCAGCACCGCTGCCGTGAAGGCTTTGAGACCGAGCATGAAACCCATGAAGTAATGACCGATGCCGTAATAGAGCACGATCATCAGCCCGGCGATGGCGCCGATGGCCGAACCGAGGATGAAGGTAAAGGCAATCACCGTATTGGTGTTGACGCCCATCAGCCCCGCGACATCCGGATTTTGTTCGGTGGCACGCATCGCGCGGCCCATGCGGCGGGCTTTGATGAACCACAGCAGTCCCGCCATGATCGTGCAGGCGAGCAGGAAAATTGCCAGCTGCAATGTAGTCAGTTGTGCGCCGGCGATATTGATGGCTGCCGGTTCCAGCAGTTTGGGCATCGCGATGTACTGCTTGCCCCAGATCAGCGCCGCCGAATATTGCAGCAGGATTGATACGCCGATGGCGGTAATCAGCGGTGCGAGCCGTGGTGCGCGACGCAGTGGCCGGTAGGCCACGCGTTCAATGGAGAGCCCCAGCGTCGCACACACGATCATCGCGCCGCCGCCGGCCAGCACCAGGATCACCGGTGCTGGAATGCCCGCCGCCGATAACGCCTGCACGATGGTGAGGGCAACCAGCGCGCCGACCATGGTGATATCGCCATGTGCGAAATTGATCAGGCCGAGGATGCCGTAGACCATCGTATAACCCAGCGCGACCAGCGCGTAGATGCTGCCCAGCACAAGGCCATTGATGAGTTGTTGCGCGAATATGTCCATCGCCAGAGACGGCAACGGCACCCGGGGGGTGCCGTTGGTCTGCCGTTATTGTTGGATTACTTTTACTTCTTTGCGGCTTCGGGGGCCGGTGCAGGTGCGGGCGCAGCTGCAGGCGCCGCCGCTGCCGGGGTTGCGCCGGCATCAGCTTCGGGTTTGACGGTCTCCAGTGGTTCCCAGACGCCACCCTTCACTACGTATATGGTGATCGGGCCGTTCTTCAGGTCGCCTTTTTCATCAAAGGCGATCGGGCCGATGACGCCGGCATAACTGGTCTTGCCGACTTCCGGCAGGAACTTCGCCGGATCTGCAGAGCCCGCACGTTTCATCGCATCGATGAATACCATCACCGCGTCGTAGCCCATGGGCGCGAACAGCTCGACATCCTGGTTGAATTTTGCCTTGTATTTTTCGAGGAAGGTTTTGCCGCCGGGCATCTGGTCTTTCGGCAGGCCGGGGATCGAGGCCATTGCGCCATCCGCTGCATCGCCGGCAAGTTTGATGAAATTCGGCGTCTGCATGCCGTCACCGCCGATGAACTTGGCCTTGATGCCCAGATCCTTCATTTGTTTGATCATCGGTGCGGCTTGCGGGTCAATGCCGCCGAACATGATCAGGTCGGGCTTCTTGCCCTTGATCTTGGTCAGGATGGCCTTGAAGTCGGTGTCCTTGTCGGTGGTGTGTTCGCGCGCGAGCACCTTGATGCCCAGCGATTTGGCGGTAGCTTCGAAGTTGTCAGCGAGACCCTGGCCGTAAGCGGTGCTGTCATCAATGATGGCGACAGATTTGGCTTGCAGCGTTTTTGCGGCAAAGCGCGCAAGCGTCGGGCCCTGCTGGCCGTCATGCGCAACGACACGGAACGTGGTCTTGAAACCCTGCTCGGTGTATTTCGGATTGGTGGACGAGGGCGAGATCTGCGGAATGCCGGCATCGGAATAAATCTTCGACGCCGGAATCGATGCGCCGGAGTTGAAGTGCCCGATCACCGCGGCTACTTTTGCGTCCGCAAGTTTCTGTGCAACCGTGGTTGCCTTGGTCGGATTCGCTTCGTCGTCTTCCGAGACCAGTTCGAACTTTACTTTTTTGCCGCCGATTTCAACATTGGCGGCGTTGGCATCGTCGATCGCGAGTTGTACGCCGTTGCGGATGTCGATGCCGATGTGGGCTTGCGGGCCGGTCAGCGGTGATGCGGAGCCGATTTTTACCGTGATGACTTCAGGGGCCTTCGGCGCTTCGGCTTTGGGTGCCGGCGGTGGTGCCTCCTTGCCGCAAGCGGCGAGCAGGGCGGTGACGATCAGTGCCGTTACGGCGTGTCGCATGGTGTGCATTTGCATGGGGTGACTCCAGTAATGGGGATCGGTTGTGCAGCAAGAATCGGCAGCCGGTAATCTCCGGAACTACGTTTAACTTGTTGTTACTGAAAGGATTTTGTTCATTATCGGGGGAGGCCCCGGCAATGTCAATTTGCCACCGACGGTTGGGCCCCGAAAAAAAAGCCGGCTGATGCCGGCTTTTGATGAACGGTGGATCGAATCCGGATTACTTGAGCGCCAAGGCCCATTGCACGATGGCCTTGATGTCGTCGTCCTTGACGTGCGCATTCGGCGGCATCGGGGTGCTGCCCCAAACGCCGGAACCGCCGGCTTTGACCTTCTTGATCAGATTGGCTTCGGCATTTTTATCGCTGCGGTATTTCGCGGCGATCTCTTTGAAGCCGGGGCCGATGACTTTCTTGTCAACGGCATGGCAGGTCATGCAGCCGCTGGACTGTGCGAGTTTTTCGTTGGCTGCGGCATTGCCGGCAGCGAGCACGCCGATGGCGGCCATTGCGACGATTGCGAATTTCATGATGACTCCTTGGAGGGCGGTTCGTGATGAGCGGCGATTGTAGCCGAAGCGCTGTGCAGTCAAAAGAAAGTGACCCGCAATTGTCCCGGCTTTCGGGTAACGCTGAAGCGGACTGCGCGTTGACCCGTGCAGCGAAGGCGCGCCCGCGAAAAATAGACTAAATATATGTTTTTATTGAATATTTTAGGCCGCCACCTCGCCGGTGATCTTTTCCGGCAGGGTGGCAGGTGGTGAAGTGCGAGGGTTAATCCGTGACGGCACCCTTGCTGGCCGTCGATACCAGGCGCGCGAATTTCGCCAGCGCGCCGCGGGTGTAACGCGGCTTGGGCTGTTTCCATTTCTTTTTGCGCGCAGCCAGTTCCTTGGCCGGCACATTGAGCTGAATCAGCAGCTTGTCGGCATCGATGGTGATCGAGTCGCCTTCCTTTACCAGTGCGATCGGGCCGCCTTCAAACGCCTCCGGCGCAACATGTCCCACCACCATGCCCCAGGTGCCTCCGGAGAAACGGCCATCGGTGATCAGGCCCACCGATTCACCCAGGCCCTGTCCGGTCAGTGCGCCAGTCGGTGCGAGCATTTCCTGCATGCCAGGTCCGCCTTTCGGGCCTTCGTAACGGATCACCACCACGTCGCCGGCCTTGATCTTCTTGGCCATGATCGCCTTCATGCAGGCGTTTTCGGAGTCGAACACGCGCGCCGGTCCGGTGATCTTCGGCGACTTGAGGCCGGTGATTTTGGCGACGCAGCCTTCGGGGGAGAGATTGCCTTTGAGAATGGCGAGGTGACCCTGTTCGTACATCGGGTTGGACCACTGGCGGATGACATCCTGGTTGGCTCGCGGCGCATCGGGAATGTTTTTCAGTTCCTGCGCCATAGTGCGACCGGTGACGGTCATGCAGTCGCCATGCAGCAGACCATTTTTGAGCAGCATTTTCAGCACCTGCGGAACGCCGCCGGCACGATGGAAATCGACCGCGACATAACGGCCCGACGGCTTGAGGTCGCACAGCACCGGCACCTTGCGGCGCATGCGCTCGAAGTCATCAATGGTCCACTTGACCTGTGCCGCATGCGCGATGGCGAGGAAATGCAGCACCGCGTTGGTCGAGCCGCCGGTCGCCATGATCAGGGCCACGGCATTTTCAATTGACTTGCGGGTGACGATGTCACGCGGGCGGATGTTCTTTTTGATGGCATCAACCAGCACTTTCGCCGAATACGCGGCGGAATCCGCTTTCTCCGGATCCGGAGACGCCATTTGCGAAGAGCCGAGGATGCTCATGCCCAAGGCTTCAAATGAAGAGGACATCGTGTTCGCGGTGTACATTCCGCCGCAGGCGCCGACCGAAGGGCAGGCATTTTTTTCGATGCCGATGAAATCGGCTTTACTCATTTTGCCGGCGGCGTAAGAACCGACTGCTTCAAAGGCGCTGACGATGGTCAGATCCTGGCCTTTCCATTTACCGGGCTTGATGGTGCCAGCGTAAACATAGATGCCCGGCACGTTCATGCGCAGCATCGCAATCATGCCGCCCGGCATGTTCTTGTCGCAGCCGCCGCAGACCAGCACGCCGTCCATGGCCTGGCCGTTGACCGAGGTTTCGATGCAGTCGGCGATGACTTCGCGTGACACCAGCGAATACTTCATCGCTTCGGTGCCCATGCCGATGCCGTCGGTGATGGTCGGTACCCCGAAGACCTGCGGCATCGCGCCGGAGGCCTTTAGCGCATCCATCGCGCGATCGACCAGCGGCTGGATGCCGGCATTGCAGGGGTTCATCGTCGAGTGGCCGTTGGCGACTCCGACGATGGGTTTCTTGAAATCACCGTCACCGAATCCCACGGCGCGCAGCATCGCCCGGTTGGGCGAACGTGCAACACCGGCGGTGATCAACTGGCTGCGTTTATTGAGCGGCATGAAAGTTCTCCAATGAATGCGTCGACGGCAAGCGGACGATGACGCGGGGCACGTATAATGAGCGGCTCATTTTATCGTATCCCCCGCAAATTCCCCATGCTCGTTCATCCGCAGTTTGATCCCGTGGCATTGCAGCTCGGGCCACTGGCCCTGCGCTGGTACGGCCTGATGTACCTGCTCGGTTTTGCCATGATCTGGTTGTTGGGGCGCTACCGTATTGACCGCAATCCAGTCGGCGTATGGACACGCGCCGACCTTGATGACGCGCTGTTTTTCGGCATTCTGGGCACCATCCTCGGCGGACGCCTGGGTTATGTGCTGTTCTACAAATTCAGCGATTACATCGTCGCGCCGTGGAAGATATTTTTCGTTTGGGAAGGTGGCATGTCCTTCCACGGCGGCTTTATTGGTGTGGTGATTGCAATGGTGTGGTTCGCACGCTCGCGCCGACAGGACTGGCTGCAGATCACCGATTTCATCGCGCCGCTTGTGCCGCTGGGTCTCGCTGCCGGGCGTATGGGCAATTTCATCAACGCCGAACTATGGGGACGTCCGACGGATCTGCCATGGGCGATGGTGTTTCTCAATGTCGACCGCATGGCCCGACATCCGTCACAGCTTTATGAATTTGCGCTCGAAGGTCTGGTGCTGTTCGCCATACTATGGATATACACACTGAAGCCGCGTCC
>Ga0114981_10002395_pt1 | contig 12097 bp, 9 predicted proteins | sample S_140806_MF_Meta_FD_87028 | JGI IMG/M metagenome (GOLD analysis project Ga0114981, IMG submission 87028) | Freshwater microbial communities from Lake Simoncouche, Canada to study carbon cycling - S_140806_MF_MetaG | ecosystem: Environmental > Aquatic > Freshwater > Lake | place: Lake...
CCAGCCCGAAAGCCGTGCCGTTGGCAATGGCCAGGGCCTCGCGCTCGCCCTCGAAGGGGATGACCGCCTGCACCGGGCCGAAGATCTCCTCCTGCGCGATGCGATGGCCCGGATTCACGTCCGCCACCAGGGTGGGCGCCACCCAGCAGCCGCCGGGCGGCAAGGTGGCCGGCAGCGGCGCCTGGGCGGCAATGTGCAGGCCGCTGTCCCTCACCACGTCCAGGTAGCCTTGCACGATCTCGCGCTGGCGCGCCGAGATGACCGGGCCGATGTCCAGGTCATCCAGCGCGGGGCCCACGCGCAGGGCGCCGTAGCGATCGGCCATGCGCGAGACCACCTCGTCGAAAATGGCTCGCTCGACCAGGATGCGGCTGGCGGCCGAACAGGTCTGGCCCGCGTTCTGGATGCCGGAGTTCACCAGGAAGGGCAGCGCGGCGTCCAGGTCGGCGTCGGCAAACACGATCTGCGGGCTCTTGCCGCCGAGCTCCAGCGTGACGGGGATGGCGTTCTTCGCCGCCGCGGTCTGGATGAGCGTGCCCACGGCCACCGAGCCGGTGAAGGAGATATGGCGCACATCGCGGTGCGCCGACAAGGCCGCGCCCGCCTCCTCGCCCAGGCCCGGCACCACGTTCAGCGCGCCGGCGGGCAAGCCGGCGGCGTCAGCGATGCGGGCAAAAGCCAGGGCCGTTAGGCAGGCCTCCTCGGCCGGCTTGAGCACGCAAGCATTACCCATGGCCAGCGCCGCACCCACGCTGCGGCCGATGATCTGCATGGGGTAGTTCCAGGGCACGATGTGGGCCGTCACGCCGTGAGGCTCGCGCAGGGTGAGGGCGGTGTAGCCGTTGGCAAACGGGATGGTCTCGCCGTGCACCTTGTCAGCCGCGCCGCCGTAGAACTCGAGGTAGCGAGCCAGGGCCACCGCGTCGGCCCGGCCCTGCTTGAGCGGCTTGCCCACGTCCAGCGCCTCCAGGCGCGCCAATTCGTCGGCCTGCTCCAGCACCAGGGCGCTCATCTTCAGCAGGAGGCGGCCGCGCTCGGTGGCGGTGAGGCGGCCCCACGCCCCGGCACGCTCGCCCTCGATGCCGCCCTCACCCTCCAGCGCCACCTGAGCGGCGCGCACGGCCGCGTCGATATCAGCGGCGTTGCCGCGGGCGATGCGGGTGAGTTCGCTGCCGTCCGAGGGGTTGATCAGCGGCAAGGTCTGGCCGCTGTCGCCAGCACGCCAGCGCCCGGCGATGAAGACTTGGGAGGCGTCAAAGGGCACGAGGTTCATGGCACGGGGTTCTCAAGGCCGGCGGGGGCGGTTGATGCAACAGGTTGAGGCATGATAGTTCTCGATGGGCGTGTTTCTTCTCAAGCGGTTCGCCACCTTCCTGGCCACCCTGGCGGTGGCGTCGGTGCTCGTGTTCGCCGTGCTCGAGCTGCTGCCGGGCAACGCAGCCGAGGTCATCCTGGGCGACACGGCCACGCCGGAATCCCTGGCCTCGCTGCAGGCCAAGCTGGGCCTGGACCGCCCGGCCCTGCAGCGCTACACCGACTGGGTGGGCGGCTTGCTGCAAGGCCAGACGGCGCAAAGCATCAGCTACGACACGCCCACGGCCGAGCTGATCGCCGAGCGCATGCGCGTCACGCTGCCGCTGGCCGTGCTGTCCATGACGCTGACGGTGGTGCTGGCGCTGGCCCTGGGCATCTACGCCGCCTCGCGCCACAACGGGCTGGGCGACGTGGGCGTGATGGCGGCCAGCCAGGTGGGCATCGCCATCCCCAACTTCTGGTTTGCGATCCTGCTGATCCTGCTGTTTGCGGTGAAGCTGCAGTGGGTCAGCGCCGGGGGCTTCCCTGGTTGGACCGAGGACGACGGCGGCGGGCTGTGGGAGGGCCTGAAGGCGCTCATCCTGCCCTCCATAGCGCTGGCCCTGGTGCAAGCGGCCATCCTGGCGCGCGTCACGCGCTCGGCGGTGCTTGAGGTAATGCGCGAAGACTTCGTGCGCACCGCCCGAGCCAAGGGCCTGACCCGCCGCCAGGCGTTGTGGCGCCACGTGCTGCGCAACGCCATGATCCCCGTGCTGACGGTGATGGGGCTGCAGTTCGCCAACCTCATCACCGGCACCATCGTGGTGGAAAACGTCTTCGTGCTGCCAGGCGTCGGGCGCCTGATCTTCCAGGCCATCAGCAACCGCGACCTGGTGGTGGTGCGTGACGTGGTGATGCTGCTGGCCGGCGTGGTGGTGGTCGTCAACTTCGTGGTCGACGTGCTGTATGCGCTGATCGACCCGCGCCTGCGCGGCAGTTGACGGGCTGGACACAGGTTCTCATGCAAGGCTTCTGGTACCGCGCCCTGCGCCACAAGAGCTTCGTCGCCGGCGGCGTGCTCACGGCGCTGCTGGCCGCCATGGCGCTGCTGTCGCTGGTGTGGACGCCCTACCCGGTGGCCGAGATCGACATCCCCAGCAAGCTGCAGCCGCCCTCGGCCGCGCACTGGCTGGGCACCGACAGCCTGGGCCGCGACATCGCCTCGCAGATCCTGGTGGGGGCGCAGAACTCCATCGTCGTGGGCGTCATCGCCGTGGGCATTGGCCTGGGCTTCGGTGTGCTGCTGGGCTGCATCGCCTCAGCCCGACGCGGCTGGGTGGAGGAGCTCATCATGCGCGGCAGCGACTTCGCCTTCGCCTTCCCCGCGCTGCTGCTGGCCATCATGCTCACGGCCATCTACGGCCCGGGCCTGGTGCTGAGCATCGTGGCCATCGGCATCATCAACATCCCGGTGTTCGCGCGCATCACCCGCGGCAGCGCCAACGCCGTATGGGCGCGCGAGTTCGTGCTGGCCGCGCGCACGGCGGGCAAGGGGCCAGTGCGCATCACGCTGGACCATGTGCTGCCCAACATCGCCAGTGTGCTGATCGTGCAGGCCACCATCTCCTTTGCCACCGCCATCCTGGCTGAAGCCGCGCTGAGCTACCTGGGCCTGGGCACCCAGCCGCCGCAGCCCAGCTGGGGCCGCATGCTCAACGAGGCACAGACGCTGATGTTCCAGGCCCCGCTGTTGGCGGTGTACCCCGGCGTGGCCATCGTGCTGAGCGTGCTGGGCCTGAACCTGCTGGGCGACGGTCTGCGCGACCTGATGGACCCGAAGCTGGCGCGGCGGCGGTGATAACGACGGCGCGCACCCTGGCCTTGACGGCCTTGGCCATGGCGGCCTTTGCCGGCAACTCGCTGCTGTGCCGCCTGGCGCTGCAACACACCGCCATCGACCCGGCCAGCTTCACCACCGCCCGCCTTCTCTCGGGCGCGCTGGTGCTGTGGGCCTTGGTGCGGTGGCGCAACAGCCGCAGCGCGCTGGCCGCAGGCGACTGGGGCTCGGCGGTGGCCCTGTTCGTCTACGCCGCGGCGTTCTCTTATGCGTACATCAGCCTTTCAGCCGGCACAGGCGCCTTGCTGCTCTTCGGAGCCGTGCAGGCCACCATGCTGGGTTGGGGGCTGTGGCGGGGCCAACGCCTGAGCCGCGGGCAAGCGGCGGGCCTCACGCTGGCGATGGGCGGTCTGGTGGCCCTGCTGCTGCCTGGGGTCAGCGCACCACCAGCCGTTGGCGCACTGCTCATGCTGGCTGCAGGCGCCGCCTGGGGCGTGTACTCCTTGCGCGGCAGCGGAGCGGGCGACCCCACGGCCGTGACGGCCGGCAACTTCGTGCGCGCCGCCGTGCTGGCGGTTCCGCTGGGCGTGGCAGGCCTGCCCTGGGCCAGCCTGGATGCGACCGGGCTGCTGTGGGCCCTGTGCTCTGGCGCCGTGACCTCAGGTCTGGGCTATACCGTCTGGTACACCGCCCTCAAGGGCCTGCACCCCACCAGCAGCGCCAGCGTGCAGCTCAGCGTGCCCGTGATCACCGCCCTGGGCGGCGTCGCCTTCCTCGGCGAACCGGTGACGCTGCGCCTGGCACTGTGCTCGTTGGCCATCCTCGGCGGCATTGCATGGGTGATCGCGGGGCAGCGCAAAGCGGCTTGAATCGGCACACCGATCTGCGAATGTGGGCCTTCAACATCAAGAGGAAATCCATGGGCATTGCTTCTGTGCGTCACTTCGTGCCGGCGTTGCACCGGGTCACGGGGGCTCTTCTTGTGGCCTTGCTGGCGTCGCCAGGCGCACAGGCGCAGGAGCCCCTGCGCAAACTTCGCCCTGATGGGCCCAACGCTCAAGCTTTAGGCCAGGCCCAAGGCTATCCGTCCTGCATCCAGGCCCTGCAGCAGGCCTCGTGCCGTGTGGGCACCTGGTCTGGAGGTCAGCTCCCACAGACCCGCCAGCTTGTCCAGCCCGCCGCTCAACCCTGGCCGCTACCCGACCACCCCGAGCCGCCGCCCATCCGCTGGCGCTGGGGCCTTTTGAGCCAGACGGTCGACGACTACATGGATGCCACGCAGACCACCGGCCTGCTCATCCTTAAGGACGGTCAGGTGGTGGCCGAGCGCTATCAGTACGACCGCCAGCCCGGTATGCCGATGCGCTCGTTCTCGATGGCCAAGACCTTCACCGCCATGCTGATCGGCATTGCGCACGACAAAGGGCTGATCCGGTCGCTGGACGACCGCGCCGCCGATTACTGGCCTGAAATCGCCGCTTCGGCCTATGGACAGACAACGATCCGCAACCTGCTTCGCATGGCGTCAGGGGTGCCCTTCAAGGAGCTTCACACCTGGACGCCCGACGACGACAACTGGGTCTGGGGCATGCTGCTGTACCACCCGCGCAATGCCAACCAGCCGGGTCGCATCGAGGAATTCCTGAAGGCGCGCACCGGGCGCGACGCCGAGCAAGGACAGCGATTCCACTACGCCTCCATCGAAACCGAGATCCTGGGGCGCGTGCTTCGCCGTGCCAGCGGACAAACCATTGCCCGCCTGACACAAGATTGGCTGTGGCAACCCATGGGCGCTGAAAACCAGGCCCATTGGCAAGTCAGCACCACCGATGGTTCAGAAGGCGTGGCAGGCAGCTTCAACGCCTCGCTGCGCGACTACGCCCGCTTTGGAAGGTTGTTGGCCAACGACGGACGGCGCGACGGCCAACCCATCATCCCGCGCGAATTCCTGCTGGATGCGACCGACCCGCAACGCCAGCCCGCCGCCTTCGAGCCGCGGGTGGCGACACCGTTCATGGGCTACGGCTACCAGACCTGGCTGCTGCCCTACAAAACGCGGACTTTCGCGTTGCAAGGCATCCATGGTCAGACCGTCTACGTGCAGCCTGCCAGCAAGATCGTCATGGTGCAGACTGCTGTGCACACCGCCCCCAGCGGCCGGCAGGACCCTCGGCCCTACCAGTTCAGACAGGCCCTCTGGGAAGGGGTGCTCAAGAGTCTGGGCGGCTACGTGGACTGAAGCATTTGCAAGGCGGTGTCCCCCTCGGCATGCAGCCAGCCGTGCGCCGCCAGGTGGACGCAGATCTCGGCCTCGAAGTGGATTTCTCTGTGCAGTGCCAACATGCTCTGCCTGACTGGCGGATCTCAGTGCTCTTCGTCTTCGTCCAGGGGCTCGCCGCGCATCGCTCGTCCGACAGCCTGCTCGATAGCGTCCAGCACTTGGGGCTGCACACGGTCGGCATAGCGCTTGCGGCGGTTGATCGACAGCGTGCCGCCGTTTTGAAAAACCGTCACGATCAGTTTCGCCAAATCGCTGCCACGCAAATCATGGCGCGCATCGATATGCCGTTTCACACCCTACGAAGTACAGCTCGGGGTCAAACCCAAGGGCTCTCTTCCGCCCCGCTGACGCCCCCGCCGCAAGCCTGAAAAATCTTCAGCGTCGGAACTTTTTCTTCAGAAATTTGCGTGTTGACGTCTTTTCTTTCAGTTTGCAGCGCCACGCACCAGCGTCCGGCCGTCCCCGTGCTGGGCCTGCTCCCTGAAGAACTCGCGGTCACGGTCGCGGGCTGCTGTTTGCGGACCGTGGACTTGTCGCAGATCGTCAGCGAAGCTTGAATCAGAGAGTGCACTCAGTGGACTGGTCAGCAGATCACTGGTACGTCGCCTTTGATGTGTGAGTGACGACTACCCCACCACCCAGCTGCCGCTCTTGCCCCCGTGCTTTTCCAGCACCTTCACATCGCCCATGACCATGCCGCGGTCCACGGCCTTGCACATGTCGTAGACGGTAAGCAGGCCCACCTGAACGGCGGTGAGGGCTTCCATTTCCACACCCGTGCGGCCCAGGGTCTCCACCTGCGCGGTGCACCGCACCAAGGACTGCGCTTCGTCGAGCTCGAAGTCCACCACCACGCGGGTGATGGGCAGCGGGTGGCACAGCGGCACCAGATCAGCCGTTCGCTTGGCGCCCTGGATGGCGGCGATGCGGGCAATGCCAATGACATCACCCTTCTTGGCACGGCCCTCGGCCACGAGGGCGAAGGTCTCGGGCTTCATGGTGATGGTGCCGCTGGCGCGCGCCACGCGGTGGGTGACATCCTTGCCAGCCACATCCACCATGTGGGCCTGGCCCTGGGCGTCAAAGTGGGTCAGCGGGGAGGGGGCGGGCGCGTCTGGGGTCATGGCAGGCAGCAAGCAACAAGCGGGCAATGTGTCAGTGTCATCATAGGGTGGTGAAGAAAGCCATTGCCGCCCTGCTCAGCGCCAGCATCGCGCTGTCCACGCCTTGGGCGCAGGCCCAGGTGCGCCTGCCCTCGCTGGGCGATTCGGCCTCGGAAGACCTGCCCGTGGGGGCAGAGCGCCGCCTGGGCGGGCAGATCATGGCCGAGATCAAGCGCGACCCGGCCTACCTCGACGACCCGGCGCTGCTGGACTATGTGCGCTCGCTGTGGCGCCCGCTGCTGGAGGCCGCACGCGAGCGGGGCGACATCAGTGCCGAGCTGGACCAGGCCTTCTCCTGGGAGATCTTCCTGGTGCAGGACCGCAGCGTGAACGCCTTCGCCCTGCCGGGGGGGTACGTGGGCGTGCACCTGGGCCTGATGGCCGTGACCACCACGCGCGACGAACTGGCCGCCGTGCTGGCCCACGAGGTCTCCCACGTGAGCCAGCGCCACATTGCGCGCGGCATGGGCAGCGCCAGCCGCCAGGGCGCCTTGGGCGTGGCAGCCATGCTGCTGGGCGTGTTGATCGCCGCACGCAGTAATAACCCTGACGCGGCGCAAGCCGCCATAGCGGGAGGCCAGGCGGCCATGATCCAGGGCCAGCTGAACTTCTCGCGCGACATGGAGCGGGAAGCCGATCGCATCGGCTACGGCGTCTTCCGCGACGCCGGGTTCGCCACACCGGGCATGGCAGCGATGTTCGAGAGGCTGGACCAGGCCAGCCGGCTCAATGACAGCGGGGGCTTTCCCTACCTGCGCAGCCACCCTCTGACTGGCGAGCGCATGGCCGAGGCACGCTCGCGCCTGAGCGAGTCAACCGCCCCAATCGCCAGCCGTGGCAGCCTGCATGCCCTGATGCAGGGCCGGGCACGCGCCTTGATGGAACCCACGGCCGACAACTGGCGCCGCCTGCTCGCGCAGGCGCAGGTGCCAGTGAATGCGCAAGTCGCGGGTAGCGCAGGCCACGGGGGAAGTGACCGCGCCGGCGTGCTGTATGCCGGCGCACTGGCCGCATCGCGCCTGGGCGACCACCGCACCGCCGCCAGTCTGCAAGCCGAGCTGGCACGCACCCTTCAGGCTCTGGGGGCGGGCAGCGACGTGGAGGCGGCCCGCAGCGGGGCCACCGGCCAGATGCTGGCCGCAGAGCTGGCCCTGGCCCGGGGCGACGCAGGGGCAGCCGCTGCCTCGCTGGCCCTGGTGCGGCAGCCGGTAGCCGCCTCCGCGGCACCGGTCACCTCCGGGCAACGCTTGGGCGAGGCCGGCGCCGCCCAACGCAGCCTTCTCATGCTGCGCAGCCAGACCGCCTTGGCCCTGGCCCTAAAGGCCCGTGAGCAAGGCGACCGCAGCCACGACCCGGCGCTGCGCGAGGCCATGGAGCTGCTGCAAACCTGGGTGGCCGAGCATCGGCAGGACGCCGCCGCCTGGCTGCTGCTGGGGCAAGCCTGCGATGCGCTGGGGCTGCAGCTGCGGGCCCTGCGGGCCCAGGCCGAGGCGCGCGCGGCCGTCGGAGACATCGGTGCAGCCATCGACCGGCTGCGTGCGGCGCAGGCGCGCAGCCGCAGCGCCGCCGCCGGTGGCGACTTCATCGAGGCCTCGATCATCGACACCCGCCTGCGCGAGCTGCAAGCCCAGCGCAGGCAGCAGCTGGCCGAGATGCGGGCGCAGCGCGGCCCGGGCCAACGCCCAGACCCCAACGACGGCGACCGCGACGGGGCTGGAACGCCACAGGGCGGCGGGCGGCAACCCTGAACCACCGGGTCCGTGATGCGGGCTGAGGGTGCGCTTCAGTGGTGCGAGAGCACCACAAATTCGGGTTACCTCGGTGGGGTAGAAGCCTTCCCAGCGAGGGTGAGGCGCATTACCATGCGCCCCAACGCCTGTAGGGCCGTACTAGGTCGGGCGTCCAACCCCCTTTATTCAAGACTTCCGGAGAATTCCATGGCAACTGCAAAGAAGGTCGCTGCCAAGAAGGCCGATGCAAAGCCCGCCGCCAAGGCACCTGCCAAGAAGGCCGCCGCAAAGCCTGCTGCCAAGGCGGCACCGGCCAAGGAGGCAGCTCCTGCCAAGGCCCCTGCAGCCAAGAAGCGCACACCCAGCGCGGGTTTCATGAAGCCCATGACCCCCAGCGCTACGCTGGCCGCCGTGATCGGCAACAAGGGCATGCCCCGCACCGAAGTGACCAAGAAGGTGTGGGAGTACATCAAGAAGAACGGTCTGCAGGACAAGAACGCCAAGACCATGATCAACCCCGACGCCAAGCTCAAGGCCGTGTTGGGCAAGGATCAGGTGTCGATGTTCGAGATGACCAAGATCATCAGCGGTCACCTGAAGTGACGGCTGGCGGTGCCCGGGCCCTGCCCGGCACCGTCAAGCTCACGGGCCTGCGTGATGGCAAGCCCGACGCAAGACCCCCCGCGGCAGACGCCTCGGTGGGTCTTTTGTTTTGAGGGCCTGACTGTCGCGGCGGCCAGGCCGCGGCTCAGCGCGGAGCCAGCCGGCGCTGCAGGAAGTCCAGCCGGTCCTGGCCCCAGAAGAGTTCACCGTCCACCACGTAGCTCGGCGCGCCGAAGACACCGGCGTCCACCGCCCGCTGCGTGTCGGCCTCATATCGCACCTGGACGGCCTGGCTGTGGCCGTCCTCGATGCGCGCGCGCGGCAGGCCGCAGCGCTCCAGCAAGCCTGCCAGGGTGGCTTCGTCGGCGATGTTGAGCTCCTCGGCCCAACAGGCCGACAGCACGGCGCCGGCGAAGTCCATCGCTGCATCGGTGCCGTCGTGCTGGTCCACCGCGAGGATGAGCTTCGCGGCGTCGTCGCCGTGCACCGGGAAGTAGCGAGGCTGCAGATGGATGGGCAGGCCCAGCCAGCGCGCAAAGCGCTCCAATTCCAGCAGGCGGTAGGCCTGGCGCTGCGGTGCGCGCTTGGCCAGCGGCAGCCCGCCAGACACCGGGAACACCCGCCCGCCCAGGTCGATGGGCATCACGCGGATGGCAGCTCCGGCTTCGCGGGCGATGCGCTGGAAGCGGGCATGGCCCAGATAAGCCCACGGGGACTGGGGCGCGAAGTAGTAGTCAACGTTCAGCGACAAGAGTGGTCCTCCTCGGCAGGGTGAGCACCGCCGCGATGGAAACCCCGCGGTCGGTGAATGGTCAGATGATCAGATAAGTCTAGGCCAGACCTCCGCAACGCGCTGACATCAGACCGTCACGCGCCCAAAGCGGCACTGTTCAGCAGCGACTTCAAGAACCGCCCCGTATGACTGGCCGTACAGGCCGCCACCGTCTCGGGCGGGCCTTCCACCAGCACACGCCCGCCGCCAGCACCGCCCTCCGGACCCATGTCGATCAGCCAGTCGGCTGTCTTGATGACGTCCAGGTTGTGCTCGATGACGACGATGGTGTTGCCGGCCTCGCACAACTGGTGCAACACGCGCAGCAGCAGGCCGATGTCGTGGAAGTGCAGCCCGGTGGTGGGCTCGTCCAGGATGTACAGGGTGCGGCCGGTGTCGCGCTTACCCAGCTCCAGCCCGAGCTTGACACGCTGCGCCTCCCCACCAGACAGCGTGGTGGCGCTCTGCCCCAGGCGGATGTAGCCCAGGCCCACGTCCAGCAGCGCCTGCAGCTTGCGCGCAATCGCCGGTACGGCACTGAAGAAGGTGTGCGCGTCCTCCACCGTCATGTCCAGCACCTCGTGGATATTGCGGCCCTTGTAGAGGATGTCCAGCGTCTCGCGGTTGTAGCGCTGGCCCGCGCAGGTGTCGCAAGGCACGTACACGTCGGGCAGGAAGTGCATCTCCACTTTCAGCACGCCGTCACCCTCGCAGGCCTCGCAGCGTCCGCCGCCGGCCGAGGCCGCCACGTTGAAGCTGAAGCGGCCCGCGCCGTAGCCGCGCTCGCGCGCAGCGGGCACCTCGGCGAAGAGTTCGCGGATGGGCGTGAACAGCCCCGTGTAGGTGGCGGGGTTGCTGCGCGGCGTGCGGCCGATGGGGCTCTGGTCCACGTTGATGACCTTGTCGAAGGCCTCCAAGCCGTCGATGGTGTCGTAGGGCGAAGGCTCCACATGGCTGCCGTAGAGCTTGCGCGCCACGGCGGCGTACAGCGTGTCATTGACCAGCGTGCTCTTGCCCGAGCCCGACACGCCCGTCACGCAGGTGAACAGGCCCACGGGGATCTCCACCGTCACGTTCTGCAGGTTGTGGCCGCGCGCGCCCTCGATGCGCAGGGCTTGCTCAGCGGCGCCTGCGCGGGGCGTGCGGCGCGCGGAGGGCACTTCGATACGCAGACGCTGGCCCAGGTAGGCGCCCGTGAGCGAGGCCTCATCGGCAGCCACCTGGTCCGGCGTGCCCTGAGACATGATGCGCCCACCATGCACGCCAGCGCCCGGGCCCATATCCACCACGTGGTCGGCCGCGCGGATCATGTCTTCGTCATGCTCCACCACCAGCACCGAGTTGCCCAAGTCGCGCAGGCGGATGAGCGTGCCGATGAGACGCTCGTTGTCGCGCTGGTGCAGCCCGATGCTGGGCTCATCCAGCACGTACATCACGCCCGACAGGCCCGAGCCGATCTGGCTGGCCAGGCGGATGCGCTGCGCCTCGCCACCCGAGAGGGTGTCAGCGCTGCGGTCCAGGCTCAGGTAGGTCAACCCCACGTCGTTGAGGAACTTCAGGCGCGAGCGGATCTCGCGCACGATCTTGTCGGCGATGGCCGCCTTGGCGCCGGCCAGCTGCAGGCCCTCGAAGTAGGCCAGGCACTCGGCGAGCGTGGCGTGCTCCACCTCGTAGATGGGCTTGCCGGGCGACACCGCTGCGGCTGCGCCGTTGGCCGATACAGCTCCGCCCCCGGATGCCGGCTGCAGGAACACATGCCGCGCCTCGCGCCGCAGCCGCGTGCCGTTGCAGGCGGTGCAGGGCTTGGCCGCCTGGTAACGCGCCAGGTCTTCGCGCACGGCGGCTGAGTCGGTCTCGCGCAGGCGGCGCTGGAAGTTGGGGATGATCCCCTCGAAGGGGTGCGAGCGCTTGACCGATCGCGTCTTGCCGCGCGCGCCCTCGGCCTCGTAGGTGAATTCGATGTCCTCCTGCCCGGATCCATAGAGGATCACCTGGCGCGCGCGCTCGGGCAGGGTCTCAAAGGGCTTCTCCAGATCCACGCCCAAGTGGCGGCCCACGCTCTCCAGCATGGCGTAGGTGTAGGGGTTGCGCCGGTCCCAGCCCTTGACCGCGCCGGAGGCCAGGCTCAGCGAGGGGAAGGCGACCACGCGCTCCGGGTCCATCACCGTCATCTGGCCCAGGCCGTCGCAGGTGGGGCAGGCACCCACGGGCGAGTTGAAGGAGAACAGGCGCGGCTCCAGCTCGGGCAGCGAGTAGCTGCACACCGGGCAGCCGAACTTGCTGCTAAAGAGGTGCTCAGGTGCTGGCTGCGGCGCACGGGGTGCTACAGCCTCGTCGGCCGGCCCAGGCATCTCCAGCGCGATAGCGCGGCCCTCGGCGATGCGCAGCGCCGCCTCGAAGCTCTCGGCCAGGCGCTGC
>Ga0114981_10002397_pt1 | contig 12092 bp, 23 predicted proteins | sample S_140806_MF_Meta_FD_87028 | JGI IMG/M metagenome (GOLD analysis project Ga0114981, IMG submission 87028) | Freshwater microbial communities from Lake Simoncouche, Canada to study carbon cycling - S_140806_MF_MetaG | ecosystem: Environmental > Aquatic > Freshwater > Lake | place: Lake...
AAAATGGGTCAATAAGAAACAGAAAAAGAATGTTAGTGGTTGGGTACAGTGCGAGGAGGTTATGCTTCGCAAGGATTTTTATCCCTCTTTGCCTATTGACAATCTTGAGAAGTTGTATTATAATCCCATTCGTGATGTTCACTGGCGACGAGAGAGTGATGGTGGTGAGTTTGTGTGGGATAACAGCGAGTATGACACCTTAGTTACCGATGGGCGACAGGTTCATATTCTAGAAGAACGTAACGGAAATTTTGACGGTATTTACGAGATAGACCCTAAGTATACAGAAAGTTTTGGAATTTATGATCAAGGTTGAAATGAGTGTTCGTGAGGCTCTGAACATGGTGTCGAACGGTTGCAATCTCGATATGTTCGAGAAGATCGTGTGTGCGTTGGAAGTGGCTCTGGGCGTGAACCAGCGTCGTATGGTAACGATCACCGGAGGTCTGACTCTGGACAATCGTATCCATTCCATCAAGGCTATTCGCCTCCACACTGGATGGGGTCTCAAAGAGGCCAAGGATTGGACTGACTATCTGGTTGGTGGCTGGCATTACGATAAGTTCGTTCCTGCCAAGTCCGGGGCCAAGCAGAGCATCACTCTGAAAACACCCGAAGCGGCAGAAGCGCTGCTGCGTGATCTGGTGGGTTTGGGTTGTGAGGGTTTTCTCTCATGACCTAAAGCCTTGTCCCTAAAGAACTTAGGGCGAGGCCGGTGGCGCAAACTTGATGTAAGTCCTTGCCACCAAACAACTTAGGACAAAATCAAAATTTTTTGAGCAATCCTCAAGTTGCAGCTTGACAATGCCGATAATATACTGTAGAATGAGAGTATCACGAGACAAGACTCCGCGATGATGCCAACAACAGAAACCATCACGACGGACTTGACAAGTGGGTAACAGTAACGTATACTGGTACTAGAACGATTGGTAACTGTAACACTTTTGGAGAAATGAAATGAAGAAGTTTAGTTTTGTGATTGATGTTGTGGCCGATGAGCTTGATCGTGATTCGGTTGTGGATTCGATTCGTGACTGCCTGAGTGGTAGCCTCCCCGGCGACGTTCATGCGAATGTCAAGGCCGGTGAGGTCAAGGCTTTTAGCGAGCAGGGTTATAAGGTGTGGCGAGCGAGGGTTACGGGTGTGACAGCCGAGCAGGCTGGCGATGCCCATGATGGTAAGGTAGAAAAGGAAACTGCCGAAGTGGTTGCGTGATCGACTCTAGGGAGTTATAATGGCTGCGAGCCTCCACGGGACGCCGTGGGGGCTTGCGGTATTGACGGCCCCATAGTTAAATGGATATAATAAGTGACTTCTAATCTCTAGTTGCAGGTTCGATTCCTGCTGGGGCTATTGTTGGGGGCGTAGATCAATTGGTTAGATCGCTAGCTTGTCACGCTAGAGGTTGCGGGTTCGAGTCCCGTCGCTCTCGTTTATCGTAAACCCTTACTGCATAAGCACTTAGGACAAATGCGGCGGGCCGGCCGAGTCATAAGTCCTTATTTCACAACAACTTGCGTCAAGAATAATTTTTTGAAGTTTTTCGCTTGACTATGCCGATACTATAGTGTAGAATCGGTAGACACAGGAGAAGAACATGAAAACTGCAGACGGTAATGATAAGTTGGGTAAGGGTTGCATTGTGGTTTCGCGTCCGGTTGGCGATACTTGCCCGCCCGATTGCGACTATCTTGGTAATGGCTGTTATGCTGAAGCGACTGAGAATCAGTATAAAAATGCCCGCACTGCCGGGTTTGCTAATGTTATTACGGAGAAGAATAAAATCCGTGCCATGATTCTGGAAGCAAAGCGTCGTGAGAAGTCTATCCGTTGGCATGAGCGTGGTGACTGGTTTCTCAATGGGGAACTTGACCTAGACTATGTTGCTAATGTAACGTGGGCTTGTGAGAGTATTCTTGCCGATGGCGATAGTCTGCCCGATATGTGGTTTTATACTCATATCTACGATTCTCGACTTGTGAGTCTGGAAAAGTATATGAATGTATACGCTAGTGTGCATGACGATAATGATATGGGCGAGGCTCTGGCACAGGGTTTCAAGCTGTTCGCATGGTGTGATAGTGATATGAAGATTGCACCCAAGCGACCCAAGAGCAAAGCAAAGGCCGAAGCATGGCGACAAGCACTGCCAAAGCTGGTGGTTCTCAATGCCACAAAGTTTGTTGTATGTCCCGAAATTCGTCGTGGCCGGTCGGAAATCACTTGCACCGGCACTAAAGATAGTATATCATGTGACTTGTGTGTTCGTGGTTTGGCTAATGTATTGTTTCCAGCCCATTGAAAGGAATTATCATGAGCTACGTTGGATTGTATGATGATGCAGGAAGTAAAAATGCTTTCTATATTATCAAAGATAAAAAGATTGGCCGGAAGCGTGTGGGCTTCAAAGAGTTTGAGAGCGAGAAAGAAGCTAAGTTTGCCCACCGGGTTCAAAAGCATCTGGCTCAGTTTGATTTGGCCCCTATGGTATATGGGGATGTTGGTATGATTCGTAGACACGATGGTGAGTTGACCGCTCATGGTTATTTGACCGAAGTTGCTCGACCTATGCCGGAATGTCATGATGATGAATATTGTGATGGTGAATGTTTTCAGAGTGAATGTAAAAATGGTCAAATGATACAGTTTGTCGTCGATAAACTAGATAGTATGGGCTTGTCATACAATGATGCCCACAAGGGTAATTTTGGTTATATTCGGCGCAAGGGAAAATGGGTAGCGGTTGTTATCGACCTTGGAATTGAGAGCTTTACTGAATGGGATGAAGATATTTATGGACAGTTTGATTACGATGCTGATGAAGATGTTGATTGTTATGGAGTGTGTAATTGTGTTCACTGTCAAAAAGTTCGTCAAAACTTACAGGATTAAAGATAATGAGCAAATACTATATAAAATCTGGAACACTAGAACTAATTTATTCCTGCAACAAATGTCCAAGAGATGCTGCGATGGATGCTATATGGGAAACAAATGAAAATGATACACTAGATGAGTTTATCTATCTTGATGAACGTGGATATAAAAACTATACAAATGCTGATGGATTAACTTGTGTGTTACATACTAGTCATATTCTAAAAGACGCAGGATGGAGTATTGAATAAGACTTTCCGCAAACCCTTACTGCGACAGCACTTAGGGCGAGCGGGGCCGCCCGGCTTTGACGTAAGTCCTTAGCCCACAACACTTTAGATCAAATTCAAAAATCTTCTAAAGTTTCTCCGCCGGATTGGTCGATAATAGATATATGAGAACAAGACGACTATCAACGAGGGGTGAGAGAATGATCCAGTGGGTTGGGATTCTGATTGCTGTTTTGGGATTAGCCTATAATGGTGTAAAAGATTATCAGAAAGGTGATATAAAATTATCCAGACTTCCACAAAAACAGGTCTTGACAAAACCAGTCTATCCCGTACAATACTGTCTGATGGCTTACGACCCTAATGTTAACAAAGTTTTTTACCTACACGAAAATGGACAATGGCATGATTACGCTCCACAACAACGACGATATGAGGCCACGCCGCAACCATATCAAGATCAAGGTAAGACCGCAGTGGCAAGTTCCTACGGGTCACAAGGAACACCGTCACACCGTTATGGACAATCGCCCCAAGCGAACCCGAACCCGATCCGCTGAAAAGCGTAGGGCTTGCGAGAATGGGGACTATTGACTATGATTAGTAGTATGCCAGTGTAGCTCAGTCAGCAGAGCGTCAAATTTGTAATTTGAATGTCGCGGGTGCAACTCCTGCCACTGGCTTTTATTGCCCGATAGCACAATGGTACTGCAACGGATTTTGGTTCCGTCGTTTCTAGGTTCGAATCCTAGTCGGGCATTAAATTATGGTTCGAATCTTGACTCTCAGATGGTGTATAATTATTATATACTAGGAGTCAAGAACTATGAAATTAAAAGATCAAATTTTACAACTAAAAGCTGAGGGTTATTCTTATAGACAAATACAAGATAAGCTTGGGTGTTCAAAAGGCACAATAGCATATCATGTAGGAATAGGTCAAAAGGATAAAACTAAAAACAGAACTAAAGAATACAGAACAAAAGTAAGAAAGTATATACAAGAATATAAAGCTGGAAAAAAATGCTCAGACTGTAAAGAAGATTATCCTTATTGGCTATTAGAATTTGATCATATTGGAGATGATAAGAATTTTAATATCTCAGAATTTTCAGAGCACAGCACCTCGATAGAAATAATAAAAGAAGAGATTAGTAAGTGTGAACTGGTTTGTTGCAATTGCCATAGGAATAGAACATTTATGAGACAAACTAGTGATGCTAGATATGTTGGTTTAGAGTTTTGTAAATACGAAGAATAATTGATGCCCTGTAGCACAACGGTAGTGCGGCAAACTGTTAATTTGTAGGTTGTAGGTTCGAATCCTACCGGGGCAGCTTAAGGAAGAATGGCCGAGCGGTCTAAGGCAGCATTTTACTAAAGTGCCGAGGCGTAACAACCTCCGTGGGTTCGAATCCTACTTCTTCCGTTTGGTAGATTACTCAAGTGGACAACGAGGGCAGACTGTAAATCTGCTGGCTATCGCCTTCGGGAGTTCGAATCTCTCATCTACCACTAAGTTGTTGATATGAAAAGACTTAGGACAAATGTGGCGGGTCGCGTTCGACGTAAGTGCTTGGAGCATAACGACTTAGGATTTTCTAAAGTTTGTTCTTGACAACAGACGATAACTATGGTATGATCAAACAACACGGGGCGTAAGGTAAGCCGGTTGCATCCGACACTCTTATAAGGTGTTCATAGGTACGTTCGACTCGTACACGCCCTACTTTTATGCTACGGAGGCTGACGTTTGAGTTACGAGGCTGGCCCCATCGTCTAATGGTTTAGGACCTTGGATTTTCGTTCCAAGTATCGGGGTTCGAATCCCCGTGGGGTCACTTGACACAGAAAGAAGTTTTGATATACTGCAAAACATGGGTCTCTAGCTCAATTGGCAGAGCAAGGAGCTTTTAACTCTTAGGTTCAGGGTTCGAGTCCCTGGGGACCCACTTGACAATTGTTGGCCGTTAGTGTAGAATAAGGATAAGAAAGGGAGTAGAAGTATGAGATACGAAGATTACTATGATGGTTACAACTATGACTATGATGAATTGGTAGAAAATACCGAGGATCTTGGTCTAGATGAAGAACCTTGGATGCAAGATGCCGAGGAGGATGATGAAGTTCCATCTTATGGTAAGAATTACTATCCTGATATTTCAGAAGAAGATAACGATTGATATTGGTGGATGCTTCTAGGTGGGTCTAGACTATATATTCTTTATTCCTTTCTTCATTAGCTGTACGTTCGAATCGTATCATCCACACTTATGAATATTATGAATCAGAAGATTGAGGATTTTCGTCAAACAGAAGACGGAAAAATAATCCAAGGAGCTGCTCATACTTGCCGAGTATTGAATCATAAGAATCGTAATAAAATTATTATCAAGGCAGTGTGCGATCTACGAAAGATTGCCGACAGTTTTGATACTATCGCATGTTGCGGAGTTAGTGGCCTAATGGTTGTTCCGCAGATTGCAGAGTTACTCAACAAAAATATTGTAATTATTCGTAAGCCTGATGAAAAAAGATATAGCGATTTTTATATTGAAGGTGTTTCTCCTTTCCGTTATATTATTGTGGATGATCTTATCTGCTCTGGAGATACTCTAAAATGGATTCGCCAAGCTATCTACGAAGATAATCCAAAAGCTATTTGCAATGGATTATATTGCTATCTGCCAGATGAGTGTGCGTACACAAAAGAAACCGAAAAATTATTTAGCCAGCGTTATCGCACAATTCTCCTAAACCCTGCTCCACTAAAGACTTAGGGACAGTAGGCGCGGCCCGCCGTGTCGTAAGTGCTTATCTAGCAACGACTTAGAGCAAAACAAAATTTTCTCAAGACACCCCCTTGACACTGCCGATAATAGATGGTAGAATCGAAGAACGTAACGAAGAAAGCTCAGTAACACGAAAGGGATGATTATGGCTCATGCAGTTGAACAGATGATGTTTGTTGGTGCTACCCCGTGGCACGGTCTGGGTAACCAGTTGGACGAGGCTCCCACTGTTTCGGAGGCGATTACCGCCGCTGGTCTGGATTGGGAAGTTGGTCTGAAAGACCTATTCACCCAAGAGGGAACGCCCGTTCCGGCTCGTGCCACCTACCGCAAGACTGACAATTCCATTCTCGGAGTTGTCGGCCCGCGATACACTCCGCTGCAAAACAGCGAAGCGTTCGATTGGTTCCAGCCGTTTCTGGATGCTGGAGAGTGCAATCTGCACACTGCCGGTTCTCTCCACAGCGGTGCGAAGGTTTGGGTTCTTGCCCAACTGAACCGCGACAATAGCGAGATCGTCAAGGGTGATGATGTTTGCAAGTTTATCCTGCTGTCCAACAGCCATGATGGTACGACCGCTATTCGTGTCGGATATACTCCGATCCGCGTTGTGTGTGCGAACACAATGGCTATGGCTCACAGCAAGGGTAGTGGCTCCAAGCTGATTCGGATTCGTCATACCCGTTCCAGCAAGAATAATCTCGAACAGGTTCGGGATATCATGGACAATATCAATGCGGAGTTTGAGGCAACTGCTGAACAGTTCCGATTCCTCGCGTCGAAGAACTTCAATCAAGTTGATGTTCGTCGATATGTCAAGGTGATGCTCGGTATCGAGGGTACTGAGGATAAGGATATCAAGACTCGTACTCGTAATATCATGGACGAGATTCTCACCTTGGTGGAAGGCCCGAAGCAGAGTGCAACGGGTGTGCGTGGAACGTGGTGGGCCGCTTACAACGGCTTCAACGAGTATCTGAATTACAGTAAGGGTCGCACGACCGATAATCGTCTCGATTCGCTCTGGTTTGGACAGAACGCTAATGACAATACGAAGGCTCTGGAAACTGCGATGCAGTTTGCAAACGCTCTGTAACGATCCTTTCGTGGTGCGTGGCTCGGGGAGGCCGTCCCTCAGAAGTGGGGGGCGGCTTCCTCTTTTTTGTAGATAGTAGGTGATTCCGTAAGTGGTTGATAGCAAAGGACTTACGTCAAATCCGGCCCGCAAATTTCGTCCTAAGTTTAGTAGTGGTAAGGACTTACGTAAATTTTGTAACAGTTTCTCGTAAGTTCCCTATAGACAAGGGGTTGCGTATGACGATATAATGGATGAGACGCGAGGTGTTGTCTGGCAAAGAGTTAGGTAAAAATAGTAATGATGAATATAAAAATAGAATTGTATTCATTTGTATCAGCTAATCCAACGGATTTGCGTGACTTGAAGATAGTCAGCGAGAAAATACGAATAGTAACAAGGCTTGTTGAATCTAAGTTCTTATGTTTCAACCACTTGCGTCAAATCAACCAGTGTGGTATACTGTGGATAGTAACAAGGTATGTAATGAGATGGTATAAAGTTGAGAATTATTCTCAATAAGAAAATATGATTGTTTTTTGTAGTCTGATAATGTAGTCAGGCAAAAGTCGGGGTCCTTTGAAATGATGCAGGAAAGAATGAAAATTACTGATCAAAATAGGGCTGATATTACTAGTGTCTATTGCCACAGGCTTTTGGACGATATGGACTTTAATACTCTGTATAGTTTTGCTTATCAAATGTTGGTGGATAATAAGAGTGGATTAACTAATAAAATGTTGGAAGAACAGATTGTGGATTACTACCCTAACCTTTTGGAGACTGAATAATGAATAATACTTATAATATCAAAGAAGATTTGCGTAATGCTCAGAATATTTTATCTGAAATTGACAATAATTACAGAGACCTTTATGTTAGACTGTTGAAAGAACCCAACCTTAGCGAAGGTACTCGTAAATCTTTGGTAAGACTTGGCGAGATTATTTGTCGTGATTTTGTAAGTCCATCATGGCCGGATGTTTTGGACAACTAAATTAGTGTATTCTAATACGTCCTTAAGGGGAGGTATTATGATATTCTTGCAAAGTCCGAAAAATTTCTGGCATATAGCCATACTATTCTTGTGGATCACCTTCCTTTTAATGTACGCTTAATTTTGGAGATTGAATAATGCAAAAACTTTGGGATGAATCTGGTCAACCTCTTTTCTATAAAGAAAATGGAGAAAGAGATTATCTTCAGGAGGCTCATTATAGATATGTTTCTCCATCATGGATGAGCATGGCAGCATACTCTTGTTGTCCTGAGGAATTACAGGCTAGATTAAATAACGTGGAGTGGGATGGAAAAACTCAATATATAATCAACAAGGAGAATAACTAATGGAAGTAGAACTTAGTAAACAAGAAGCTTGGAAGATTCTTGATGCTATTAGTGCCTATAAGGAAGATTATACTGTTACTGGCGCTGTTAGTAAAACATATGATAATATTACTAAAAAACTGAAAGAGGTTGTAAAAGAATGACTATAGTTTTCTGGTTGATCGCACTGTTCTGTATAAGCTTGATCTATTATCTAAAGATCACTGAGTAGCGGTGTATAAAACTTATTAGTGATTTTGGGTGGCCTAATTTCGGAGGGCTTTATGAAAGCTCTGTGGAGAATAATTCGGGCTATTTTTTGCGGATGTTTATTCGCATGGATCGGAGTCTCTATGATGGAAACGGAACTAGAGATTCTTACTAATAGTTCTTATAAAGAATATATGGCTCACGATCTATTTTATGGATATTTGTCTATAAGAACTTTTTATGAGAATATAGTTTATGTTGCAGGATTGAACTTTATAATGGGATTTTCTATAGGACTAATATGGAAACCCGGAAGTATAAAGATATAAAGGATTTAAATGCTTTTAGTTGTTATTATAGTTGTTATGATATTATTGTTGGATACTAAGCCAAAATACTAATATATGCAAAAAAGTGCTACAGTAGCTTTGATTAGTAACAATAAATTATTGTTGCTAAAACGTGGAGATTCTGCGCCGTGGAATCCCGGACGATATTGTTTACCCGGTGGAAAATTAGAACATGATGAAACTTTAGTTGATTGTGCAGTGAGGGAGTTGTATGAGGAAACTAATATAGTATTAAAATCTAATCAATTAACTCCTCTTATTATCTCTTATCCCAAATACAGCAAGACTGTGTTTGTTTGTAATAGTGATAGTAACTATATTGTAAAATTGAACTGGGAACATTCTGATGCCATCTGGGTATCGTATGGGGAATCATCCTCAATTGATCTGGTGCCGGGTCTGGCCGTTACTATTAAAACCCTTGGTGACTCTGGGTATCTGATCTAAATCGTTTAAAGCCAAGACCTTGCGGCGACCGATACTTGTGGTATACTGGGATTGTAACACGCACTCAGGAGATTGCAGAAAGAATTCTAATTACGGAGGTACTATGGTAAATAACTAAATTATGTTCTGGTTATTCTTTTCACCCTAAACTCAGGACATAATATGCTCATTCTCGCTTTGTTTGTTTTTCTCTGCATGGATTGAACAGGTTGGAGCTTCTGTACGCTATGATTATAACAGGCTGCTGGTAGAAAGCAAGAGGTTGTTGTAGTAAATAGGTATACTAGTAGTATATATTATATCCACCCCAGCTGCATAAATATTAAAGGATATCATCATCTTGTCAAGACAAAAAAATTTTATGTGACCAACATACCAGATAAACGGTCTTCCCCAAGATTTTGAATCTGGAACTTGTTGCTCCCGTGACTATGATACACTGGAGCTTAGAGGACGATTGTGAAATACCCATCAAGGACGATGTTGTTTTTTTGATAATAATTTTATACAAGGAGATTAATATGAAGAATGTTATTCTGATGATTGCTTTGGCCACAGTTTGTTCAACAGGTTATGCTGGCGAGTGCGCTGATGGTTCCTGTTCGCTTCGTAGTCGAGCAGTTAATGTAACCCGCGAAATTGTTGCTGTTCCAGTAGCAGTAACTCGCCGCACTGTTGAAGCTACTCGTAATGTGGGCCGACGAACTGTTGCCCGCGTTCGTAGCGTTGTTCGCTAATATTATAGATTGATAATCTGAAAGGTTATAGGACAACTGGTCAGATTATAGGTCGAAGAAAAGATAACCCCCGATGCCTCTTAGCAATGCACACTTTCGGGGGTCTTTTCTTAAATAGGATTATTTTTACTCAAGGAGGAATTTATGAAAAATTTTATGATCGCTATTGCTCTAGTTTTTGTCACTACTTTTGTTCAGGCCGCAGGACCAAGGTACTATTATAGTCAGCCAACTACTAAGGCCCAAAGTTATACTAGTATGAATAGTGTTGATGATCAGAGTAGATGTCAGGCTGAGGCGGATTATATGGCCCGTAATAATATTACTGGTCATGTATGGAGTTGTATTGGTAGTTTTGAAGGAGTAGGTTATGGTTCTAGTCCCAATTGTAACACCTGTGTTCCTAGTGGCAATATGAGACTAACAGGAGATGCGTCAGCACAAGGTAGGAATGGTATGTGGTATAGAGTAAGAAGTTGGAGGTAAATCCTTCAAGCAAGAGTAGCTCAATGGTAGAGCGTTAGGTTTCCAACCTGAATGTTGAGAGTTCGAGTCTCTTCTCTTGCTTTTTGTCCTCTCGTAAAGGTATAGAAAATTATGATTGTCCCAGCTAATAAACTCGGGTTGGATTTTATGGATACAGTCAGTGAGATTCTCTAATGATAGAGACAATAAGAATACAGAACCAGATGAATTGTGAATTTATTTGTCAAAAAGTTCATGGAGCAATCATGAAGTATCAAAAGGATAATCCTGACTTGAATGATACTTTAGTAATTATTGATATCAAGAAGATTAGTGGGGATATTGATCTTATTCCCAAATTAGGATTTCATCCTGAGTAAAAACTTGATAATCTTACCATCCCACAGTATAATAGTGTTGGGATAATATACACTTGTCTCATCCAAACTATTCGGTTTGGAATTTATGGAAACAGTCAGTGAGATTTAGTCATGGCAAAAAAGAAATCTAGTCCTAAAAAGAAACCGTCCCCAAAGAAGTCATCTAGTAAGAAAAATTCTGAAGTTAAAAAGCCTGAAGAAACTCCACAAGAAATTAAAAGCCCAGAATTTGAAATGGAACCTCTGACAAAGACCGATTATTTTTTCGGAATGGTTAAGAAAGCTTTTGGTTATGAATAACATAGTTCACACCTTAACTTTTTTTATGGTATCCTTGATTCTAGTAGAATCAGTAATATACTTTGGAAGCTTATGGTTCATCTCTTATCTATCAAGGAAAGATGACGATGACTCAAATAATTTCCATAGTTAGTCATCCAATTTGCCCAACATTTATTCATGATGATCCTACCAGAATATTCATTTCCCTCATACTACTATTACTCCTGTCAGCAGTCTTTTATCGAATAGTTAGGAATTTTAATGATTGAGAATGATCCACTAATTAAATATAGCCACACTATTATTATTTCCTGCATCATTGCATGGACAGGACTTTTCCTGTATTTACAAGAATATCTCTATGAGGACTACAATGAGTAGAATTTCAAAAAATGACGATTTTCATATTCCTTTCATTAGGAATCTAGCTTTTGTGGGGCTAGTTACTATAGTTTCTATGATTACCACACGGTTTTTACTAATAAATTATATGGGATCCTATCTAAAAACCCCCGAATATACCTCTTCTAAATCCTATAACACCATAGAATCGCCGTCTGAATAGGTTTTTGATACCAGTTTATCATTAAAATAGCCTAATTTTTACTTATTGCTTTTCGCGGTAGTGAAAATTGATAGCTACAGAGCAAATTATAGCAGATTGGCCTAAAGTTGTCAATCCCACTTTGTCGATACTTGACAAGCATGATACTGTGATGTATACTGCTATTACTGATACGGGTAGGAAAAGTAATAATACAGGGGAAATTTGAGGTTTTAGGATGTATAAGACGATTCAATTGACCGATAAGGAACTAGAACTTTTGGCCTCTATGATCCGGTATTATATTGGTGAAAAGAAGGACAAACCGGGCTTTGAAATCAATAATGCTCACATTATGCTAAGACATATTAGTG
>Ga0114981_10002398_pt1 | contig 12091 bp, 10 predicted proteins | sample S_140806_MF_Meta_FD_87028 | JGI IMG/M metagenome (GOLD analysis project Ga0114981, IMG submission 87028) | Freshwater microbial communities from Lake Simoncouche, Canada to study carbon cycling - S_140806_MF_MetaG | ecosystem: Environmental > Aquatic > Freshwater > Lake | place: Lake...
ATCAGCAGATTCAACTACTAATACGTTAGCAATTGGCCCGTGCTTTACTGATGCAGCAAGTGCTGAACCAGCACCAGGGGCTGCTAAAACAATCGCAGTAACGCTGGCATTGCGAGCTGCAGCAGTTGCTAATTCGGCTGTGGTCTTAGTGCAATTATCGCCGGCAAAATCGGCAAGAATAAATATCTGGCTCATATGAATTTCTTCTCTGTTAGGAATTTAACTAAATCATTTCCACCATTACCTTCATCGGTGACTTTAACGCCAGCAGCACGAGGTGGGCGGGGTGCTGAATCTGCAACTAAAGACCAAGCAGATTCGGCTGATACTCCAACTGTTGCAAGATCACGACTATCAATTGTTTTCTTTTTCGCGGACATAATGCCCTTGAAAGATGGATAACGAGGTTCGTTAATCTTTTCGACCACGCTAACTACAGCTGGGAACTTTGCATTAATCGCATCAACGCCAGCTTCAGTTGTACGGGTGATCGAAACTGTATTTGCGGCTGGATCAACTGAAACTGATGAGGCGAAAGTTAACTGCGCCCAACCAAGTCGTTGCGCCAACATTGCCGGCACCACACTCATGCGAGCATCGGTTGATTCAGTTCCACAAATAACTAGGTCAAAGCCACCGTTCTTGATTACTTCAGCTAAGACTTTAGAAGTTGCGAGCGCATCAGAACCAGCAAGAGCTGCATCGCTGACCAGAATTGCATCGTTAGCGCCCATTGAGAGGGCTTTGCGAATTGCTTCGGTTGCGCGTTCTGGTCCCATAGAAACGATGGTCACGCTATTTGCGCCACCTTCTTCATTTCCGCCATGAGCTTCGACAATGCGCAGCGCTTCTTCAACTGCATATTCATCGAGATCATTTAGAACAGCATCGACACCTTCGCGGTCGAGGACGCCATTGACCATCTTCTTCTCAGCCCAGGAATCTGGCACCTGTTTTACGCAGACGGCGATCTTCATAGGCAAAGGCTACTGATGAGTTATAAGCCCTACAATCTCAATCTCAGCAAGGTAGGTCACACAGGCGTATAAATTGGTCCGATTCAGGCGTTGAATTTCCTTTAAGTTTTTACTCAGGGTTCACCAACACTTCACTTCGGCTTTAGGGTTGAACACCACAACTACGAGACCTTTGGGCTCGTGAATGACATTGTGCAACTTCATAAGCTACGAATTGCCGTAGTTGCCGAGTCTTTCCTCCCTCAAATTAACGGTGTAACCAACTCAGTCTTGAGAATATTGGACTTCTTTAAGTTAAACGGACATGAAGCGATCATCATCGCTCCGGAATCTGTTGGTGGGCCAAGCGAATACGCAGGATTTGAAATTTTGCGCGTCCCAGCAATAAATGTAAAGGGCTTAATTCCCATAGCCCTACCTCAACAATTCGCTAAAGCAAGGGTCCTAGATTTTAATCCGGACATCATTCATTTAGCTTCACCAGCAATTCTTGGAAATTACGTGGCTCGCTTTGCCAAGAAAAATGAAATTCCAACTCTCTCGGTTTATCAAACCGACTTGGCAGGATTTGCTAATCACTATGGTTTTCAAATTGCAAATTCCACGCTGAATAAATTTGTTGGACGAGTGCATTCAAATAGTGATCGCACACTTGCACCTTCGACATCTGCTTGTGATTACCTGAATGATTTAGGAGTTCCAGGTGTAGAACTTTGGCGACGCGGCGTAGATTCTGAAAGATTCACGCCCGAAAATCGTGATGAAGCGCTACGCAAAGAACTGCTAGGAAATCGTCCAGATCGCACGCTTATCGGATATATCGGTCGCTTGGCACATGAAAAACGATTAGAAGATTTGATTTCACTTGATGAGCAAGATGATGTGCAACTGGTAATTGTTGGTGATGGGCCGGTTAGAGAACGCTTAGAGCGAAAACTGCCCAACGCTATCTTTACTGGATTTAAGAATGGTCAAGATTTAGCCCGCATGTATGCATCCCTTGATATTTTCATTCACACTGGTCAGCATGAAACGTTCTGTCAATCAATTCAAGAAGCTCTGTCCTCAGGAGTTCCAGTTATTGCGCCTAACTCTGGCGGACCAATTGATTTAGTTGAAAATGGCAAGACTGGCTACTTGATTAACACCGGAAATCCTAAGGAAATCAAGCGTGTAGTTGAGTTGATTCAACAAAGTGATGTAGCTGAGTTGCGCAAAGCAACGCGCGAATCTGTGGTTAATCGCACTTGGCAATCAATTAATCAGGAGTTAATTAGCCACTACTTAGATCTAATCGCAGCTAAGGGCGCAAAGCATGCGGAGCTAGTCGCATGAGAATTATGCACATTGCGAATTTCTACGGGCCTAAATCGGGCGGTATCAGAACTACTTTGCACGAACTAGGCAAGGGATACCAATCAAAAGGTCATGAATTTATCTATGTTGTTCCGGGTACCGCTTTCTACTGTGAGGATACTCCTTCAGGAAAGCGCGTGACGCTGCCATCAGTAGTTCTGCCATTTAGCGGTGGCTATCGAGTAATCATTAATACCCGCCAAGTAAAAAGACTCATAATTACTTTGGCGCCTGACCGGTTAGAAATTTCTGATCGATTTACGTTAACCGGAATTGGCAAGTGGGCAGTTACTAGAAATATTCCTTCAGTGGTATTTAGTCATGAATCATTACGCGGTTTGATCTCAACATACTTACCCGTAAAGATTACTAAATTTGTTAACTGGCATAACCGCAGATTGGCTAGCCGTTTCACACATGTTGTAGCAACAACTAATTTCGCGGCGCAAGAATTTCGCGACATCAAAATTGGCAACTTGGCACAAATTCCGCTTGGCGTTGATCTCAAAGGTTTTAGCCCAAATTTAGCAAACGCAGAATTAAAAGATTCTCTACTAAAGGGTTCTCAATACTTGATGGTCCATTGCGGTCGAATGTCTCCTGAAAAGAAGCCACAGCGATCTATTCAAGCTCTTAAAGTCCTGCGCGATAAAGGTATTGATGCGCGATTGGTTTATGTTGGTGGTGGTCCAATGTGGAAAACATTGCGTGAAGAAGCTAAAGATCTTCCAGTTACTTTCTTAGGCTTTATCGCAGACCGCAACAAAGTCGCTGAAATTTTGGCTTCGGCCGATGTCTCAATGGCACCAGGCCCGATTGAAACATTTTGTCTTGCCGCCCTTGAGTCTCTAGCCTCAGGTACTCCGGTAATCGCCTCTTCATCTAGCGCTGTTGGTGAATTTTTGCTTATCGATTCTGATCAACCAGTTGGGTTTATTGCAGATGACAATGGAAATGACTTTGCTGCTGCTGTTGCTAAAGTCCTTAATTGGTCGAAAGTTCGCCCAAATCTGGCAAATGAATGTCACGAGCAAGCCGAGAATTTCCCTTGGAGCTCCACTGTTTCATTAATGCTTACTTTGCATGGCGATAAGGATGGGTTCACCAAAGCGAAACATCGATTGCGGGCTGCTTGAAATGAGCCAGGTTACGACTTTCACAGTAGTTGGTGATAGCGCAGCCTCAGGAGTTGGCGATGCTTTGCCAAATGGAACTACTGTTGGCTGGTCTTATTACTTAGCAAAGAGTTTTGAAGAACCGCTGGTATTTTTGAATGCTTCACGACCTGGTGCAAAGTCACTCGAAGTTCTGGAAGATCAATTACCTAAAGTTTTGGTTCACAAACCCGATATTTGTGGAGTAATAGTTGGCGGCAATGACATGTTACGCAATGGATTTAACCCAGCGAAGTTACACAGTAATTTGCGTGCAACGCTCAGTGAATTAAAGCGCACAGGTACAATTGCGTTGATGCTCGAGTTGCATGATCCAACCAAAATTGTGCCGATGCCGAAACTATTAGCTCGTGTTTTAAATCGCAGGGTTGATGCTGTAAATCAAGTAACCCGCGCAGTTGCAGCTGAATTTGGGGTCATTCTTGTAAACACCAGAAGTATGCCAAACATTTATAAACGAGAGAATTGGCATATTGATCGTATGCACCCCAGCAAAATTGGTCATCAACGCCTTGCCGCAGAATTTCGCAATTTACTTGTGCAATCTGGCTGGAATCTTGGTCCGGTCGAAGTTGATCAGGTCGTTACTAGGAATCGCAAAGAGTCAATCATCTGGATGCTTCGTAACGGCACGCCTTGGTTTTTAAAGCGAAGTGTTGATTTATTGCCTGCGGCTCTATTTCTAATGGCGGTTGAGTTGATAAATATTAAATTAAATCGAGTCCCAGCAACTTCAAGTATAAATGTCTCCTTCCCATCGTTTGCAAATATGCAAGACATTGACGATATCGAAATTAGCGAGCTGCGCGTCTCTTAAATAATTCCTTTATTCTGGGTATTACGGCAAGATAGAGCAATGCTTCCGGCAGATCCAAGATACCTAGGTGCAACTGTTGCCGAAGAAGGTACAAACTTTGCGCTCTGGACATCTGGTGCCGATGCGGTTGAACTTTGTTTATTTGATGAAGTAAATGGCGAATTAGTTGAATCACGTTATTCATTAAGTCATCGCAATGGTCCAATTTGGCACGGTTATTTGGCTGGGGTTCGGGCCGGTCAAAAATACGGTTATCGAGTTCATGGACCTTGGATTCCTGAACAAAATTTAAGATTTAATCCGGCGAAACTTTTACTTGATCCTTATGCACATGAACTAGCTGGCGAAGTTCAATATGTGCCAGAAATATATGGTCATCAAAGTGAAGACGGTTGGGGCAACGGCGACTTAACTATTCGCGATATCCGAGACAGTGCCGGCAAAGTGCCATTTTCAGTTGTGACAGATCACAAGCCACGACAAATCAATCGCATTGATCATCGCTGGGCGCATACTTATATTTATGAAGCGCATGTAAATGGCTTAACTGCAAATAATTTGGAGATCCCGGCTGAAGAACGTGGCACATATAAAGCACTTGGCCACCCCAGCACGATTGCTCATTTACAAGGTCTTGGTATTACGGCTCTTGAATTATTGCCGATACAGGCATTTATTTCAGAGCCAACAACAGCCGAACGTGGTCTGCAGAACTACTGGGGCTATAACACGATGTCATTTAACGCGCCGCATCCACAATATGCAGCAACTTCAGATGCGGTCAGTGAATTGCAGTTGGCGGTTTCGCAATTACACAATGCCGGCATCGAAGTAATTCTGGATGTGGTTTATAACCACACAGCTGAAGCTGGTGTTGGTGGGCCAACTTTGAGTTTTCGCGGCATAGATAATCGCGATTGGTATCGTCACAACAAAGAAAGTGCATATCTAGATTTAACTGGCTGTGGAAATACTTTGGCTGCTGCTAAACCGCATTCAGTTCGTTTCATCATTGATTCGCTACGTTGGTGGACTGATGTAATAGGAGTCGATGGCTTCCGCTTTGATCTAGCCACTGCGCTATTTAAAGATGAGAGCGCTCGTCATTCATCGTTATTTGCAGCGATTACAGCTGAACCAATCTTGCGCGATCGCAAGATGATTGCTGAGCCTTGGGATGTAACGCGATATGGCTTGGGTGAATTCTCGTATCCGTGGCGCGAATGGAATGATTTTTTCCGAGACAGCGTGCGGCAATTCTGGTTAGGTGATTTAGCCCGCGGATTTGGCGAAGGCGTCAGCGATATTGCTTCCGCCATTAGTGGTTCAAGCGGCATCTTCTATCATCGCGGCCCAACGGCGTCGATTAACTTTATAACCGCCCACGATGGTTTTACGTTGCGAGATTTAGTCTCTTACAACGAGAAGCACAATGAACTAAACCTTGAAGACAATCGTGACGGGCATTCTTCTAATAAGTCCTGGAACGTAGGCGTTGAAGGCGAAACCGATGATCTAGGGATTCAACATATTCGCCAATCTCTTAAGAAATCAATGGCAGCTACTTTGCTACTTTCAGCAGGTGTGCCAATGATCAATATGGGCGATGAAGTTAACCGTACGCAAAATGGCAGTAATAACGGGTATTCAGTAAGAGCTGGCGAAAACCCTTGGGCACAGCCTTGGGATTTAGATGCTGCGGCTGCAGATATGCAAGATGCTTTTCGCGAACTAATTAATATTCGCAAAACTTATCTATCTGATGTGACAAGTAAGTTCTATACCGGTGAAGTTGATTTAGGCACGCAACGTAAAGATTTAGCTTGGTTTAACTTAACTGGCGAAGAGATGATTGATCATCAATGGCAAAACTCAGAGACACGCACGCTCTCGGTTTACATTGAAGTTAGTGCAGAACGAGCACTGCTACTGAATTTTAACTCTGATCGCGTTGAGCATGAATTTAAATTACCGGCCGAAAATTGGGCAACTGCTTATCGATGTATTTTTGATGCAGCAAAAGTTACTGCTACCTATGAACCTGTTATTGCCCAGCCTGGTTCAACTATTAAAGTGCCCGAGCACACAGCGCAAATCTGGCTCGTTACTCGGTAGTACCTGCAACATCGCATAATATTTAGCTTGTGTTAGCAATCATCGCGCCAGGTCAAGGTGCTCAAACGCCAGGCATGTTGACGCCTTGGTTAGAAATTAGTGATTGCGCTGATTCAATCTCTCGTTGGTCTGAAGTTATTGGTAAAGATTTAGTTGCACTAGGTACCACGGCTGATGCCGATGAAATTAGAGATACTGCAAATGCGCAACCGCTAATTGTTGCTACTGGATTAATCGCAGCAAACTTGCTTGGAGTTTCAGCACCCGTTATCTCGGGCCATTCAGTTGGTGAAATAACGGCAGCGGCTGTTGCAAAAGTAATCAGCGAGTTCGATGCCATGCGTTTTGTTAACGATCGTGCCAATGCGATGGCAAAGGCTGCAAGTTTAGAAAAGACTGGCATGTCCGCTGTACTAGGCGGAGACCGCGAAGAAGTACTTGATGCAATATTGAAACTGGGCTTAGTGGCGGCTAACGACAACGGAGCCGGCCAAATTGTTGCGGCGGGCTTAATCAGCGAACTATCGCTCTTTGCCGATAATCCCCCAGCCGGAGCTCGCATTCGACCGCTGGCCGTAGCTGGTGCTTTTCACACTAGATATATGCAATCTGCGCAAGAAGTGTTAGCTAAGAGTGCAGCAACTATTTCGCCATCTGACCCAACTGGTTCAATTATTTCAAACCGCGATGGCTTTGCCGTAGTTGATGGTGAAGAAGTACTTGAGCGCATCATTAGTCAGGTAGCGAATCCAGTTCGTTGGGATCTCTGCATGAAGAGCTTGCAAGAGCTAGGTGTCACTGGCGTAATTGAGTTAGCACCAGCCGGAACCTTAGTAGGGTTACTAAAGCGAGCAGCACCGGAGATCGAGACTTTTGCCTTTAAATCTCCTGCCGACTTGGCAGCAGCGAGTGAGTTTGCGGAGAAACATAAATGAGCATCAAAGTAAAAACCGGCAGTAATTCGCGCATACTTTCAGTTGGAACTTATCGCCCAAAACGCCAAGTTCCTAACTCCGAAATCGTTGATCGCATCGAATCTAGTGATGAATGGATTCAGCAACGTACTGGAATTGAGACTCGTCGCTTTGCTGGCGCCGATGAGAGCGTTGTCAGCATGGCGCAAGCTGCTTGCGAAATGGCGCTAAAACGAGCCAACTTAACAATCGCTGATATTGATACCGTAATTCTGGCAACTATCTCATATGAGTTCCAGGCACCAAGTGCGGCAACTGCGCTAATTCAGCAGATGGGAAATCCTAAAGCGGCGGCTTTTGATATCAGTGCTGCCTGTGCCGGCTTTTGCTACGGAGTTGCAATAGCTAAAGATTTAATAGCTGGTGGAACTTCTAAAAATGTTTTAGTGGTTGGTTCGGAAAAATTAAGCGATTTCACTGACCCAGATGATCGCGCCACTGCATTTATCTTCGCCGATGGTGCTGGTGCTGTTGTGATTGGCCCAGCTGAAGAAGCTGGCATTGGGCCAGCTATTTGGGGTTCTGATGCCGACTCACGCGATGCGATCTTGTTGAATCCGGCTTGGACTGATTTCAAGAATTCACCAACAAAAGGTGTGGCAGATTTAGGTTGGCCAAATATTAATCAACAAGGTCAAACAGTTTTCCGCTGGGCAGTTTATTCAATGAGCAAAGTTGGCTTGCAAGCACTAGAAGCCGCTGGCATTACTGGCGATCAACTGGCGGCATTTATTCCGCATCAAGCAAATTTTCGGATTATCGAAACTATGGCCAAAGAAATGAAATTGCCGGCATCTGTAGTTATTGCTGATGACATCAAAACTAATGGCAACACCTCTTCGGCATCTATTCCACTTGCAATGGATGCGCTGCTTGAATCACATCCGGAATTAAGTGGTGGACTTGCATTGATTATTGGATATGGCGCAGGTCTCGTTTATGCGGGACAAGTAGTGCAATTGCCATAAATTTCCGCCGTAAAGTGCGCTCATACTCGTAAGTAAGAGCCCTTTTGTAAGACAATTACGCCTTACCGATCTAAACCCGTTTACCGAAAGTGAAGGAAAAAAAGAAATGGCACTAACCCAAGCAGATGTATTAGCTGGTCTTAAAGAGATCGTTGAAGAAGTTGCCGGTATTCCAGCTGCATCTATCGAGCTAGATAAGAATTTCTCAGATGATCTAGAAGTAGATTCACTAAGCATGGTTGAAGTTGTTGTTGCTTCTGAAGAGCGCTTCGGTGTGAAGATTCCTGATGATCAGGTGACTGAACTTAAAACTGTTGGCGATGCAGTTAATTTCATCGTGAAGGCTTCTGCTTAATCGTCTGCGGAACCTAACTAAAGATGTCAGCCCAACGACGCGTAGTCGTAACTGGACTTGGCGCAACAACTCCAATCGGAGGAGATGCGTCAAGTACTTGGGCTGCCTTGCTCGCCGGTAAGAGCGGTGCTCGCACCCTTACCGAAGATTGGGCAAACACGATTCCAGTTAACTTTGCCGCTCGCGTGGCAGTTGAACCAAGTGAAGTTATGGAACGAGTTGAACTTCGTAAATTAGATCGCTCTGAAGCATTTGCTCTTATTGCATCACGCGAAGCTTGGAAAGATGCGGGCTCACCTGAAGTTGATAATGAACGCTTAGGTGTTGTTATCGCGTCCGGCATCGGTGGTGTTACAACTCTGCTTGAGCAATATGACATTTTGAAAGAAAAAGGCGCTCGCTCGGTTAGCCCTTACACAGTGCCAATGTTGATGCCTAATGGTCCAGCAGCACATGTTGGTCTCGAATTTAAAGCCCGCGCAGGTGTTCACACCCCAGTAAGCGCATGTGCATCAGGGGCCGAAGCAATTGGTTATGCCTTTGAAATGATTCGCAATAATCGCGCTGATGTAATTATTAGCGGTGGCGTTGAAGCTGCGATTCACGCGCTGCCGATGGCTGGATTTGCTGCAATGAAAGCACTTTCAACTCGCAGCGATGCTCCTGAGCGCGCTTCACGACCATATGACCTCGACCGCGATGGTTTTGTTTTGGGCGAAGGTGGCGGAGTATTGATTCTCGAAGAGTACGAACACGCTAAAGCCCGCGGTGCCAAGATTTATTGTGAGATTGCTGGTCAAGGTTTAACTTCTGATGGTTTCCATATTGCAGCGCCAGATCCTGATGGCAGTGGTGTGCAGCGCGCAATCAAGTTCGCACTTGCCGATGCTGGCATTTCAACTAAAGATGTTGTGCATTTAAATGCACACGCAACTTCAACTCCTGCTGGAGATGTGGCCGAAGCTAATGCGCTTCGCTTAGCGCTAGGCAAAGATGCCGATCACGTTGCAGTTTCAGCCACAAAATCTATGACTGGTCATTTGCTCGGTGGTGCAGGTGCAATCGAATCAGTTTTCCTAGTAAAGGCAATTCAAGATCGCCTAGCGCCACCAACAATTAATATTGAAAATCTAGATCCTGCTGTAACTGTCGATGTAGTTCGTGATAAGCCACGTGCGTTACCTGCTGGCGATATTGCAGCACTTAATGATTCCTTCGGTTTTGGTGGACATAACGTCGTATTAGTCTTTAAGTCAGTTAACTAACATGACGATCGACGAGCGCGATCCGGAAGTTCGCATCGCAAAACTATTAGATAACGGGAAATTTGAGTTACTAATCCCCCGCACTGATTGCGGAATGGTTGCTGCAACCGGAGAAATTAAAGGCAACCGAGTTGTCGTTTTCGCATCCGATGCCACGCTGCAAGGTGGTGCGCTTGGCGCAGATGGTGCACATGTAATCGTTGAAGCTTATAAATCAGCGATGGGAAGCCAATTACCGATCATTGGTATTTGGCACAGCGGCGGCGCGCGATTACGAGACGGCGTTTCATCACTAAGCGCATTCGGCGAAGTGTTTCAATCAATGATTACAGCAAGCGGTCGAATTCCTCAGCTATCACTGGTGCTTGGCCCAACAGCCGGTGGCGGTGCATATGGACCTGCGCTAACTGACATTGTGGTCTTAGCGCCGAATGGTCGAATCTTTGTAACTGGCCCTGATGTAGTTAAGAGTGTTACCGGCGAAAAAATTGATATCGCAACCCTTGGTGGACCTGATGCGCATCGCAAGAACAGCGGTGTTGCCCACGTCATTGCCCATACCGAAGAAGAAGCTTTTGCTGACATTCGTGACTTAACTTCACTATTTGCTGATCAAGGTTTATTGAATACCGATTTAGTAGATCTAGATTTAGGTATCCATGTTCCGCCAGTTTCGAAACGCGCCTACCAAGTTCAACCTCTGATATCTGCGATTCTTGATGCGGATAGCGAAAAGTTAGAACTATTGCCAATGTGGGCTGAAAATATGACAACGAAGTTAGGTCGACTCGGTGGCCGGACGGTTGGTGTGGTGGCAAATAACCCCCAGCACTTAGGTGGCGTACTTGATTCATCAGCTGCCGAAAAAGCAGCACGTTTTGTTCGTACCTGCGATGCCTTTGGTATTCCGCTAATTGTGATTGCCGATGTTCCGGGCTTCTTACCTGGTGCTGGTCAAGAGTGGGAGGGCGCAGTTCGTCGTGGCGCCAAGTTGTTGCATGCATTTGGCGAGGCAGTTGTCCCCCGTGTAACTCTTATTACTCGTCGCGCATACGGCGGTGCCTACGTTGCGATGAATTCGAAATCACTAGGTGCTACTCGAGTATTTGCTTGGCCAACTTCTGAAGTATCAGTAATGGGCGCTGTTGCTGCGGTTCGCGTGCTCCACCGCCGATTATTAGCTGATATTCCGCAAGAACAACGTGAATCAATGGAACTTGAATTAGCCGCAGAGCATGATCGCGTTTCTGGTGGCGTGGAACGCGCAATTGAAATTGGCGCAGTTGATGAAATCGTTGAGCCTGCGCTAACTAGAAGCGCGCTAGCAAAAGCAATTGCCGCGACGCCTCATCGCAGAGGCAACCACGGCAATATCCCGCTCTAGCTTTATTTTCTTGCTAGTTATTTGGTTTTAAAAGTTACTGAAACCGTTGATGTCACTGTCTTAGTAATTGTGCTGGTGTCATAAGCGCCATAATCAGCGGCTTGGGTCGAATCTTGAGTAGTAACTTGAAATGGGCCACTCTTAACATTAATTACCGCACCAACCGAGCCACCAACTGCTTTAGTAATTGATTCGGCGCGGACACGAGCATCTTTCATTGCCTCGCCCAACAACTTAGGGCGAAGTTCGGAAAGTGTTGAAATGTAATACTGCGGACCGTAGTTATTCACTGGGACTCCAGTTTGTAACAAGTCGCCGATACTTTGACTCAATTTTGAAACTAACTGCACATCTTTCGTGCGAACAGTGACATCGCGATTAGCACGGTAAGAAAGTATGCGGCCAGTGCTGTTTCCATTTATATACTCTTCATTGGCATAGGTTGAAACTGCCCCCAAAGTAATCTGATTATTAGCAACTCCACCCGTTGTTAAGTAATTAGATAAAGCTTTTACGCCATCGGATACCTTCGAAACTGCAGTGCTAACCGTTGGCGATGATTGTGCAACAGATAAAGTCCAAACTGCATTATCTGCAGTGGCTTCGACTTTGGCAGAACCAGTTACCGTGATGCCATCACTGGCACGCGACGCGAAACCCGCACCCACCTTCATTAATCCGCCGCCAAGTGCGATAGCTAAAATC
>Ga0114981_10002405_pt1 | contig 12073 bp, 7 predicted proteins | sample S_140806_MF_Meta_FD_87028 | JGI IMG/M metagenome (GOLD analysis project Ga0114981, IMG submission 87028) | Freshwater microbial communities from Lake Simoncouche, Canada to study carbon cycling - S_140806_MF_MetaG | ecosystem: Environmental > Aquatic > Freshwater > Lake | place: Lake...
ACCGGGTGGAATAGCGTGATACTCCCCGATGCCTTCACCAGCGTCACGGCGGCCACCACCACCTGGACTTACCGTCCCGGCACAAACGCCGTGTGGAAGAAGACGGACGCGCTCAGCCGCAGCGTCACCTACACCTACGATGCCAGCGGGCTGCTGCGCACGAAGACGAATGCCCGTGGGACCACCGCCACCTACTCCTATGCCCAGACCCCCAGTGGAAAGAAAATTCCCGGACGTGTCAGCAGCATCACCTATGACGACGGTATCACCCCGCCAGTTTCCTTCATCTATCATACCGATGGCAGTCTCAAAACGGTGACGGATGCCGCTGGCACACAAGGCATCAATCTCTCTGCCAGCAGCGTGCTGGCGCGAAACATCGTCATCTCTGGTAACGGTCTTCTCAATGGCGTCATCTTGAACCGCACGCATCTCGACGAGGATCATCCGCAGACGCTCCAGCTCCGGCTGGCAGGTCAGCCCATCCTGCCAGATGCGGGTGGCAGCCTCTCCTACAACAACCCGGTCACCCTTTTCACGCATGCCTACAGTTGGGACATGGGAACGTATCCACGCCTCCTGGGGGCTGGCAGCACCGCAGGCACGGGCCTGACTGTGGCCCCCTCCACGAGCGTGAGTTACACCTATGCGAACGGCCTTGTCAGGCACCGCTATGTCCAGGGAGCGAACTACCACACTTCCTACCGCTACATGCCGGACAGCGCGGTGATGGAAATCGCCACGCAGACACAGAGTTACAGTTACGGTGGCAAAATGGTCGGCCGCGGCGGCATGGCGGATGAGTGGTCCTATGAGTTCGACTCACGCGGACGGCGGAAAAACATGCTTTGGACGGACATGTATGAGCCGGATGCGCAGGCGCGGCACCCGAAGCGCTGGATCTACGATTACAACGAGCGCGGCGAGGTGGAACAGGCCGACCGCGAAGGTCAATTCCTCACAGAGAACGGCTGGGAAACGGCGGCGGTCACTCACCAGCGGCGGAACTACACCTTTGACCTCATGGGCAACCGCGACACGGCCATCCAAGGCACCAGTGCGGCGGAGAAGGCTGCCTTCACCCAGGATTACACGCCCAACACACTTCAGCAGTACAGCACGATCGCCCGTGGGCGCGTGGTGGAGATCACCGGGGAAGCCGCCGAAAGCGCGGTGGTGGCGCTGCGAATCGACGAAGGCACGCCTTTCAACGTGGACCGCACCTTGCCGGAGAACCAGACGGGGGATGACAACAGCTTCCGCTACCTCCACACCGTGCCGGGCACAGGCGCACGCTGGGTGAAGGTGGAGTTCACCGCTACGCTGGGGGCGGCGGTGACGCTGCGGCGCGGCTTTGTGTATGTGCCGCCGGCCAATGAGGCCCCGCAGCACGATCTGGACGGTAATCTGACTGACGATGGCCGCTGGGTGTACACCTGGGACGCCGAGAACCGCCTCACCCGCATGACTCAAAAAGTGATCCCTGTCGCGGCGGGCGTCAGCACGCCGCCTGCCCGCACGCGCCACGAATTCGCCTACGACTACAAGAACCGCCGCATCGCCAAGCGGGTGTATGCGGCAGAAAGTGGCACCGATTTGCAACCGGTGGTTTGGCGATTGACCAAAGACCTCCGCTTCGTGTACGATGGTTATCAAATGATCGCCGAACTCGACGCCACCTTCGCCACCGGCACCGGCGTGGCGGGTATCACACCCACACGCGGCGTGGTGCGCACCTACCTGTGGGGGCCGGACGTGAGCGGCACCATGACTGGCGCGGGCGGTGTCGGGGGCCTGCTGGCCTTCACCTTCCAGGGGGACAGCTACTACCCCATCTCCGATGCGAACGGGAACATCACCGCCATCCACGCACCGGGGATCGATCAAGTGATCCGCTTCGACTACGACCCCTTCGGCAACCGCCTCACCAACACCGGCCCCGACGTGGAAATCTGCCCCATGGGGTTCAGCACGAAGTACACCGACAGCGAAACCGGCCTCGTGGACTACGGCCTGCGGATTTACTCACCGATGATGGGGAGGTTCCTCTCCAGAGATCCGATGGGTGAGCGCGGTAGAATCAACCTGTACAGAATGTGTCGCAATGATCCGGTGAATCGCTGGGATATACTAGGGATGCTGGATCAAAGGACTGAAAGCAACATCGCGACACTACACCCGAAGCTACAACCGTTAGCGAGAGGTCACATAACTACACTGAATGGGAATATGAAACGCGAGGCTTCCTCACGGGGGCAAGCATGTGTTTATTTGGCAAAAATTGTTCAGGCTCATCGAACATATGCTCAACAGGATGCGCTGTATAATCAGGGGCGTAACGGCAATCCCGGGCGTAAAGTCACCAACGCCAGAGGAGGTCAGAGCAACCACAATTTCAGACTTGCGTATGACATTGCTTTTTTCTCTGGGAAAGAAGTCAAGTATGATGGTTGGGAGTTTGATGTAGCTGGGCGAATTGGTAGAGCATACGGATTAAAATGGGGTGGTGATTGGACCAATCCAATTGATCGACCACATTTTGAATACCCTCACGGCATGACCATGCAGGAACTTAGAGAAGAGAGTAACGATGGCGAGGATTTGGTTGATGTGCCTGAGAATCCAGCAAACACCCCAACATTCCCATAGCCTTATGAAGCCAATCTGCTGTGGTGGAATAATCGTCATTCTAGTGCTCGCTTTGTTTGCTTGCTCAAACAGTCATATTCGAGGCGAGTTCCAAGAAGATGTGCCAGGCGGTGGCCAGACAATCGTAAAGTATGAAATACAGAGCGGCGAATTGAAGCAAATCGTTCAATCAACCGAATCCACAAACCACTTTATTGAAACTACATTTTTGTATGCAAGAGGAGAGCTGTCATCTGTTTGTGTTGTGATCTCCGAGTTTGTTCGCAACGATAACTTTGACATCATAGACGCGAAGGAAGTCGCGACTTTAAAGTGGGTTGTTAGTGAGCAAGGGCTGGTTCTGAAAGAGGGACTTCTTAATGAACAACGGGTTGGTGAAAATCGCGATTATTTGGCTGAGAGTGAGAGAATGAAGGGCTTGGTTAACAAGCATCGCAGTGGGACACTTTGACTACCATTCCCAATCTCTCCAGCTCGGCGCGAAGCTCCTCGGCTCCGCGCTGTTGCCAGCCATGAAGGTGCTCCGTCCGCTTTGATTCAGTCGCCGCCTCACGGCTCCTTCACCCTTCGGGCAGCTCGCTCCTCGCTGTCTGTCTGGCCTCCTCCCGTCGGCTCGGCTCACCCTCACCACAACGCACAGTGCTCCTGATCGTCTCCGGTTGACTCGTTCGCTTCGCTCATCTCACCCTGCGGGCAACTCGTTCCTCGTTGTCTATCTCGGCTCGTTCCTCGCCTCCGATTCGCACCGGCTTCAAGGAACCTGCCTTTCCAGTGTGGTCCGGACAATGGCGTGGTGCCCAGCCAGAGACCCAGCTACAGCTTTGACCGCATGGGGAACCGTCTCAGCTTCACGCAAGGCAGTGGTGCGGACGCCATCACCAAGCAGACTCCTTTCCAGTTCATCAACCAATCCCAGCAGCCCACCCTCGTGCTGCATAGCCGGAAGGTGGAACTCACGGGGACGGTGTCGGCAGGCACGGTGGACATTCTTTCAGGCGGAGCGGTCGGGGGCATTAGTCAGGGCCTCGGACAGACCGGGGAGCTTGGGGGCTTCCGGACGCTCGTCCAGCTTGGCAGCTCGGACGGAGCCATGCTGGGCACCACCGTGAGCAGCGGCGGCACGGAAAAGCAGGGCTACCTGAATGTGCCCCCGGCGGAGGAAGTGCTCAGCTACGACACGCGCGGGAATCTGATCAAAGATGCCCGCTGGGAATACACTTGGGACGTGAATAATCGACTGGTAGAGTTAAACGAGTACCCTGTGATTGATGGTTACGACTCTGTCGATTGGAGGTATCCGTTCCGTAAGATTCGGCTAGCCTATGACTACATGGGCCGCCGCATCGCGAAGTCGGTGTGGGTATGGCTTTATGACGACAATTTTGGGTGGCGATGGCGGCTGGAAAAAGACCTGCGCTATGTGTATGATGGCTGGCAGATGATCGCGGAACTTGACCACACCTTCGCTCCTCCCACGGCGGGCTGGCAGCCTGCGCTGATGTGGGGCGGGAATGAACTCAACCCACGCAGGGCGCAGGAGGGCTTTGGCGGGTTCACGGGGATCAGCGGGGTGGCGGCGGAGCGTTGTGTGGTGCGCACGTATCTGTGGGGGCAGGACCTCAGCGGCACGATGACGGGGGCGGGCGGCGTGGGCGGCCTGCTCAGCGTCACCCACCAGGGTGTGACCTACCACACTTGCAGTGATGCCAACGGCAACATCACCGGCCTCCTTGCCGCCAACGGCGCGGACGCCGGCCAGCTCATCGCCCGCTTTGACTACGACCCCTTCGGCAACCGGATCACGAATACGGGACCGGACGTGGAAATCTGCCCCATGGGGTTCAGCACGAAGTATACCGACAGCGAAACCGGGCTGGTGGACTACGGCCTGCGGATTTACTCACCGATGATGGGGAGGTTCCTCTCCAGGGACCCCATTGAGGAAGAAGGCGGCATCAACCTCTATGGGTTTGTTGGCAATGATCCGGTGAATCGAACTGACTATCTTGGGTTATTTTGGCCACCAGGAAGCCAGCCATTTCCAGCTCCCAATCTGCGACCATCTCCATCGCCGCCACCGCCTCCGCCTGTCCAGCCACCACCAGATAACTCCAGTGGACTTAGAGAAGATCTAGCCCGTCAGCTTTTTGGAGACTGTGCCGTAAGCATCTTTAAGAAGTGGGACTCAGACATGACGAAGCGAAACGTCAAGGGTGGAGACAAATGGCATCACTGTATGGCAAACTGTGAGGTGGCGCACAAATGCGGCAAGGATAAGGCGAAAAATCTGGCGATGTGGAAAGAGTTTAATGATCTACTCAAGAACAGGCTGCAAAACTACTCTGCGGACATCTTTGGCACCAATCCACCACGCATACGTGACCCACTTGAGATGGCAAAAGATGCTCTTGAGGACATGAAACACAATTCCGAAGGATACGAGTGCAACTCAATCGAAAACTGCGAATGCTGCTGCTACAAATACAAAGTCAAAGGCTTGCCTTGATCTGTTTGGTCGCAAGTAGCCTCGCATTGGCTGGTTGTGGTCCATCCTATGAACGCACAGAACATTATCCAACAAGGGATGATGCAGTGCGGGCTGGTGCCTTTAATCGCGGTTGGCTGCCAGATTGGCTGCCTGCCAGTTCAAGACAGATTTGGGAAAGCCACGATCAAGACAGCAACGATCTATATGTGAAGTTCAAGTTTGAAAAGACGGAACTTGAGGGCTGTTTGAAATCGGCGCATGCGACTCCCATCGCTGAGAAGGAGCGGCCACAACTCCCGACTATTAGCGAGCCGTGGTGGCCCAAGAAGCTCGAGTCGGATCATTACTATCTTGTCGATCATGGGGAAGGAAAGGCGGTGCTCGTTCTAGATGCGGTAACTTCGACAATCATTCTTTGGAACGTGCCGTGATCGTTCGGCCTTCACCCTGCAACATCTCTCCCAGCCGCCCGGAGCCTGAGCTTAACAGTCTCCGACAAGGCCGATGACTAGCGGCACAGCAGGCAACCGGCTTGCCAGCAACTCCAGCTCTTCGCAAAGCTCCTCGGCATCCGCACCGTTGCCAGCCATGAAGGTGCTCCGCTCGCTTTGATTCAGTCGCCGCCTCACGGCTCCTTCACCCTTCGAGCAGCTCGTGCCTCGCTGTCTGTCTCGCCTACTCCCGTCGGCTCGGCTCACCATCACCAGCAAGTACAGGGAAAAGGGGGCAAAAATTGGACAGACGAATCTCCACCTGATGCGAGAGCACTCAGTTATCGAGAGTTCTTCAACTCGTGCTTCACCGTCTAACGTAGCCCCTTGGGACTGTCGTCGTCATCAAGTGTCGTCGTTGTGGGGTTAGGTCATGGGTTGATGCCCTCATAAGCCACGAGCGATGGCTCCATGGCTTTGAGGGCCGTGGCCCAGAATTCGGGGTTGGTCAGGTCTTCGCCGAGGGTTTGCTTCACAACCTCTTCGCAGGTGGCGCTGCCGGTCATGGAAAGGAAGGCCTCGTAGCGGGGGAGGAAGGACGGGCCTTCGGCTTTGAAGCGGGCGAAAAGGGCCTGACTGAGCAGGTAACCGAAGACGTAGGGGAAGTTGTAAAAGCTGATGCCGCTGATGAAGAAGTGCATCTTGTAGGCCCAGAACATCGGATCGGTGCCGTCGGGCAGCAGCGTGTCGCCATACATCTGGCGCTGCGCCGCGCTCATGAGTTCGCTGAGGCGGCTCACGCTGACCTCACCAGCGGCACGCTCGGTGTAGAAGGCCTTCTCGAACTCGTAGCGCATCGGGATGTTGATCAGATACGCATGCGCTCGCAGCATCTCCTGATCGAGCAGGTAGGCTTTGCTGGCCTCGGTGAGGCCAGGATCATTCATGAGGCCGTTGAGCAGGATCATCTCGCCGAAATTGGAAGCCGTCTCCGCCAGCGTCATCGGGTAGCTGGATGCGAACGACCGAGCGGGCCGCAGCACGCAGGAATGCCACGCGTGACCGACCTCATGGGCGAGCGTGACCATGTCATGCACGGTGCTGTGGAAGGTCATATAGACGCGTTCTTCGTGCTTGAACTGCGAGCCGGTGCAGAAAGCGCCGGGCCGCTTGCCGGCACGCGGTTGGGATTCGATCCAGCGGTTCGCCAGCATCTCGCGGAAGTAAGCGCCGAGTCGCGGATAAGCGGCGCTGAAGGCCTGATCGACGGTTTTGCAGGCCTCGTCCCAATCGAGCGGCTTTTCCTCCGGCGCGGCGATTTGCGGCGCTTCGAGGTCAAAGTAGTGCAAAGCGGACGTGCCTTGCAGTTTCGCCGCTTTGCGCAGGGCACGACGTGGCAACTCGATGTGCGTGTGAATGGCCTCCAGCATGGCATCGAGCGATTTCCGACTCATCGCACCATCGAACAGCGGCGTGTCGAGGAAGTGCGGGATGCTCCGGCGACCGTAAAGACTGTGCCGCGTGCCCGCGATGCCGTTCAGCGCCGCCGCGAGCGTCACCGAGTGATCGTTCCAAGGCTGCTGCCCATCGTGAAAGGCCGCCTCGCGTAGCTTGCGGTCCGGCTCGGACATCAAAGCTCGGCGACGCGACATCGGCACGGTCTCCTTGTGCCCATCCGGGAAGGTCATCTGGAATTCCATCTTGCCCGTGAGCGTGTCGTAAAGCCGTCCCCAGGCATGCAGGCCGTTCACATTCAGATCCGCGGCCAGCGATTCCATCTCCGCGCTCATCTGATGCTGGCCCTCGTAGCGCAGACATTTCACCGCATGCTCCGCATCCTTCAAGGACGCATCCGCCAGCATCGCCGCAAAGGCTTCCTCGCTCAGCGCCGCCAGCGTGGACCGCAGCGAGGCCATCAGCTTCGTGCTCTCCGCCTCCAGCGTGGAAATCCACGCCTCGTCCGCCTTCACCGCCTCGTCATTCGCGTCATCCGCCGAAAGGCATCCCAGGTAGGCCGCCAGATGCCCGAGACGGTCGCTGAGGGATTCGATGTCGTTGATGGTGTGGGCGAGTTCCTTCGTGTCGGAGGTCAGCGCCGCCGTGCGGGCCTTCATCGCCTCGATGTCGCGGACGAGCGCGGCTTTGAAGTCAGTGTAGTCAGGCTTTCCAAAGCCGGAAAACCAGGATTCGAGCGACCAGCGGTCAGGAGTGGTGGGGGCGGGATGGGACATTCGCTTCCCGTTACGGCGGAACGTTCGTGGATCAACTCCGAGGAAGGAGCTTGGCGTGCTCTCGCGGCTGGGCTAGTCTCGCCGCTATGCTGGAGCGCTTCCTTCCCATGCTGAACGACCTCGACCCCGACCTGCGGGAGGTCTTTCTGCAAAAACTCCGCGTGCGCTGGACGCACACCTCCACCGCGCTGGAAGGAAACACGCTCAACGAAGGCGAGACACTCGGCGTGCTTCAGTATGGCCTCACCATCGCCGGAAAACCTCTCGCCCATCACAACGAGGTGCTTGGACACAGCCGGGCCATTGAGCTGGTTTATCGCCTCATCAGCGAATCGCGCTCTTTGAGCGAAACGGATCTTCATGCGCTGCACTCGGCGGTGCAGACGAGTGTCGAGGTGGATTACCTGAAACCCGTCGGGGCCTGGAAATGCGAGCCAAACTCCACCCTGGCCAAACAGGGCGGAAAAACGGTGGTCAACGACACCTACGCCGTGCCCGAGCAAGTGCCCGCGCTCATGAAGGACTGGCTGGCAGCCTTTGAAAGCCGTCGCCGCGATACGAGCGTAAGGGCTCTCGTCGCCTATGCCTGGAGCCACGCCACCTTTGTCCGCATTCATCCCTATGCCGATGGCAATGGACGCCTCGCCCGCCTCATTGCGAATATCCCGGTCATTGAAAAAGGCTGCCTGCCCGTCCTCGTGCCAGCGGAAGATCGCCTCGCCTATATCGAGTCCCTCGCGGTCTGGCAGCTCGCGAGCGGTGCGATGCGTGCTGGAAGTGATCTGGCAGGTGATGGGACTTCCTTCCAAGCGTTTCAAGCACTCTGCGTCCGGTGGGCTACCGACGCATCAGTGATGCTCGATGAGGTCATGGAACTCCAGGGCAAAAGAATCCCTGGGCCCGGGATGTGGAGCAGGGAGGAATTGATGGTTCCCCAAGCCGGATAGACAGGGGAATGGGGACAAAGGAATGATGCATTGGATTCACCTGTCCACATTCCTCTGTCTTCTTCAGATTACCGGCTCACGCGACCGCCGCCATCGCCGAGCATGAGGGCTTCGATCTCGGCGCGGGTGCTGTAGTTGTAGTCACCCTCGATGGAGTGAGCGAGGCAGCCGGCGGCGGTGGCGAAGGAGATCGCGGTTGGAGGATTGGAGTGCTGGAGAAATGAAAAGACGAGACCCGCGGTGAAGGCATCGCCTGCGCCGAGGCGGTCGATGACTTGGGTGATGGTGTAAACCGGTGCGGTGTGCAGCGTGTCGGTGGCGGCCTCGTAAAGAGCGCCGCTGAAACATTGCGCGGTGGAGGTGCTGCCATCGCGCAGGGTGAAGGCGGCATGAGTCAGATTGGGGAACTCGGCGACGATCTGCTTCGCGAGGGCTTTGAAATCGCCGCGGAACTCAATGCTGAGCATGGCGGTGGCATCGCTGATGCCGCCGACGAAGACGGTCACATGCCGCAGCAGCTTGCGCATCGTGCGGGTGGCCAGCTCGCGAGTGCTGAGCGGTGGCTCCCAGCGCCAGAGCTTCGTGCGGTAGTTCATATCACACACGACCTTGATGCCGCGCTTTTGCGCCTCCTGAACGGCGAACAAGGCGACCTCGCTGGCATTTCGCGAGATCGCGGGTGTGATGCCGGAGATCACGAACCATTCGCAGCCATCGAAAAGGGCCTGCCAATCATAGGCCGAGGCCGGTGTGAGAGCCACGGAGGAGGCTTCGCGGTCGTAAATGACATGGCCGCCGCGTTGATTCGCGCCGTGTTCGAGGAAGTAGATGCCGAGACGGCCTTCCGGCCTGCGCAGGAGGTGTTTCGTCTCCACGCCGAGGCTGCGCAGATCGGCCACGCAGGCATCGGCGAGGGCGTTTTCCGGCAAAGCGGTCACGAAGGCCGCATCGATGCCGAGGTAGGCGAGTGAAGCCGCGATGGAGGCCTCCGCGCCGGCAAAGGTAGCCTGCATGCGGCCGGGCATCGCCTGCTGAAAACGGGCAAAACCCGGCGTGGCGAGACGCAGCATGATTTCGCCCAAAGTTACAACGCGGCTCATGGGCGGACGGTTTGGATGATGCCGGTGATTTCCGAGGCCAGCGCCGTGATGGCCTGCCAGTTGCCTTGCGCGATGAGATCCTTCGGTGCGAGCCAGGAACCTCCTAGAGCGAGCACGGAGGGCTCCTTCAAATAGGTCGCGGCATTCGCGGCATTCACCCCGCCGAGCGGGATGAACTGCACGCCGAGGTGCATGAAGGGCGCGGCAATCGTCCGCAGATACGGCAGGCCGCCGCAGGGCTCGCAGGGAAAGAACTTCAGTACTCGGCAATCGGCTTCGAGCGCCATCTCGATGTCCGTCGGCGTGCAAACGCCCGGTGCGAAGGGCAGGCCGATGTTCCGCGCCTCAGCCACGACACGCGGATTCATGCCCGGAGCCACCCCAAAGCACGCTCCGGCCTCCTTGGCCTCATTGGCCTGGCCCGGCGTGAGGATGGTGCCCACGCCCACCGTCATCTCCGGCTCCTCGGCACGGATAAGGCGCACGCAATCGAGCGCCGCCGCCGTGCGCAGCGTGAGCTCGATGCCATTCACGCCTCCGGCGAGCAAGGCCCGCGCCAGCGGCACGGCATCCTCGACACGATCAATCATGAGCACGGCGATGACGCCGGTGCGGTGGAGTTTGTCACGGAGCGGAACAGGGAAAGCGCTGGTCATGGCGGCGAAGCAGGACGGGAGGAAGGCGATTGCAACCTTCAAAACAGCGGTCGCTGAAACCTTCTCGTTCCTGCAGCAGTATCTTCGGATCATGCGCCGCGTCTTTTTGCTTCTCACCCTCACCACGCTTCACGCCGCCAGACCCGATGTGCCGCTGCCGGAGGGTGTGACGGTGGAAAACGGGGCGCGATTCGTGGATTTGAATGGCGATGGTTTCGACGACCTCGTTTTCTCCAACCTCGAGCGCTATGGCGTCTTCATCTTCAACGACGTGGAGAAGAAGAACCTCGGCTGGTTTCGCGGGTGGACGCATGTGATGCGCGAGGGCAGGGCAGGGGATGCGCAGGCGCTGCCGCTCACGACGCGTGACGATGTGGCGTTCAAAGACGGGGCGATGTGGGTGGCGGGTAAAAAGCATCTGAGCTATGCCGAGCTGCTGCGGCCTCCGGCACCTGCGCCACGGTCGCCGGAGGAGTCGATGAAGGCCATCCATCTGAAGCCGGGCTTTCAAATCGAACTCGTGGCCGCCGAGCCGCTCGTGCAGGACCCGATCTTCGTCGATTGGGATGAGAATGGCCGGATGTGGGTGGTCGAGATGGCTGACTATCCGTTTCACGAGTATCAGGGCGTCACGCGAAGGGGTCGCGTGAAGATCCTGACCGATGAAAATGGCGATGGCCGCTACGACAAGGCCACCACCTTCCTCGACGATCTGCTTTACCCGACGGGACTCGCGCTTTGGAAGGGCGGCGTTTACATCGCCAGCGTGCCTGAGGTGTTTTTTGCCGAGGATACGAATGGCGATGGCCGCGCCGATAAGCGCACACCGATCCTCACCGGCTTTCACCAAGGCAATCCGCAGCATCTGGTGAATGGTTTTGCCTGGGGGCTCGATGGCTGGCTCTACGGCGGCAATGGCGATAGCGGTGGAAAGGTCGTCGAAGTGAAAAGCGGCAAGGAGTTCGATCTTAGCGGTCGCGATTTTCGTTTTCATCCCGAGACGCACGAGTTTCAGCTCCTCGCCGGAAGGGCGCAGTATGGCCGCTGGCGGGATGACTTTGGAAACTGGTTCTCCGGCAACAACAGCAACCTCGGCTGGCATTACTTCCTCGATGATCGCTACCTCGCGAGGAATCCAAAGCTGGCGGTTCCGACGTTGAAGCAGAACCTCAACCCCGGCGGCACGAAGGTCTTTCCGGTCAGCACACCGGTGCGTCGCCTCAATCAGCCGCAATCCGTGAACACGCTCACCTCCGGGTGCAGCGTCATCCCGTATCGCGACACGCTTTTCGGCCCCGGCTATGAAAACAGCCTCTTCATCTGCGAACCCGCGAACAACCTCGTGCATCGCGAGGTGCTCGTGCCGGAGGGCATCAGCTTCACCAGTCGGCGTGCCGAGGATGAGCAGGATCGCGAATTCCTCGCCAGCGAGGACCACTGGAGCCGCTTCACGCAGGCTCGCACGGGGCCGGATGGTTGTTTGTATGTCGTCGATTTCTACCGGCTCATTTTGGAGCACCCGGAGTGGATTCCACCGCAGATGCTGGCGCATTTGGATCTGTATGCGGGCG
>Ga0114981_10002408_pt1 | contig 12057 bp, 9 predicted proteins | sample S_140806_MF_Meta_FD_87028 | JGI IMG/M metagenome (GOLD analysis project Ga0114981, IMG submission 87028) | Freshwater microbial communities from Lake Simoncouche, Canada to study carbon cycling - S_140806_MF_MetaG | ecosystem: Environmental > Aquatic > Freshwater > Lake | place: Lake...
ACGCTAACGCGGCAGGTGCGTTGGTTCCGTTGTTAGCACTTGGCTTGCCAACATCAGCGACCGCAGCAGTAATTCTTGTAGCGTTTCAAACTTATCAAATCCAACCAGGGCCTACTTTATTTCTCACAGATGGCGCACTTGTTTGGACGCTAATCGCTTCGTTATTTATTGGAAATACTCTTTTACTCGTTTTGAATCTTCCATTGGTGCGCGTGTGGGTGCAACTCCTAAAGGTCCCTCGTCCATATCTCTTCGCTGGGATTGTGACCTTTGCGCTCTTAGGTTCATATGCATTGAATACTTCAACATTCGATGTACAGGTTGCCATTGCTATCGGCATAGTTGGATTTCTTTTCCGAAGATACGGAATGCCAATCACTCCACTGATTTTAGGGCTAATTCTTGGGCCAAATCTGGAACTGCAATTTAGGCGAGCCCTACAAATTAGCGCCGGAGATTATGGAACTCTCGTTGCTAGTCCACTTTCTAAAGTGATTTATCTGGCGCTTTTCATAGTAATAATTGGACCGTTCGTTTGGAACTTTAAAAAGAAACTTGCCATAAAGAAGTAAATGCAAGCCGATAAGTTGTTGCCGTGGGCCCGCCCGCTGCTGATTAGCTCAACTCTCACACAAGCCTCAATCTACGTTCTTCGTCCGATGATTACCTATCGTGCGATCGAACTCGATGCCAGCACATTTCAAATTGGAATTGTCGCAGCGCTCTACGCCCTCTTCCCAGTCTTACTTGCACTTCAATTTGGTTCTCTCGTCGGCAAAATTGGTGAAGGCAAATTCATCATCGCCGGCACTTTATCTATGGCGGCAACAGCGTTTGCGTTGATCTTCGCAAATTCACTATTTACCCTAGCGATCGCAACAGCATGTGCAGGTGTTTCACATCTTGCCTGCATGGTTGGCGGTCAATCAATGGTGGCACTTCGTGCCCCGCGCGAAAGTTATGATCGCTACTTTGGATATTACACATTTAGCGCATCCCTTGGACACTTAGCTGGACCATTACTAGCGGCGCTAGTCGCGGGATCAGATGGCACTCTTCCTAAATCAACTTCAGCAGCCTTCTTACTTGGCGGCGCACTTTGTGTAATCGCGCTTGCACCAGTTATTGGTTGGCACAGAGAAAGACCTTCGGTTGCTGCAAAAGTAAGCGATGTTGGTACATACGCATCAGCTCTCGCTTTAATGAAGAAGCCAGGCATTTTGGCTGCTATCTATATTTCTCTCGCGATTTCATCAGTTGCTGATGTGCTGGTGGTCTTCTTGCCACTCTTTGGAACTGAAAATAATTTTTCACCATATGCAGTCGGAATCATCTTGGCAATTAGAGCCGGGACAACAATGATTTCGAGATTGTTTCTTGGAAAGCTAAGTGAACGTTTTAGCACCTATCAATTATTAATCTTTAGCACTTCAGTATCAGTGCTTGCTTGTGCTGGGATGGCTTTTGCAAAAACACCACTTTCACTTGGGGCAATTGTTTTTGTCGCAGGCTTTTCACTTGGAATTGGACAACCTTTAACTATGTCTTTGGTTTCACAGAAGACTGCTGCACACGAGCGCGCACTGGCAGTTTCTGCAAGGTTGATGGGCAATCGATTTGGACAATTTATTGTTCCCGCAGGATCTGGCGTACTTGCCGCTTCGGCTGGCGCACGCGGAGTTTTCATAGGACTTTCCGTCTTATTGGCGACCTCGCTCTTTAGCGCATCGAGCAGGTAACCTTCACGCTATGGAGTGCGCATGAACCAGCAGAACCAAGTTGAGTTCACCCTCTGGTTGCGTGAGAACCAGAAGGCTTTTTTGCGCGCGGCCAAAGTAATTTGTTTTGATACCCAAAATGCTGAAGATGTTCTGCAGGAAGCTCTCGCTGATGTATTCAAACGTTGGAGCAAGATCCGCGAACACGAAAATCCAGAAGCGTATTTAATGCGCGTAATGGTTAGTAAGCATGCAGATATGCGCCGTAAATGGTTGCGACGTCAGCAAGAAAAGGAAACATCTTGGGATCTGGCCGAAAATATTCGTGACTTAGTTGATCAAACAGATGATGTAACTCAGCGGTTGCTAGTTCAAGCCGCACTTAAATCTCTTAGCGCAGCACAACGCGCGGTCCTGGTTTTAATTTATGAACACGGAATGGTTTTGCGCGAAGTTGCCGATGTTTTACAGATTCCAATGGGAACCGCGGCATCACATCTAGCTCGAGGTAAGGCCGCAGTCGCTGCCTATGTTGAATTGGTACCCGAACTTGAAAAATCAGCGAAAAAAGAACTTGGCAATTCAAATAACGTGAAGATTGAAATCGAGACAGTAATAGCGGAAGTGGTGGATAATAATGAGTGATGTCGATCCGCTAATCAAACGCGAGATGCAATGGATGGCCCTTGGCGTCCTAGAAAATCGCGACCTTGCACCAATTATCATCGCCAAAGTACGACGCCAACGAATTCGTCGCGCACTGACATCCGTTGTTGCAGTCTTTGCAATTGCCGGTCTCAGCATTGGTGTTTATGAAGTCATAAGTAAGCCTGCCGCAATTGTTGTTAATCCTGATTCAGGCGTTAATGGCAACAACGCATCTACTCAACCCGAGATTATTGGACTTCAATCAGATTACCCAGTCACGTGGGAGCAAAGTGTCGGTGATCTTGGTGCGATCAGTGGAGCTGGTGGAATTGGCGACACTCTAGGTGGACTTACCGCGGTTGGCTTGAAAATTTCGTGGGAACGCTGCGGAAAAGGACAATGTCCGGTTACTTGGGTTTTAAGTTTAGAAAATAAGACTCAAGATTTAATTTCAACCGCGCCTTCACTTGGAATATTCACTGGACATACTCCGATCGTTTCGGATTCTCGTCCAACGACCGTTCTGCCGGGTGGCACCGCTCTCTTGGTCTATAGCTTCCCCGAGTTCCAGGATTCATTGCTTACTGGACCACGGGATACGTGGCAGTGGAACTGGTACTTGGCTCAACTCCGATAGGAGTGTGAGCCGAATGAATGGCTCAACTCCGATAGGAGTTTGAGCCGAAGGAATGGCTCAACTTCGATAGTTACGCAGAGGAATTGGTCAAGTATTCACGCTTGGCGCTATTTAATGCCGCCGAATGCGCATAAATTAACCCCCAAAGAGCGGTAAACGCTATGAAGCCATACCCGTGGCTTCGCCTATCTATATGGGGGAAATGTGAAAAAGAAACTAATCGCCGGAGCTTCGTCTCTAGCACTTCTTGCGGGGTTGATCACTGTTGCTAATCCAGCCAGTGCAGCAACTATCCGCTTGCCTAAGTCTGCGATGAATGCGTGCGTTGTTCAAAACGGCATTTATTGCATCGAATCAGTAACACTTACAACAGGTTCAGGACAGAAAATTCCTTTGACCTATGTACCTAGCGGAGCAGATGTTCCAGCTAAGAAAACACCTTCAGATTTTTTTGCACCAGTTGCACAAATCAAGGGTGGCAAAGTCGTTGACAACAACTGGTGGTTATCTCAATACCAGCGTGATGTGCTTACATCAGGCAAGGTTGTTATGCAGGATCTATCTTCACTTTTCGGGACAGCTAATCACCCAGAACAGGGTGCGAAGTACGATCCAGCAAAAAAGACTTATGACATCAATAAGCCACTAGATTTCTACAGCTACCCAATGGATTGCTTTAATCCAGCAACCAAGACTTCATCGAAGTCAACATTCGGTCAGTGCTTCAAGGGATCTGTCGCTTTCTTGCAGGATAACGAAGTTAAGTTCTTCTTCCATTATCCAACTGCTGCAGAAGCGGCCAAGCAGATTGCAAGCTTCACTGGCGTAACTTTCGTTGACCTTGCTGAACTTTCAGCAACTCAACAGCGTCCTGTGTTTGGAACAACATACACAGCAGCAACAAAGACATTTGCAGCAACCGAGGGAATCATTATTCCTATCTGGGTTACACAAAATGCATTGGTAAATGGTTGGGCAGTTGCAGGTACACCTGCGGCAGTTCCAGCAGATCCAGCAGCGGCAGCAACAACAGTTGCTCCATCAACCGATAGCGCAACAGCAGAAGCCGCAGAACTTGCAGCAACTGCGCCACTTGCTCCAGCTCCAGGAGTTGCAGTTGGTACTCCAGCTGAAGCAGGCCGTGCACTTGTCGGACGTTGGACTCACCCAGATTGGCAAGGCTTAAACCTTGGCTCTCTTGGTTATGACGGTGTTTATGTTGAAGCAAAGACTCCTAACGAGTTTGTTTCAAGCATGCTATTCGTTGATGTTCTTCCTTCACTTACAGGTGCTGATAAGAAGACAAACCTTGCTGGTCAAGTCGGTAACAAGGCATATGCAGTAAGCCTTGATTCAGACATCGTGATCTCTGTAAAGGTTCGCATTGGCGAAATGCAGACTGGCGTAACCGTTGCTGTTGGTACCGACATCGTTGTGTTACAACAACCTGGTGGCGAATACAACGCAATTTCAATCACTGGTACTCCAGTAACTGTTCCACTTGCAAAGAATGTCAAGGATTGCGAAGGCGAAGCCGGTGTTTCAAAGGCTAACGTTCGTCAATTCCAGATGATTGCAATGGCATCTAACGATGACACTTCAGGCTTTGGTGTCGAAGGTACTTCCGGTGGAATGTACGTCGGCTCAAACGGTGTCTGCGGTCTTTCAACTCCAGTATGGAGCGAAGCAGACAAGGCATTTACATGGCGTGCAGCAGCACCTCACTTCGCACCAGATGGTGTGACAGTGAACAAGGGCTTCTACAAGGCAGTAATTCCAGTGGCAGATGCAGCACTTCTTTGGGGTATGACAAATCCAAATGATGCAGCATCAGCACTTGAGGTATCACTTACAACTGAAGCTGGCGGAACCGCAGCGTTCCTAAAGGCAATCAGTGTAAAGAACGGCAAGATCATCATCGATGTATCTGGCTTTGAATACTCACGTCCAAAGCTCAAGATCGGAATTAAGAAGGGCTACAAGCCTTCTGCCAAGATCCTGAACAAGACAACAATCACATGCGTAAAGGGCAAGGCAGTAAAGAAGATCACTGCAGTACAGCCAGCATGTCCAGCAGGTTATAAGAAGAAGTAGTTTCTCCACTTCTTCCATATATAGATGACGAGGGCAAATCGTTCCCGGCTCGCTAAGAAATTAGTGAGCCGGGGGCGGTCTCTCATTTATCAGAGTTAAATAAAAATCGAGACTGGGGAATACATGAAGCGCATAGGTAAGTTTTCCATATTGCTAATTGCAGTTGCTCTTGTATCGCCGGCTCTTGCACATGGTGCAGATTCGTATGACGAACAACATTTAGCATCTCCTGCTCCGGCAAAGAATTTTCAAGGATATTTACTGCAAGATTCAGCAGAAATTACTCGTTTCAATTCAGGATTTATCAATTTTAAAGTGAATGCAGCGCAAGGTGTGGAATCAATAACTGCATGCTCTTCACTTGGGCAGTCAGGCTGTGAATTCACCGCCAAACAGTTCTATCGTGCAATTCTTCAAAAGTGCGATGCGATAAATACCGTTGACTGTATAACCCAGGTATCTGCCAAAACCGATGACGGAAAAGAACTAGATGTTCAGCCGGCTGGAATATTTGCCGATAAAGGAAAGTTCGACTTCCAAGGTGATCCATCACAAAACTTACCTACTGGCGGGGGAGCGATTCTCGTAAAGATTCCTGATGCGCCACACGCAGGCGGAAATCTATATTTAATTAAATCTGAAATGGTTGGCGTTCGTGAAACTAGAAACTCTCCGACCGCTAAATTCTTGATGCAACGGATGCAAACTGGGATATTCGCTGTTGCAATAGAAAAGGGCAGCTTCGGATATATGGGTATGTCTACCGATCCAAAGCAATATCCAAGCATGGATTGGTTGATCGGAACCATGTTCGGCCAGGCTCCTGCTACTGGAACTTGCATCATGTCTACCGAGACTGAGTGCGCTAAGGGTTATCCACTTCCACAAAACGTTGCCTTTGGTCTTCAATTTAGAATGAATAACCAACTCAATGGTTGGCTACACGGGCGCATGAAAGCACCAGCCATTACCTTGGTTAAAGAAGCCGCCGGAACTCAGCTTCTAACAGTGCAAGCAAATGCCATCAAAGTACCTCTGATCGATGTTTGGGTAAACAATGATCTGATGCCGGCTGGCCTAAAGAATTATTATGCAGGCGTTCCAAATTATGGAAGCACAGCAATTGGTAGTAAAGATCAACCGCTTTCAGAGATTGCGCTTCGTCGTGATGGTAATGCCCAGAACGACGCCAACACTATGAAAGAGTTTGTTAATTGGCTACCTGTTATCGGAGATAAAGCTCAAGGAATGCCAACGGCATGGATGTTGAAGACAATGATCTCGTTTGGTGATTCAAGCACCGAGCAACCTTGTTTTGCAAAAAGTAATGGCTTTGCAGGAGTTGTATCCACAAATGCTGCGCAGTACATAGATGGTCCACCAACCTTTAACAAAGGTGAAGGAGTTCTTGATTACAAGGTAGCAGCGCCGCACTTAACCTCTACCGGTGAAGTATTTAAAGGCACCTACGACCTCGTTATGAGCTCCGCCGTTGCTAGATGTCTCTACGGTTTCTCACAAGCACCTGTAGGTGCGACTATCTCCATTGTTTCCGAAACTGGAGAACCAAATATTGCAACCACATTGGTTCGCGAAAAAGATGGATTCTTAAATCTAGCCGCGTATAACTTCACTTTCTCTTCTCCAACGGTAAGAGTGAAGTTGACTCAAGAAAAGGTTATTCCTAAAGCCTCAGTTACGGTTCCCGCCAAGAAAACTTCGATCACTTGCGTAAAAGGTAAAACAAGTAAGAAGGTGAACGCAGTAAATCCAACATGTCCGAAGGGTTATAAGAAGAAATGAAAAAGATGAAATTGCGTAAGTTAGTAGTTTTAGGGCTAGTCATTCCTTCTTTGTTCACGGGTGTCGCAATTGCTGCCGGTGATGCTTATGATCCACTTCGCACAACGGTAGGAAATAATGGCGACAATATTCTTGAGTATGTTGTTGAAGATGGCGCCGTTGAGATAAACAGCTATCTCGCAATTATGCCTCCTGCTGTTACCTCTGTAGATCAGACGAGGGCAGGAAAATGGATATGGTGCAATGGATTAACTGATCCTTACTGTGATCCTAAGAATTCCCCTCAGAGCATGAAGGCAAACTCAATACTGCCACCTTGTGCAGATACAACATCTGAAAATTGCATTGATTCTGTTGAAATTGGCAACGCAACAACACTGACTCAGGCAAGTTTTATCAGATCCACTAAGGGCATTACCTTCCCACCCAGCCCTGAATACAACTACATAGGAGCATCAACGACTTCTCTGTGGAATGTACCGGGAATGCCATCCGCGTCTGGCTCAACTACTTATTCTGTAATGCCTCGAATTCAGTCATACTTTAGAGACGGGAAGTTTGTCCAAGGCGATTTCTTCTTAAGTGTGGTTCCTTATCGTGAGGCAACTGGGAATTACCAAGAGAATCGCATCAACCCAGATCCAAATGCAACGCCTCAGCAACGCTATTTAGGTAATGGTTCACAATATTGCGCGTGGGCTGAGGCAGGGTTATGTGGTATTCCGCAAGACTTTGCTGCAGGCACTCGCATTAAAGTAAAAATTCGGCTGCCGAAAGAGATTGGTGGATGGTTCAGGGGTCGACTCGCTGATCCCGCAATGGAGGTAACAAGCTTCTCTGCCAACAACAGCCTGGTCTCGGTTGCAGCAAACCCAGTCACTGTCCCTCGTATGGCATTCCTTAATCAGATTTCATCTTTTAATGATCAGGAAAAAGTCTGGTACCAAAACTTTGGCTCCATGCCCACTGCTGATTTTGGCCGAGCGACCGGTCCGCAGGCCGGCATTCCCGAGATGTCGTTCCCTTTTATTGATCTTTACAGAACTCGTGTGAAAGATACTGCCGTCGGGACAAATACCTTCTGGAATTACACCACCACTTCTTGGGGTAATGGAAGCAAATGTCTGCAAGATAAATCTAAAGTCTTGGGCATAGTAACCACTAACGCACTTGCCTACGATGGAAGCTCTCCATCATTTGAGAACCAAACCTTGAACTATCGCGTCTCTGGACTTCACTTTATGCCAGACGGGGTGACACCTGTTCAGGGAAGTTACAACTTGGTCATGCGAAGCGATGTGGGTAGATGTTTGTATGGATTTACTAACGCCCCCGTTCAGGCAACAATTTCTATTGTTGGTGCTGGGGATTCTCCAATCGCGACAGTAGTCACTGGCGAGAAGAATGGTTGGCTTAGCCTTTCTGCCAACGGCTTCACGTTTAGTGAGAAGATACTTCAAGTGAAGTTCTCTCAAGAAGTTTCGGTCCCGGCTCCAGCCGCTTCGCCTTCACCTTCAGCCGTTGCCAAGCCTACGGCAGCAAAGAAAACATCAATTACTTGTGTAAAGGGTAAGGCATCCAAGAAGATTACGGCTGTGAATCCAAAGTGCCCAACTGGATATAAGAAGAAGTAGGAAAATGAGAAAAATTCTTGCTGCAATAGTCGCCTTCGGATTTATATTTGGGAGTTCATCTGCAGTAGTTGCAGCAGGTGAAAGCATTGGTGACCCTGGAAGAAGTTGGGCTATCCCAAATGACGCTGATCGAGGAATGCATGTTCAGCGATTCTTGGATTCCCCTCCAGGAACTCCCGCATCCTATTTAATTGACTTTCAAAAGTACCAAAGCGATGCTTACGTTGATCCAACATGTAAGAGCGCTGAAGATCCCAATTGCACTGCTGGCTCGCTTGGCTTTAAATCCATGCTCCCGGTTTGTGGAACTATAAGTTCAGTCTACTGCATTGAAGATTTTGGAGTTATTGGCGCAAGTGGCGAATCAACGAAGGCATCTTTTTCCCGCTATTTCCCCAACGAAGCACTTAACAAATTCGAAGCATCAGAGAAATTAAAGCTTCCGTTTGGTGCAACTGGCAGTATTTTTGATATTCCAACTGCGCCACACGATGGTGGAACCTTGTATTACGTGTCAGCTCTAACTCAAGGAACCCTAAATAAGGCTTCTGGAGCTGATTTACAATCTCTGAAAATTGAAATTTATCCTGTGAAACTCGAATCAGGAGATAACGCAATTCAAGAGATTGACTCAGGCATGTCGAAGGAGACAAATGGTGGGTCCGGCCATCCAGTTGGGCAGTGGAGATTTGCAAGCTTTGGTTTTTCTGGAACAAGTTTCTGTGTAGCAGGTAGCGCAAAGGAGAGGTTATGCGCGCAGCGCTACGCATTCCCTGCGGATAAGAAGTTTTATATAAAACTGAAACTACAAAACCGTCCAAAAGGATGGCTCCATGGAAGAATTGCAAAGCCAGATGTTTCATTTACTGAAATAGCAAGTGGATACTCCTTCTATATCGCCGCAAGCCCTGTTGCAGTTCCAGTTGTTTATAAAATGTATCAATATCCATCTATGCCGCAAGGTCTTAAGGATGAATATGACTTTAAAACAGGAGGCTACAAACCAGAAGTGGCGCTAAGGTCACCCAATCCATCGGGTGCGCCTGAAGGTTGCGGTAGAAGTGTTTGTACGGAAAATCCTCTTACTAGAAATGTAATTATTGCTCCTACCGCATCTAGCAAATTTGGAATGGATCAATTGAAACTTTGGTTGCCATTTGTGGGGGATAAGGCGACGACACTGATGGGTACCTGGTCAGTTCGCACACTCGATGAGGGTGAAACTCAGAACGCATCGCAGTGCTTTAAAAATGGTGACAAGGGCATTACTGGAATTGTCACAACGAATGCAACACAGTATTCGGCGGGACCTCCCACCTTAAATAAGGGCGAAGGCACACTTGAATACCAAGTTGCTGCACCACACTTCACGACAAAAGGTGAAGAATTTCTAGGCACTTATGACTTGATTATGCGCTCTGATGTTGCCCGTTGCGTTTATGGATTTACGAGTGCACCAATCAGGGCTGAGCTTTCTATTGTTAACGATCAAGGGAATCAGAAAGTTGCTACAGAAATTCTTGGCGAGAAAAATGGCTGGCTCTATCTTTCAGCCGGTGGATTTACTTATTCATCACCAACTATCAAGGTAAAACTGGAGCAAGATGCACCACCACCTGCTCCTACCCCAACTCCAACACCAACGCCGAGCGCCTCAACGAAAGCACCTATTAGGGATGTCACAATTACCTGCATCAAGGGCAAGACGACAAAGAAAGTCACGGCTGCTAAGCCAAAATGCCCAACTGGCTATAAGAAGAAGTAGAGGGATCTGTGAAAGTTTTTCGTACTAGGTTCTTCCAGACTTTCATAATCATTACATTTGCCTACCTTGGAATTGTGGTACTTATTTCGCAGAGTCCGGCAGATGATGCGACAGCGATTGATGACAAATTGATCTCGATGAGTTCTGATAACCGTCTTGAGTTGTTGGTACAGATCACCGGAGTTAATCCACTTGAGGGAACCGCTAATGCTCGCGTGCTGCCTTGGCCAAATAGTGATGATGTTGGTTATCGTCTAAAAAGTGGTTGGGTACCAAGCCAAGATATTGATTTAGTTGTTGACTCTGTAATTGGCGCAAGTAACGGTGGAAGTAATACTTATAGCTTTAAAAAAGATATTCCAACAGGTGGCTTTGATGTGCAAATTGATGAGCAACCAGGTGCTCCTGCGCAATCAGATGTCGGCTGGTATCCGCTAGATCGATACAACTTTGAAATCCCAATGAGTGCAATCGGCACTTTGGAAAGTGGCGATCAAACCACTCTTAACGTCTTGCCTTTGGATTACACAAAGAAAATTGACACATTTGATATCAACATGGTGCATGGTCTGTGGAGCGATGCTTTCACGACGGTCAAGATGGATGATCCAAAGTCATTTGATCTTGCGATTGAAGAATTCAATAATGGGCAATCTTCATCGGTATTCCAGGCGGTGCGATCTAATTCAACAAAGTTGCTCGTATCAATCATTTTATTGTTGATGATTACCGCAATGGTTTCGGTAACAATCATGACTTACATGGTGGTTACGGGAAGTCGCCCACCAACGCTCTCATCTCTTACTTGGGCTGCAGCACTTACTTATTCTCTGATCTCACTTCGCGGGTTGATGCCAGGTGGTCCACCAATTGGCATCTTCGTGGACAAGATCTTCTATTTCCCGGCGCTAATCGTGACCTTGGTCTGTTCCCTATGGGTACTAGTTACTTGGGTTCGCCGCGAGGATTTCCAGAGCTAAAGCCCACCTTTGGCCCGAAAGATTGGGCGTGTCTAGGGGGTTCAATAGAGGCGATTTAGCCGATTTCCCTTTATAAGGGGGGTGGCTTTAGACTGCACCTTCGCGCCAAGCGGAAATCCTGAGGATTTTTGATGGGTGCAACCGCGCCCGCAAACGGGTGTGGGTTCGATTTGAAACAGAAGTGGGTGTTAGTGGCTAGCAAAGATGGTGCCATCGAGATTGAAGGCAACGTTGCTGAAGCTCTACCAAACGCAATGTTTCGCGTTGAACTAACTAATGGGCACAAGATTCTTGCGCACATCAGCGGCAAGATGCGAAAGAACTACATTCGCATTCTTCCTGGTGATCGTGTGATCGTAGAACTAAGTCCATATGACCTCACCCGAGGTCGCATTATTTACCGTTACAAGTAACGAAGACTGGAGCAAGAGCATGAAGGTTAATCCAAGCGTTAAGAAGATTTGCGATAAGTGCAAAGTCATTCGCCGCAAGGGTCGTGTCATGGTCATTTGCGAAAATCTCCGTCACAAGCAACGTCAAGGTTAAAACCTTTAGGTTTTACCCAAAGAAATAGTTAATAACTTAATAAATACGCGTGGTGCAACTAAGTAAGTAATTACTTAGAACTCTCGGACCGGTAGGCCGAGACTCGATACAAATCGAGAAGTACTGCGAAGGACCTTCCGGATACAGATCGGTTGAATAAATGGCACGTCTTGTTGGTGTCGATCTACCGCGCGAAAAGCGTGTGGAAATCGCACTCACCTATATCTTCGGA
>Ga0114981_10002409_pt1 | contig 12052 bp, 8 predicted proteins | sample S_140806_MF_Meta_FD_87028 | JGI IMG/M metagenome (GOLD analysis project Ga0114981, IMG submission 87028) | Freshwater microbial communities from Lake Simoncouche, Canada to study carbon cycling - S_140806_MF_MetaG | ecosystem: Environmental > Aquatic > Freshwater > Lake | place: Lake...
AATTAGCAAAAGATTTTTTAGACATGTGTTATTCACCAGATTTAGCTGAAAAAATAACTTTACAACCAATAGAAAGATTTGATTTTGATGCAGCAATAATATTTTCTGATATATTGGTGATTCCTCATGCACTGGGTCTGGATTTAAGATTTGATCCTGGAAAAGGTCCAATAATAGAAAAAATAAACTTTGATAAAAAAACAGATCTTTGCTTAGATAATATAAATTCGAAATTAAAACCAGTTTATGAATCTCTGACAAGAGTTAGAAACAAACTTGCAAAAGACAAGGATTTGATAGGATTCGCTGGAGCACCTTGGACTTTATTTTCGTATATGGTTGAGGGCGGGGGTAGTAAAAACTTTGAAAATGCCAACATAGCTTTAATTAATGAAAGAAAAAAATCTGAAGAAATAATAGATATACTAACAGAAGCAGTTGCTAGTCACTTAATAAATCAAATAGAAAACGGAGCGAACATAGTACAGATTTTTGATTCTTGGGCTGGAGAAATATCAGAGCAAGAATATGAAGATTTTGTCATAAAACCAACGGCATCAATAATAAAAAAAATAAAAAAATCGCACAAAAATGTTCCAATAATATCATTTCCTAGAGGGTCTAATTTTAAGTACGAAAAATTTGCCGAAAAGGTTGGCATGGACGTTTTATCCATAGATCAAGAAGTGCCACTATTATGGGCTAAAGAAAGGCTGCAGGACAAGGTTGTAATACAAGGAAACATGGATCCGATGATTCTTTTAAAAGAAAAGAAGGAAATAAGAGAAAGCGCCTTGAAGATAGAAGAAATTTTAGGTAGAGGAAAATATATTTTTAATCTCGGTCGCGGTGTGCATAAAACCACCCCAATAGAAAACGTTAATTATCTTGTTGAGCTGGTTAGAAGAAAATGAAAAAACTTGCTGTTGTTTTATTTAATCTTGGCGGGCCATTAAAAATTCAAGACGTAAAGCCGTTTTTGTTTAATTTATTTTATGACAGAGCAATAATTAATCTTCCAAACCCTTTCAGGTGGTTTTTAGCTTGGTTCATCTCAACAATCAGACATAAAAAGTCACAAAAAATTTACCAGATTTTAGGTGGCGGGTCTCCGTTATTAAAGTTCACAAAAGACCAGGCCGAAGCTTTGGAAAATGCTCTTGGCAGGAGATTCAAAGTGTTTGTTTGTATGAGATACTGGCATCCATTTAGTGATGAAGTAATAAAGCGGGTTGAGAAATATAATCCAGATGAAATTATTTTATTGCCTTTGTATCCTCAGTTTTCCACAACTACAACGGCATCTTCTTTGAAAGACTTTCATGAAAAAATAAGCACCTCAGGAATTTCTAGTAAGAAAGTGCATGTGGTTGACGATTTTTTTGATAATAAAAAATTTATAGGGGCTCATGTTTCTTTGTTAAAAGACCAGCTAAAAAAGATAAACGATCACGAAAAAGTAGCTGTTTTGTTTTCTGCTCACGGTCTGCCAATGTCTGTGATTGAGGCCGGAGACCCTTATGAGAGGCAAGTAAATGAAACAATCAGGTTGATAACTAAGCAAATCTCAAGAAAAAACACTAGGTTCGTTGTTTGCTATCAAAGCAAAGTTGGCCTAAAAAAATGGCTATCTCCATCAACAGAAGAGGAAATAACAGAGGCTGGAAAAAGGTATGAAGTTGTGGTTGTTGTGCCTATTTCTTTTGTTTCTGAACACTCGGAAACTTTGGTTGAATTAGATCAAGATTATAGAGTTTTTGCTACTAAAATTGGATGCAAATCATACAAAAGGGTAAAAGCACTCGGCACAAACAAGATCTTTATTGATTGTTTGAAAGATATGTGTTTAGAATTATCTGGCTTTTAGGTTCTTGTCAGGATCATGTATTCATTGGAGGTGGCGGTAAGTGTTAGACGAATATTATGAATGGATAAAAGCTATTCATGTCATATTCATGACAGCTTGGATGGTTGGTATGTTTTATTTGCCGAGGCTATACGTTTATCATGCGGATTCCAAAGTTGGATCTGATAAAGACAAAGTTTTCCAGGTTATGGAATCCAAATTATTAAACATAATCATGGCCCCGGCATCGGTCATAACAATTTTCACTGGTGTTCTTTTAGCAAGTATTTATGGTTGGGATGCTTTTGGTGGTTGGTTTCATGTAAAAGTACTTTTAGTGGCTATTTTGGTAGGGATACATGTCTTTTTAGCAAGGCGTCGCTTGGACTTTAGTCGTGGAAAAAACAAAAAGAAAGCCATATTTTATAGAGTATTAAATGAGGTTGTAACTCTAGTATTCGTGCTTATAGTTATAATGGTCATAGTAAAGCCTTTCGAAGAATGAAATTTTTGTTGACAGACAAAGGGATTCTGATACTATTCCGCTTGTGTCCGATCTTCTAGCTAGGTCACAATCTCTAAATTAATCTAAATCCTAATTAATCACACAGTAAGACTTTATATTTATGACAGATCAAGAAAACAATTTCTCTAACGGTGATGTTGAGCAATCTGAAGCTCAGATCCAAGAAGGAAACCAAGAAAAACAACACAACCACCATCACAAGCAAAGAAACGGCAAAAACAATCATAATAACAAAAGAAAAGACCATTACGATGCAGAGGTATATGATCAGCCAGAGGTTGATCCTTCAAAGTTAATCCTGTTAACCGATCTAAAAAGAAAAAGCCCAACAGAGTTGATAGATATTGCTGAAGAGCACGGCGTTGAAAATCCCGGTGGAATGCTTAAGCAAGATGTGATTTTTGCCATTCTGAAAAAAACCGTTGAAAAAGGCGGCGGATTACTTGCAAAAGGTGTTCTAGAAATTTTACAGGATGGGTTTGGTTTTTTAAGATCTCCAGAGGCCAACTATCTTGCTGGTCCAGATGACATATATGTTTCTCCGAGCCAAATAAGAAAGTTTGGCCTACGCAATGGCGACACTGTCAGTGGTCAACTTAGAGCTCCTAAACATGGAGAAAGGTATTTTGCGCTATTGAGAGTAAAAGATATAAATAGCGCTCCACCAGAAAAAGTTGGTCATCGAGTTAATTTTGATAACCTAACTCCCCTTTATCCCAACGAAAGACTGAAGTTGGAAGTTGAGGGTAGTGGCGATCCAAGCTCTAGAATAATCGACTTAATATGCCCACTAGGTAAGGGACAGAGAGCACTAATAGTGGCTCCTCCAAGAACTGGTAAAACAACATTGATGCAAAACATTGCCAATTCTTTGGCTAAGAATCATCCAGAGATAGTATTGATCGTATTGCTTATTGACGAGCGCCCTGAAGAGGTTACTGATATGGCAAGATCTGTTAGAGGTGAAGTTGTGAGTTCAACATTTGATGAACCGGCAACGAGGCACGTTCAATTAGCCGAATTAGTAATAGAAAAGGCTAAAAGGCTAGTAGAACAGAAGAAGGATGTGGTGATTCTTTTAGATAACATTACAAGGCTTGCAAGGGCTTATAACACCGTTGTTCCATCATCGGGCAAAGTTCTTTCTGGAGGTGTTGATTCCAACGCGCTACAAAGGCCAAAAAGATTCTTAGGTGCTGCACGTAACATAGAAAATGGCGGCTCTTTGACAATCATTGCTACGGCCTTGATTGAGACTGGCTCAAGAATGGACGAGGTGATCTTCGAAGAATTTAAGGGAACGGGCAATGCCGAGATAATTCTCGATAGAAAAATATCGGATAAACGTGTCTTTCCTGCAATTGATGTTACAAAATCTGGCACTAGAAAAGAAGAGCTTCTATATGATAAAGCAACGCTATCTAAGCTATGGGTATTGAGAAGAATATTAATGCCTATGGGTGGTGTTGACGCTATGGACTTCTTGCATAGTAAATTAAAAGCAACTAAAGATAATGCTAGTTTCTTTGAGTCTATGAATTCTTAACTTTTAACTTCAGGGGGGATAGTGAGAAAAAAGATTTCTTTGATCGGTAGTGGTCATATTGGTGGGACGCTTGCTTTCGAGATAATAATAAAGGGCTTTGCTGATGTTGTGCTTTTCGATGTTGTTGAGGGAACTCCCCAAGGCAAGGCTTTGGATATCGCTCAAGCGGCAGCAGCTTTTGGTGTTGATGCTCCAATAATAGGCACTAATGATTATGAGCATATCAAAGACTCTGATGTTATAGTTGTTACTGCTGGTCTGCCAAGAAAACCAGGAATGAGTAGAGATGATTTGCTTGCAACAAATGCTAATATCATAAAATCTGTCGCTGAAAACATCAAAAAATTCTCACCAAAAGCTTTTGTGATAGTTGTTACAAACCCCTTAGATGCGATGGTCTTTGTGATGCAAAAACATTCTGGTTTAGATTCCAATATGGTTGTTGGAATGGCCGGAGTCCTTGATTCATCCAGATATAATTATTTTATAAGCGAAAAGCTTGGAATTTCAGTAAGTGACATAAAGAGCTTCGTTTTGGGCGGACATGGCGATACCATGGTGCCTCTGAATAGATATACGACAATCAATGGAGTGCCATTAAGCGCCTTTTTATCCGGTGCCGAAATCTCAAAATTAGTGGAAAGAACCAGAAATGGCGGGGCTGAGGTGGTAAATTTACTTAAAACTGGCTCAGCTTTTTATGCCCCAGCTGCTTCTGTAAAGAATATGATTGAAAGTTTTATCTTTGATAAAAAGAGGATGTTGCCATGTGCTGCATATTTAAATGGCGAATATGGGGTAAAAGATCTTTATGTTGGGGTTCCAGTAATTATCGGTAGTAAGGGCGTAGAAAAAATTGTAATATTGGACCTAACGAAAGAAGAGGAGAAGGGGTTTTTAGATTCAGCAAAGGCTGTTGAGGGGTTGATAAAAGATTTAAAATTCTAGAGGAATTATGCATATTCACGAGTATCAAGCAAAGGAGATTTTGCGCAAGTATGGCGTTGCCGTTCCTGATGGCAAGGTTGCGTTATTTCCTGAGGAGGCGACTAGTTCTGTAAATGCCGTTGATACTAATCTTTGGGTGGTAAAGGCACAAATTCATGCTGGTGGCAGAGGAAAAGCTGGCGGGGTCAAACTCATAAATAATAAGGAAGACGCCATCAAAGAAGCTAAAGAAATGTTTGGCAAAACTTTAGTTACTCATCAAACTGGCCCAGAAGGGCAGAAAATCAGCAGAGTATATATTGAAAGCGGTTCTGTGATAAAGCAGATGTACTACATTAGCATTATAATAGACAGGGCAACATCTACGCCAGTTTTTATAGTTTCTGCTGAAGGTGGCGTTGAAATAGAAGAGGTTTCGGAGCATTCTCCGGAAAAAATTATCAAAATCCATGTAAAGAATGGCGATATGTTTGCCTTCCACGCTAGAGAAATGGGCTTTTCTTTGGGCTTACGCGATGATTCTTTAAAGAGATTTTCAAGAATAGCAACGAGCCTTTACAAGGCCTTCATAGATCTTGATTGTGATCAGATTGAGATTAATCCTCTTATTGTAAATGATCAGGGAAATTTTATTGCCCTTGATGCCAAAGTAAGTTTTGACGAGAATTCTTTATTCAGGCATCCTGACTTGCTTGAGTATCGGGATAGGACGGAAGAGAACCCTTTAGAAATGAAAGCTAAAGAGCATCATTTAAGCTATGTAAAAATGGAAGGTAACATAGGTTGCATGGTTAATGGTGCCGGACTTGCCATGGCTACAATGGATATCATTAAGTACTATGGGGGTGAGCCAGCTAATTTCTTGGATGTTGGTGGCGGAGCTACAAAAGAACGCGTTGCTGAGGCATTTAAAATCATTCTCTCTGATCATAATGTTAAAGCAATCTTGGTGAATATTTTTGGTGGCATCATGAAGTGCGACATTATAGCCGAAGGCATTATTGCTGCAGTTAAAGAGGTTGGAGTGAAGATTCCTTTGGTTGTGCGTCTTGCTGGTACTAATTTTGAGCTTGGGAAGAAGTTGCTTGCAGAATCTGGCTTGAAAATAATAGCGGCCGATGATTTAGAAGATGCAGCAAAGAAATCTGTGGAGGCGTTAAGATAATATGTCAGTGCTAGTTAATAACGATACAAAAGTAATTTGCCAGGGATTTACTGGCTCTCAGGGAACGTTTCATTCTACGCAAGCTATAGAATATGGCACTAAGATGGTTGGTGGTGTTACGCCTGGCAAAGGTGGTATGAGACACTTAGATTTGCCCGTCTTTGATACTGTAGTGGAGGCTAAGGAAAAAACTGGCGCTACTGCATCAGTGATTTACGTTCCTCCCGCTTTTGCTGCTGATTCGATTATGGAAGCGATTGAGGCCGAAATGCCTTTGGTGGTATGTATAACCGAGGGGATACCTGTATTAGATATGGTTAAAGTAAAGCAAGCCTTGAGAAAGTCCAAAACGCGCCTTATTGGCCCTAACTGTCCAGGAGTGATAACGCCTGGTGAGTGCAAGATCGGCATTATGCCTGGGTATATTCATAAACCAGGGCATGTTGGGATAGTGTCTCGTTCTGGAACGCTCACTTATGAGGCGGTTGCTCAAACCACTGCTGTTGGTTTAGGGCAGTCGACATGTATAGGGATAGGTGGAGACCCGGTTAATGGCACTAGTTTTCTTGACTGCATAGAGATGTTTTTGTCGGACGATCAGACAAAATCAATAGTTATGATAGGTGAGATTGGCGGTAGTGCCGAGGAAGAGGCAGCTGACTTCTTGAGGCATTCTAAAATAAAGAAACCATTGGTGGCGTTTGTTGCCGGCATTACGGCGCCCCCAGGGAAGCGTATGGGGCATGCAGGAGCAATAATTTCTGGTGGTAGTGGCGGAGCAGAGGCTAAATTAGACGCATTAAGATCGGCTGGGGCCCATATTGCCGAAACCCCTGCTTCGATAGGTAGAACAATGTTTGAAGTGCTGAAAAAACATGGCTAATACAAAGGATTTATTTTATAGTTTTTCGCAGCTTTTTGCCTCCAATGCGCCTTTTGTGGAAGAAGTATATGAGAGATACTTGGAAGATAGTGGGTCTGTTGATCCAGAATGGCATCAGTTTTTTAGCGAGTTTGGCCAAGATATTTCCTCAAATAAATTGCCTTCATGGGGCAGCGGAGTTGAGGTTGGCAGAAATGTTTCACGTGAAACATTTTCATTTCAAGGCATGAATTCTGCAGATCATAGTGCAATAAAATTAGAAAGATTAAAAGACGCTTATCGTGAAAGGGGCCACCTTTTAGCTATGCTAGATCCTTTAGGATTAGAAAAAAAGATTAGCAGAGAGGAAGTTGGGTTAAATCCAGAGTCTTTTGGGTTATCTTCGGGCAAATCCTCTGAAATTCTTGATATTGAAGAAATATATTGTAGAGATATTGGCTACGAGTTTATCTATACCGATAGTTTTGAGGAAAATCAGTGGCTACAAAATCAAATAGAAAATTTTGACGGTAGATTTTTTGACAATAATCTTCGAGTCAGCATATTAGAAGATTTAATAGCGGTAGAAAGTTTTGAGCATTTTTTGCATACTAGATTTCCTGGTGCTAAGAGATTTTCTATCGAAGGTGGGGAAAATGCCGTGACTGCGGCAAATACAATAGTGAAGGTTTTATCTAAGAGCGGCATTGAAGAGGTGGTTTTCGGTATGCCACATCGCGGTAGATTAAGCGTTATTACTAATGTTCTCAAGAAACCTTATAAAGTAGTGTTATCAGAGTTTTTAGGCAAGTTTGCTCATATAGAGAAATTAGGTTTGTCTGGAGATGTGAAATACCACCTTGGTAATTCTCATGATTTAGAACTAGATGGCAAGAATATCCATTTATCTTTAATGTCTAATCCATCTCATCTAGAAGCAATTAATCCTGTGGTTCTGGGGAAAATTCGTGCCAAGCAGGATTTTATCGGCGATCAGAGTAGAGTTAGAATTGGAGGAGTTTTATTTCACGGGGACGCCTCTTTCGCTGGCCAGGGAATAGTAATGGAATCCCTTGTAATGAGCGAGCTTTCTGGATATTCCGTTGGAGGCGTTATTCACATAGTGATCAATAATCAGGTTGGGTTTACTGCTAATACCAAAGAGGCTAGATCTGGCCGCTACTCTACTGATATAGCTAAATTAATTAAGGCTCCAATACTTCATGTAAATGGCAATTCTGCAGATGCCGTAGCAAAAGCCGCTAAAATAGCAGGGGATTATAAGATAAAATTTAAAAAGGACATTGTTATCGAGATAATCTGTTACCGATTATATGGGCATAACGAAATAGATGAGCCACGATTTACTCAGCCAGAGATGTATAAAGCAGTGGCAGCAATGTCCACGCCAGCGACTATTTATTCTGAAATTCTTGTGAAAGAAGGAGTAGTGGCGGCTGATTATTTGTCTAGTGCTAAAGAAAGATGCAAATCTGCGTTGGAGAAAGAGTTTGCTTTAGCTAATAATTACGAGGCCGAACAGCCAGACTGGTTTGAAGGGCTTTGGAAGGGATTTATTCATTTTGCCAACAAACATGCTAAGGATGATGACACCCGCGTCCAAGAGAAGAAATTAAAGGAACTCGGTACTAAAATTACTACTATTCCCAGCGGATTTAATCCTCATAAAATTGTGGCCAAAGTTTTTGAGAAAAGGTCAGAAAACATAGCTGCAGGAGATAATATCGATTGGGGCACTGGTGAGCACCTGGCATTTGCAAGTTTGCTTGATGAAGGTATTAGGATAAGAATTTCTGGGCAAGATTGTCAGCGTGGTACATTTTCTCACAGACACAGTGTGATTAGCGATCAGGAAACCTATAAAAAATATACTCCTTTAAATAACATCAGTGAGAGCCAGGCTTCTTTTGAAGTCATCAATAGTATGCTTTCTGAATATGCTGTGATGGGTTTTGAATATGGGTATAGCACTACAAACCCTCGTAATTTGGTGTTATGGGAGGCGCAGTTTGGCGATTTTGCTAATGGTGCGCAGATAGTAATAGATCAATTTATTGCGGCAGCAGAGACGAAATGGATGAGATGTAGTGGTTTGGTGCTGCTTCTACCTCACGGGTATGAGGGGCAAGGGCCAGAGCATAGTTCTGCAAGATTAGAGAGATATTTGCAATTATGTGCCGAAGATAATATTCAGGTTGTGAACTGTACCACGCCAGCTAATTACTTCCATGTATTGCGTAGACAAATTCATAGAAACTACCGCAAACCTTTGATTGTGATGTCCCCTAAATCTTTGCTTAGAAATCATCGGGCGATTTCTAAATTAAAAGATTTTGCCGAGGAATCTTTCAAACCTGTGATTCCAGACCAAGTCTCAGAAAACGCTACTAAGCTCGTGATATGCAGCGGCAAGGTTTACTACGATCTAGTGGAAGCAATGGAAAAGGCTAAAGATACTTCTGTCGCGGTGGTAAGGATTGAGGAATACTACCCGTTTCCTAAGATAGCATTATTGAAAGAATTGAAAAAACACACGGGTATTAGGCGGGTTATGTGGCTTCAGGAAGAGCCAAAAAATATGGGAGCCTGGGTATTTATAAAAGACAAAGTTTCTGAGTTACTGAATGATGCTGGTATCAAAAAACAGTTAGAATATGTAGGGCGAGCAGATTCTGCATCTACAGCTGCCGGGCATCTTTATGCTCACGAAAGAGAACACAAAAAAATCATTAGTGAAGTGCTAAATTAGAGAGGTTTTATGACAGAAATAAAAGTGCCACCGCTTGGGGAATCAGTGAGTGAAGCTACCGTTGGTAAATGGCATAAGAAAGAGGGCGATCTAGTTAAATCTGGCGAGTTACTGCTAGAACTTGAGACGGATAAAATAACTTTAGAGGTTAATGCTGAAACAGATGGGATTCTTGAAAAAATCCAATCTAAAGAAGGTTCTACTGTAAAAGTAGGAGATATTCTTGGCATTATAAAAGCTGGTCAGTCCTCTAAGCAAAGCGATACAAAAGCCGAGGCTAAAACACCTGACCTTCATACCATAAAGTCAGATAATTTATCGCCAGCGACGCGCAAAATAGTTGAAGAGAAAAACATTGATACCACTAAAATTATTGGCACCGGTAAAGACGGTCGGATTACTAAAGGCGATCTGTTGCAAGAAGCTCCATCTAATTCAACTCGTTCTATAAATACTTTAGGTCGGATTGAGGAACGGGTACAAATGTCCCGCTTGCGTCAGCGTATAGCCGAGCGTTTAAAGGTCTCACAAAATACTGCAGCGATTCTTACCACATTTAATGAAGTTGATCTGTCAAAGATTATGAATCTTCGGGCTAAATATCAGGAGGAATTTACCAAACAAAATAATGTGAAACTTGGTTTTATGTCATTTTTTGTTAAAGCGGTGGTAGCAGCGCTAAAGGCTAATCCTGTAGTTAATGCAGAGGTGGATGGCGATACGATAATTTATAAAAAATACTATGATATTGGCGTAGCAGTGGGAACAGACAAGGGGCTTGTTGTCCCTATCTTGCGTGATGCTGACCAATTATCTTTTGCCGGTATTGAGTACGAAATAGCTATGTTGGCTAAGAAAGCTCGAGATGGTAAACTTTCCATGGAGGAATTAACTGGCGGAACGTTCTCTATAACCAACGGTGGTATCTATGGCTCTATGCTGTCTACTCCTATTATTAATCCTCCACAATCAGCTATTTTGGGTATGCATAACATTATTCAACGTCCTGTAGCTGTGGATGGCAAGGTTGAGATTAGACCGATGATGTATTTAGCTCTTTCTTATGACCATAGAATTATTGACGGTAAGGATGCCGTGACGTTCCTGACCAAGGTTAAAGAATATGTCGAGAATCCAGAAATTTTTTGTTTGATAGGATAGAAAATGGAAGAATATGATGTTGTAGTAATAGGTGGAGGACCTGGAGGCTATGTTGCGGCAATAAAAGCTGCTCAATTAGGCCTAAAGACTGCTTGCATTGAGAAAAGGCAAACATTAGGGGGGACGTGTCTTAACGTGGGATGCATACCTTCTAAAGCTTTATTGAACTCTTCTGAGAAATACTGGGAAGCTAAAAATCATTTTGCGCAATATGGAGTGGATTGTAACGTCAAACTAAATTTAGCTAAAATGCTGGCTAATAAAGATAAGGTTGTGCTTGATCTAACCAAGGGTATTGAGGGGTTATTTAAGAAAAATAAAGTTACTCATTATGTTGGTGCTGGCAAGATTTTGGGAGAGAATAAAGTTGCGGTGGGCAACAAGGAATTGGGAGCTAAAAATATCATTATCGCTACCGGGTCTGAAGTAATGGATATACCGGGAATTAAGATTGATGAGGAGGTTGTTGTATCTTCGACTGGCGCTCTTTCTTTATCGAGAGTACCAAAGAAAATGGTGGTGATTGGCGCTGGGTATATAGGGTTAGAAATGGCTTCTGTATGGCATAGGCTTGGTGCTGAAGTTGAGATAGTAGAATATGCCGATAAGATTGTGCCAAATATGGATAAAGAAATGGGTGCTCATTTGCATAAATATCTTGCAGCAAATGGCATAAAATTCAAACTAAGTACTAAAGTTTTAAAGGCTGAAAAAACTAAGTCTGAAGTTAAGGTAGTGCTTGAAGATTTAGCTAGCGGAAAGCAAGAGGAATCAAGCTGCGACGTATTGCTTGTTTCGATAGGACGCAAACCTCATACCAATGGCCTGGGATGCGAGGATGCTAGCATAAAATTAGATGATCGCGGCAGAGTAATTATTGATGATAAATTAAGAACTAATATTAAAAGTATCTATGCCATAGGCGATGTTGTTCGTGGCCCAATGCTTGCACATAAGGCAGAGGAGGAAGGAGTTGCTGTGGCGGAGATAATCGCAGGCCAAGCTGGTCATGTGAACTATAACACTATACCCAGCGTGATTTATACTTATCCAGAAGTAGCTTCTGTTGGCAAAACGGAAGAGGAACTAAAAGCAGAAGGAATTGATTATAATGTGGGAAAGTTTCCCTTTATGGCTAATAGTAGGGCGCGTGCTGTAGGTAGTGTTGAAGGCATGGTTAAGATACTTGCTTGTAAAAAAACAGATCTAGTTTTGGGTGTTCATATAA
>Ga0114981_10002410_pt1 | contig 12050 bp, 9 predicted proteins | sample S_140806_MF_Meta_FD_87028 | JGI IMG/M metagenome (GOLD analysis project Ga0114981, IMG submission 87028) | Freshwater microbial communities from Lake Simoncouche, Canada to study carbon cycling - S_140806_MF_MetaG | ecosystem: Environmental > Aquatic > Freshwater > Lake | place: Lake...
CCCGCCACAACCGCTCCATCTGCTCCTCGGTCAGAGCCGTGCCCATCGGCGCAACGGCGGGGATGCCTGCGCGGTGGCAGGCGATCACATCCATATAGCCCTCGACCACCACAATCGCCTGGTCGCTCCGGCTCTCGGCACCCAGGATGCGCCGCGCCTCGGGCAGGCCGTACAGGGTCGCGCCCTTGTGAAAGAGCGGGCTCTCCGGACCGTTCAGATACTTGGCGCGGTCGTCGGGGTTCATGGCCCGGCCGCCGAAGCTGACGATCCGCCCGCGGGCGTCGAGGATGGGGAACATCAGCCGGTCGCGGAACCGGTCATAGGGCTGGCCGCCGCCCTCGGGAGCGATCAGCATGCCTGCCTCGACCAGATCACCAGGTTTGGCCCCGCGCTGAACCAGGGCGACCTTCAGCCCCTCGCGGTCATTGGGTGCATAGCCGAGGCCAAACCGCTCCCACTGGTCCTCGGGCAGGCCGCGCTTTTCCAGATATTCGCGCGCGGCCTTGCCAGGCGAGCGGCGCAGATTGGCCGCAAACCATTTCTGGGCCAGGTCCATCCAGTCCGTCAGGCCCTGCTTCTTCGCCTCACGCTCGGCCGCCTGCGGGTCCTCGGCCGGCAGTGCCATGCCTGCCTCACCCGCCAGTCGCTGCACCGCCTCGACGAAGCTGAGCCTTTCGGTCTCCTGCAGGAAGCTGATGACGTCGCCGTGTTTGCCGGACGAGAAGTCGTGGAAGAAGCCCTTGTCGTCATTGACGAAGAAGGAGGGCGACTTCTCCTTGGTGAAGGGCGACAGGCCGACGTACTCGCGTCCCTGACGCTTGAGCTTCACCGTCCGCCCGATGATGTCGGACGGCCGAAGGCGGGCCTTCAGTTCTTCAAGGAAGCGATCATCGAAGCGCACCTGCGCCTTATAGCGCGCGACTCACCGGTTTGGGTGGCTTTACGTTTCATTAACCAAATAGGCCAAACCACGGCGGTAACAGACTGAATATGCACATAGTTTTCTTGCACAAAGCGGAACTGTCCACAGACCTGTGGATTGAGGATTCGGCCGTCCCGAAAGCGGACGTTAACCGGCGGACCTACGGCGAAGACTGCAGCCCCGTCCGAGCAAGAAAGCCGCCCCATGTTCATGACCATCGCCCACCCGGCGGCGGAGCCCCAAGGCCCCGACACCGTCGCCGTCCCCGGTTCCCCGTCGATTCCCGTCCTGTCGCCTCGCGCCCTGCACGCGCGCCTGCTCGAGAATGCGACCCTGCGGCGGATGCGCGGCGCCGAGCGGTTGAGGGGCAACCGGCGGGATGACGCCGACTACTGGCTGCACGCGGCACCGGTCGCGGTCCGCAAGGCCTGCGCCCTTCGGGAAGAGAAGCGCTTCGCGCCGCTTCCCTGACAGGGGCTCGCTAACGCCAGACCGTGCCGGTCAAGGCACCCTGGCGTCCGACCTCATAGACGGCGCTCATGGACTCCACGCTGAAATCCAGCGCCGAGGCCTCGGAATCATCCGGCAGGGCGGCGTAACGGAAATACAGGTCATTACGAGCGGCGAAGGCGCGATTGCCGGCCAGGGTCGTCACCAGCGAAGCCCTCAGCTGGACATCGACACTGCGGCTCAGCACCTCCTGGGGCGTATCCCGGGCGATCTCAAAAGTCGGGTTCGTCCGCCCATTGATGACGACATAAAACCGCGCGCCGCGCAGGGCCCCGGACGGGGCGCGGAAGGACCAGAGGGTTTCCGGCACTGCGAGGAAAGGCGTGGAGATGCCGCCGTCGACGTGCATTTCCTCAAAGGCGACTCCCTCCCTGTCGGACGGGATCAGCACCGGCGGAAACGCCCCCGGTATGCTGGCAGATGCGATCAGGACGTTGCGGAACAGCGCCAGGGCCGCAGGCGAGGCCTGGGTCGCGATCGCACCCAGATCCCAACTGACGCCACGCTGGGAATCCAGATCGGTGGTCGCGACCAACAGGACCCGGCCCTTGGCGTATTCGGCGGCCACAGCAGCCAGCAGCGCCTCATCGACATAGCGTTCGACCAGGGCCCGAAGCGGCTCGGACCGGTAGATGCCGGACCCGAACAGGGCACCGATTCCCTGTGGCTGCAACAACCCGGCGGCGGCCCCGCCCGTATAGGCATCGGCCAGTTCGTCATCATAGTCGGAGCCCAGGAACACGAAGGGGGCCGCCAAGGCTCCGGTCGACACGCCCGTCACGACCTCGAAATCCGGGCGCTCCCCGGTTTCGGTCCAGCCCTTCATCAGCCCGGCAGTGAAGGCACCGTTTGAGCCGCCTCCGGACAGGGCGATAAGGTCCAGCCGCCCGTCCGGACCGACCGGCAAGCCCTCGCGGACGGCCTGCTGGAACAGGGCCGCGCGATCTGCAGCGTCCAGATAGACCCGGATCGGATGCGCCGGCGTCGAAGCCAGCCCCATCGGTCGGGCTCCCTCGCGGTCCTGGATGTCGAAGGATGACCGGGTCCCGCTCGCGCACGCGCCGAGCGTCATGGCGAGACACAGGGTCGTCAGGATACGAAGCGCCATGGTCTACAATAGCATGACCCGGAGCACGGAACGATGACGGCCCCGGACAAGCCTCGAACACCCCGGGGTCATAGCAGCGGAACTAGCGGCGCGGCTTGAAAATGAAGTTGAAAATGTAGGCCGGGGTCTCGACCGCGTCGCGATGGTCCAGCTGCGGGTCGAACGCCGCAATGGGCCGCAGGGCCCCGTTCTTGAAGACAAAGGCGTCATAGCCCAGCGCCTCGACCTCGGCGATTGAGGCCTCGATGGACCGGTCCGAGTGCCGTTCCTCCAGCTCGACCAGCAGGGTCGGCCGATCGCGCGCGATCAGGCCCGCGGCCCCTGCGATCACAGCCGGCTCATGACCCTCGACATCGATCTTGATGAAGCCGACGGGTTCAAGGCACAGTTCGTCGAGGCGGGCCGTGGCGACCTCGACCACGCCGAACTCCATGGCGCCCGCCCAGTTGGTCTCCAGCGAGGCATGCTGGTTGGAAAATCCCCGCGCCGACCGCGGCACTTTCAGGCTTGCCACGCCGCTGCGGTCTGAAAGCGCGATCTGCCGGGTCTCGGCATTCGAGGGACGCGCCGCATCGAGGATGGCGAACATCTTGGGATTGGGCTCGAAGGCATGGACCCGGGGGCAGAGCAACGCCATCTGATGGGTCCACACCCCGCGATTGGCACCCACATCCACCGCTGCCCGCTTCGGATCGACCAGATCCGGCAGCAGCCGCAGTTCAGGCTCGCCCTTGCGAAGCTCACGCGCAATGACCCGCTTCAACTCCTGTCGCGGATTGAATACGGCCCGCTTGATTCTTTCACTGAAGGTGGTCGGCGGGATCCAGCTCAAGGCCGGACCGCCATCGAATCCGCGAACCGCTGGAACAGATAAAGACTGTCCGTCGGCCCCGGCGAGGCCTCCGGGTGATGTTGGATGCTGAATACCGGTCGGCCGTTCAGGGCGATGCCGCAATTGGTACCGTCGAACAGGCTGACGTGGGTCTCGCTGACCGCATCGGGCAGGCTGTCGCGGTCGACGGTGAAGCCGTGGTTCATCGACACAATCTCGACCTTGCCCGTAGTCAGGTCCTTGACCGGATGGTTGGCCCCGTGGTGGCCCTGAACCATCTTCACAGTTTTTGCCCCCAGAGCCAACGCCAGCATCTGGTGACCCAGACAGATTCCGAACAGGGGCGTGCCACTGTCGACCAGTTTGCGGATCTCGGCGACGGCATAGAGGCCGGTTGCCGCCGGGTCGCCCGGGCCGTTCGACAGAACCACGCCGTCCGGCTTGCGCGCCAGAATGGCCTCGGCCGTCGTATCGGCCGGGACCACGGTGATCTTCGCACCGGTCGAGGCCAGGGCCCGCAGAATGTTGCGCTTTACCCCATAGTCGATCACGACCACGGACCGATCGGCGGCGTCCACGCGCGGATAGCCCTCCGGCCAGTCCCACAGCCCCTCATCCCAGTCGAACGCCTGCCGGGTCGAGGCGTCCTTCGCCAGATCCAGTCCCACCAGCCCCGTCCAGGCCTTTGCCTGCGCGACCAGCGCCTCGAGGTCGAACTGTCCGGACGGGTCATGTGCGATCACGGCGTGGGGTGCGCCCATGTCGCGGATGCGAGCGGTCAGGGCCCGGGTGTCGACCCCGGAAAGACCGACGACGCCGCGCCGTTTCATCCAGCCGTCGAAATCGCCCTGATTGCGCCAGTTGGCCGGATCGGTCGGTGCATCGCGGAAGATCGCCCCGCGGGCCGAGGTGTCAGAGCCGCCGCCGATCTGTTCGATATCCTCGACATTGGTCCCCGTGTTCCCGACGTGCGGAAAGGTGAAGGCCAAGATCTGGCTCATGTAGGACGGATCGGTCAGGATCTCCTGATAGCCGGTCATGGCGGTGTTAAAGACCACCTCACCGAGCGCCGTGCCCACGGCACCGCAGCCGAGGCCCTGCAGGATGGTTCCGTCCGCGAGCGCAAGCACGCCGGTGACGCCGGGGAGGAGTGTCGTGGTCATGGGGCGCTCTCTATCACCGAATCCCGGCGAGCAAACGGCGCGTTTGCTAGTGAGCCGTCGGCGTCGGGTCAACCGGCTTGGTCGCACCGCCTGGTTTGAACGCAAACCAGGCCCCGGTCGTCACCGCGAAAAAGATCGCTGTCGGCAGGATATAGCCGGGTGCTGCGGCCACCACCGCCGCCGTCGTGAACGTCAGACCCAGCGCCGCGATGAACCGCGCCCGGGTCCAGCGCGCCAGCCGGAACAATGAGGCGGAACAGAATCCATAGACCACCAGGCTCAAGACCGAGGTGACACCCACCAGCATGCCGAACTGCCCACCGAGGGTCGGCTGGCCGGAAAGCACAGCCACAATGCTCATGATCGCACCCCCCAGCAGCGGATTGGCGATCGGCGTCTTCTCCCCGTGACCGAACCCCGGCGGCAGATAGCCGGACCGGGCGGCGGCCCGCGCCGTCTCTCCGCCCAGCATGACCCAGCCGCCCAGAGTCCCGACGGCCTTGACCACGGCACAGGCCGCGACCGCGGCACCGATCGAGGCCCCGAACACCCGCGCGGTCAGATCGGCATAGGGGCTCGATGACTCGGCCAGAACCCCTGCCGGAATCACCCCGAACACGGCCAAAGTGGCCGCCACATAGACGAGCGAGGCCAGCAGGACCCCCGCAATCGAGGCGCGGCCGACATCGCGCGCCGGATTGCGGACGCGGGCCGACAGCACCGCAGCGGTCTCAACACCCAGGAAGGCCCAGAAGATCACGGCCAGTGACGCCGGGACGCTTTCGGCCAGGCTGTTCCCGGACGGGCTCCAGGAGGCCGCGAACGTCTCCCCGTTGAACGCCGATAAGCCGGCGGCCACGGCTATGACCAGCGGAATGAGACCGATGATCAGGGCCAGGGCGGCGAACCGCGAGGCCGCCCGCGCTCCGAGAATATAGGCACAGGTCGTGAGCCAGATCAGGCCGAGATTGCAGAAGGTGGCAGCGACCGGCCCCTTCAGCACGGGAAAGAAGAAGCCGAGGTAGCCCGTCGCCGCGACCGCAATCGCGACATTACCGACCAGGCAGGCAGTCCAGAAGGCCAGCGCCGTCTGGAAGCCGAAGAACCGCCCCAGCCCCCGCTCTGCGAAACCGGACAGGCCGTCGGCGTCCGGCTGCAACCGGCCCAGGGCCGCGAAGACCAGGGCGAGGGTGACGGCCCCCGCGCCGGCGACGGCCCAGCCGATCACGCTCGACGACCCGACCGGGGCCAGGGTGGCGGGCAGCAGATAGACCCCAGAGCCGATCATGTTCCCCGCCACGACGAGGGCGGCGAGACCCCAGCCCAGCTTGTGCCGGTCTTCGATGATGTCGGTCATGGATGAACCTCCGCGATCCGGGACTGGAACCAGGCCAGGGCGATCTCATGGTGCGGGCTGAGCACGCCGCGATCATAGGCCCCGGCTGACAGATTGCGCTGCACCGCCTCGCAGATGGCGGCGTCCTCGGCGGTCAGCCGGTCCGAGGCGATCAGGGCCTCACCCAGCGCCCCTTCGCCGCCGTCGTTCAGGAACAGATAGTCCAGCCGCGTCCGGCCCGGTCCGACCGGCGTCATCCGCTCGATCATGGCCCCGTCGCGATAGACATTGATCCCGAGGTTCGGCCACAGCCAGCCCCAGACCCCGGCCTGCGGCCCGTCGTTGACGCCAACGGCCTCCTGCACGACCAGATCACCCTGGACCCGCACCCGGTATTCGGCCCCGCCAAGCTCTTCGGACAGCAGCGGATGGACCGCGCCTATGTGGTAGCCCTCAAGATAGTTCTCGGCATAGGTCTTCCAGTCACAGGCCAGATCGTGCGAGCGGCGCAGGGCCGGCGCGGCGATGTCCAGACCGCGGTCGGCCAGCAGGGCCTCCAGCGGGGCGACAAGATCCGCCAGTGGCGGGGCCCCGGCGTCCATCGTCGCGAAGACCAGACCGCGCCAGATCTCCAGCCGCAGGCCCAGAAGACCGAAATCGCGCGGGTCGAACCCCTCCACCGCACCAAAGCCCGTCGCTGCCCGCAACCGACCGTCCAGCGCATAGCGCCAGCCGTGATAAGCGCAGACCAGCTCGCCCTCGCAATGGCCGCTCGCGCCCGTAACCAAAGGCCCCGCCCGGTGGCGGCAGACATTGTGGAAGGCACGCAGGTCGCCGTCCTTGCCGCGGACCGCCAGCAGGCGATGCCCTGCCACGTCGGTCGCGATCCAGTCGCCGGGTCTCGGCGCCTCCGCCTCATGACCCAGAAACAGCCAGGCCCGACCGAACACGCCTGATCGCTCGCGCGCCCAGGCATCGGGACAGCCGTAGAGTCGGGCGGAAAGTGTAGCCTGCATGCGGCGATCAAGGCCCCGGCCGGCGCTTGTCGTCAACCGGTGAGATAGGGCCCACCCGATTGGACGGGTCATGACTCCGCTTGCCTGATCTGCAGAGGATGGGCCAAGACGCGGAGATGAGCATCACCACGGTCGGCCTAGATGCCGACGACACCCTCTGGCACAACGAGACCATCTTCCGGCTGACCCAAGCGCGGTTCCTCGACCTGCTGACCGATCACGAAAACGACGCCATCGCCGCGCGCCTGGCCGAGGTCGAGCGCCGCAACCTTCGCCTCTACGGCTATGGCGTGAAGGGCTTCACCCTGTCGATGATCGAGACGGCCATGGAACTGTGCGACGGCGACCCGCCGCCGCGCGCCATCCGTGAGATCCTCGCCGCCGGCCGCGAGATGCTGGCCCATCCGGTCGAGACCCTGCCGGGCGTGGACGAGGCCCTTGCCGCCCTGTCGGCGCGGTATCGGCTGGTGCTGATCACCAAGGGCGACCTGCTGGACCAGGAACGGAAACTGGCCGCCTCCGGTCTCGGCGACCTGTTCGCCGCGGTCGAGATCGTCTCCGAGAAGGATCGCGGCACCTATGACCGCGTCTTTGCCCGCCACGGCACCGGCCCGGCCGAGGCCGTGATGGCCGGCAACTCCATGAAGTCGGACGTCCTGCCTGCCCTCGCGGCCGGGGCCTTCGCCGTCCACATCCCCTATGTCGTCACCTGGGCGCATGAGCTGGCCGATGCCCCGGAGGGGCATGCACGATATGGGGCGTTGGACCGCATTGCCGATCTTCCGGCGTGGATTGAGGCGCGGACGGACGGATAACCGCTTGCCCCTCCGCCCGCCCGTCTCTAGACGAGGCGCTTAACCGACAACCCGACCGACCCGCACGGCGTCACAGCCGCTGGCGGGCTCGCGCGCGCAAGGAGCGTGACAGCCCGTGCTTGAAGATGAGGTCCCGCATGAAGAGCGCGACGCCATGATTCGGGCGACGCTGGCCGAGCACGGCGACTCGGGCGTGACCCCGCGGCACACGCTGTTCTACTTCTATGGGGACGGGGATCACGAGGACCTGAACGAGGTGGCGCGCCGCGCCGGTTTCCTGACCCGGGGCCAGGACGACTGCACCATCCTCGAGACGACCATGTCCGTGGACGAGGCGTCCTTCACCCCGGTCTCTTCCATGATGCAATCCTGGGCCGCGGCCTTCCAGCTGGATTATGACGGCTGGGAGTGCGCGGTTTTGACGAACTGAAAGCTTTGTAAAAACAATGCCCAAGCGCACAGATATCAAATCTATCCTGATCATTGGGGCGGGGCCCATTGTGATCGGACAGGCGTGCGAGTTTGACTATTCCGGCGTGCAGGCGTGCAAGGCGCTGAAGGCCGAGGGATATAGGGTCGTGTTGGTCAATTCCAATCCGGCCACCATCATGACCGACCCGGAGGTGGCCGATGCCACCTATATCGAGCCGATCACCCCGGCCTTCGTCGAACGGATCATCGCCAAGGAGCGGCCCGACGCCCTGCTGCCGACCATGGGCGGCCAGACGGCGCTGAACACGGCCCTGGCGCTGGACGCCTCGGGCGCGCTCAAGAAATGGGGCGTGGAGATGATCGGGGCCAAGGCCGAGGTCATCGACAAGGCCGAGGATCGCCAGAAATTCCGCGACGCCATGGACAAGCTGGGCCTTGAGAGCCCGCGCTCCAAGGCCATCCACCACATCGACGAGGCCGATGACGCCCTGGCCTTCGTCGGCCTGCCCGCCATCGTCCGCCCGTCCTTCACCCTGGCCGGCACCGGCGGCGGCATCGCCTACAATCGCGAGGAATACTACGAGATCGTCGAGCGCGGTCTCGACCTGTCGCCGACCACCGAGGTGCTGGTCGAGGAGAGCGTCCTGGGCTGGAAGGAGTATGAGATGGAGGTCGTCCGCGACAAGGCGGACAACTGCATCATCATCTGCTCCATCGAGAACATCGACCCTATGGGGGTCCACACCGGCGACTCCATCACCGTCGCCCCGGCCCTGACGCTGACCGATAAAGAATACCAGCGGATGCGCACGGGCTCGATCAACGTCCTGCGCGAGATCGGCGTCGAGACGGGCGGATCGAACGTGCAGTGGGCCATCAATCCCGCCGACGGCCGGATGGTGGTGATCGAGATGAACCCGCGGGTGTCGCGGTCCTCGGCCCTCGCCTCCAAGGCCACCGGCTTCCCGATCGCCAAGGTGGCGGCCCGTCTGGCCGTCGGCTACACGCTCGATGAACTGACCAATGACATCACCATGGTCACGCCCGCCTCGTTCGAGCCGAGCATCGACTATGTCGTCACCAAGATCCCCCGCTTCGCCTTCGAGAAATACCCCGGCGCCGAGGCCACCCTGTCGACCTCGATGAAGTCGGTGGGCGAGGTCATGGCCATCGGCCGGACCTTCCAGGAGTCGATGCAGAAGGCCCTGCGCGGCCTCGAGACCGGCCTGACCGGCTTCAACGAGATCGAGATCGACGGCGTGGTCGACGTCGAGGACGAGGCCGGTGCCCGCGCCGCCGTGGTGCGCGCCCTCGGCCAGCCGACGCCCGACCGCATCCTCGTCATCGCCCAGGCCTTCCGCCACGGCCTGTCGGTCGAGGAGGTCAATGCCGCCTGTTCGTATGAGCCCTGGTTCCTGCGCCAGATCGCCGACATCGTGCGCACCGAGGGCCACATCCGGGTCCAGGGCCTGCCGACCGACCCGACCGACTTCCGCAAGCTGAAGTCCAAGGGCTTTTCCGACGCCCGCCTCGCCCAGCTGACCGGCCTGACCGAAAAGGCCGTCCGCACGGCCCGCCGCGGCCTCAATGTGCGCCCGGCGTTCAAGCGCATCGACACCTGCGCCGCCGAGTTCGCCTCGGCCACAGCCTATATGTATTCGACCTATGAAACCGGGGCCCTGGGCCAGGTTCCGCAGTGCGAGTCCAACCCCTCGGACCGGAAGAAGGCCATCATTCTGGGCGGCGGTCCCAACCGCATCGGGCAAGGCATAGAGTTCGATTACTGCTGCTGCCACGCGGCCTTCGCCTTCGCCGATATCGGCGTCGAGTCGATCATGGTCAACTGCAACCCCGAGACCGTTTCGTCCGACTATGACACCTCCGACCGCCTGTATTTCGAGCCGCTGACGGCCGAGGATGTGCTGGAGCTGATCGAGGTCGAGCGGTCGAGCGGCAATCTGATCGGGGTCGTCGTCCAGTTCGGTGGCCAGACGCCGCTGAAGCTGGCCCACGCCCTGCACGAGGACGGTGTACCGATCCTCGGCACCTCGCTGGACTCCATCGACCTGGCCGAGGACCGCGAGCGGTTCCAGGTCATGCTGCACGACATCGGCCTGATGCAGCCGCCCAACGGCCTGGCCCGCTCGGCCCAGGAGGCCGCCGACAAGGCGGAGGAGGTCGGCTATCCCGTCGTCCTGCGCCCCTCCTATGTGCTGGGCGGGCGCGGCATGATGATCGTCCACGACCGCGAACAGCTGGACCGCTATGTCGGCGAGGCCATGCGGGTCTCGGGCGACGACCCGGTCCTGATCGACCACTATCTGAACCGCGCCACCGAGGTGGACGTCGACGCCCTGTGCGACGACGAGACGGTCTTTGTGGCCGGGGTGCTGGAGCATATCGAGGAAGCCGGGGTCCACTCGGGCGACAGCGCCTGTTCCATGCCGCCCTTCTCCCTGTCGGCGGAGATCGTCACCGAGCTGAAGCGCCAGACGGAGGCCATGGCGCGCGCCCTGAAGGTGCGCGGCCTGATGAACGTCCAGTTCGCCATCGAGGAGCCGCACAGCGAAAACCCGCGCATCTTCGTGCTGGAGGTGAACCCGCGCGCGTCCCGCACGGCGCCCTTCGTGGCCAAGACCATCGGCCAGCCGATCGCCGCCATCGCCGCCAAGGTCATGGCGGGGGTGCCGCTGAAATCCTTCGGCCTGACGGACCGGCCCTATGACCATATCGCGGTCAAGGAAGCCGTCTTCCCCTTCGCCCGCTTCGCCGGGGTCGACACCATCCTGGGCCCCGAGATGCGCTCGACCGGCGAGGTCATGGGCCTGGACTGGAAGCGCGAGGGCGAGGCCGACATGGCCCCCGCCTTCGCCCGCGCCTTCGCCAAGTCCCAGATCGGCGGCGGCACCACCCTGCCGGTCAAGGGCTGCGCCTTCGTCAGCGTCAAGGACGGCGACAAGCCCTTCATCGTCGAGGCGGTGAAGACCCTGATTGCCGAGGGCTTCTCCATCATCGCGACGGGTGGAACCCATACCTGGCTGACCGAACAGGGCCTGGCCGTGGGCCATGTGAAGAAGGTGCTGGAAGGCCGCCCCAACATCGTCGACGCGATGAAGAACGGGGGCGTCCAGCTGGTCTTCAACACCACCGAGGGCAAACAGGCGCTGCTGGACAGCTTCAGCCTGCGCCGCACCGCCCTGATGATGAAGATCCCCTATTACACCACGACCGCGGGGGCCCTTGCGGCCGCCCAGGCCATCGGGGCGATCAAGGCGGGTGAACTGGATGTGCGGCCGATCCAGGACTATGCCCACGACTGACCAGCCGGTGACGATTTCGACCAGTGCCGGGTCCCGCAGACACGCCGCTGACCCGACAGGTCGGCCAGTCATTTGAGGGACAATGCAGCGGGATAGCGAAGACAATCCGGTGGAATAACGGGGACAATAGCGGGACTTTTGAGGGACAATCCCGGGACGTTCGAGGGACAGCCGTCGCGACATCCGGGACATGCGCCCGTTGACCCCCGCCCCCCAGCCGTCATCCTCGGGCTTGACCCGAGGATCAGACCGTCCGGTGCGCGGTGGCGAGGCGAAGGGGCGAGGTCGTCGGGCCGCTCCCGGACGCACAGCCCGCCTCTCGCCTCTGGTCCTCGGGTCAAGCCCGAGGATGACGGGGGGTGGGGGTGGTGGCGAGGCGGCAACAATACCGGAAGTTGTTAATTCTTGACGCTTCCCGGTTGTTCGGTATCACTCCCCACATGGACGACAAACGCCCGTTGATCGCGACATATATCGAGGCCAGCCGGCCGTTCGGCGTTGTCTACATCGGCATGACGAGCAACCTCTACCGTCGTGGCCGCGAGCACCGCGAGGGAGCGGGAAGCGGATTCAGCAAACGCTACGGCTGCAACATC
>Ga0114981_10002413_pt1 | contig 12041 bp, 6 predicted proteins | sample S_140806_MF_Meta_FD_87028 | JGI IMG/M metagenome (GOLD analysis project Ga0114981, IMG submission 87028) | Freshwater microbial communities from Lake Simoncouche, Canada to study carbon cycling - S_140806_MF_MetaG | ecosystem: Environmental > Aquatic > Freshwater > Lake | place: Lake...
GAGTTCCTTGTACACTTGTTCCCTGTAAACCTTGTAAACCTTGAGTTCCCTGAGTGCCTTGTGTTGATCCAGATATACCTTGTGTTCCCTGTACACTGGTTCCTTGTAAACCTTGTAAACCTTGAGTTCCCTGAGTGCCTTGTGTTGATCCAGCTATACCTTGTGTTCCCTGTACACTGGTTCCTTGTAAACCTTGTAAACCTTGTGTTCCTTGTACACTAGTTCCTTGCAATCCTTGAGTTCCCTGAGTTCCTTGTACTCCTTGTCTACCTTGGGTTCCTTGGGTTCCTTGGGTTCCTTGAGTTCCCTGAGATCCCTGAGTTCCTTGTAAACCTTGTGTTCCTTGAGTTCCTTGAGATCCCTGAGATCCCTGAGTTCCTTGTAAACCTTGTGTTCCTTGAACACTGGTTCCCTGAGTTCCCTGAGTTCCCTGAGTTCCTTGTGCTGAACCAGCAGGACCTTGAGTACCTTGAACACTTGTTCCTTGAGTTCCTTGAGTTCCTTGAGTTCCTTGAGTTCCTTGTACACTTGTTCCCTGTAAACCTTGTAAACCTTGAGTTCCTTGTAAACCTTGAGTTCCTTGTAAACCTTGAGTTCCTTGAGTTCCTTGTACACTTGTTCCCTGTAAACCTTGTAAACCTTGAGTTCCTTGAGATCCCTGTATACTAGTTCCTTGAGATCCCTGTATACTAGTTCCTTGAGATCCCTGTATACTAGTTCCTTGTAAACCTTGAGTGCCTTGAGTTCCTTGAGTTCCCTGTAATCCTTGTAAACCTTGAGTTCCCTGAGTCCCCTGTATACTAGTTCCTTGAGTACCTTGGGATCCTTGAGAACCAAGTGCACCTTGTGCACCAGTATCACCAACATAGCCTACAGTTATCGGTGTACGAACAAATGATGCATATAAAGCACCATCATGCACATGATGTACATCAATTCCACCAGGACCAGTATATGGAGCTGATGCTAAAAACTTAATTACTAATCTATCCGTCACATCAAAAGCTGTAGCTGTTTGTTTGACATAATTAAATACTTGCAAAGTTGGTGATATATCTGTGTTTGGTATATCATTACTAGTTGTGCTGAAGATTAATGTTTCTGCACCATTACTTGCTCTTTTATATACTCTAACAAGCATTTCTGCAAGAGTTGAGTCATAACCATTTTGACTAACATAACGATAAACATGAAATTCCCATTCACCAGCAGGAAGATTTGTTATTGATGGGTCACCAGCTACTGTAGAAAATGCGACTATTTGTACAGGACCAGTATTAACATTTGCAGTTGCAGCCGTATCGTCTTGTACAAATGGTGAAACTTCAATGGACATATCTTCATATCCAGAGATACCATTAATATTACTAGATTTAAAATAATAGATACGACCAGCAGCTGAAAGACCAGTTGCACCAGTTATACCTTGTGCTCCTATTGGTCCCTGAATTCCAGCTGGTCCAGCTGCACCTGATCTTATAGCAATTTTACCAACATCAGTTGCTGTAGTTACTGATACTGATTTATTGCTTAAAGATGTTTGTGTGTTTGAGCTGTTACCAATAGTAACTTTCATCTACTAACCTGCGGAGTTACTGTTATAATACCTTCAACAACACGAGATGTAACTCCTCCAGGAGTTGTCATCTTAAGATCATAAAGATAACGACCAGCTTTTATGTTTGCAGTATTTGCAGCAGCAAGTGACATTTTGACATTACCATTTGCTGCATTAGTTATTGTTACAACAAGATTTGCAGTAGCATTAGATGAATAATATGATTTTCTAATCTGAGAGGTGAAGACACAGTTAGTAACATTTAATGCTGTCCCATCATCACTTGTTAGATCAATTGTAGTTTCAAATGTAGTTCCTTGGTCTAGTGTGAGTTCTGCATAAGCCATTGTAGATCTCTGATAAGAATATATCTAACGTATTTAGTTTTTTGAAAATAATATAAATTATGTAAATACAAATCTAACTCTACCTGAGCTGCCAGCCGTTCCTGATCCACCAGATGCATCACCACCTCTACCACCAGCGCCACCAGTTGCTCCACCATCACCTGAGATTCCTGCAGCTCCGTCTGCACCAACATCATCATCAGGTGCTGTTGTACTGCTTCCAGTAATACCTGCAGTATTTGTATCTCCTCCAGTCCCAGCTGAACCACCAGCTCCGCCAGCACCAGCGCCGACGCCACTAGTTCCACCAACACCAGCATTAGTGTTAATTGTTGTTAATGTAAAAGTTCCTGAACTTACACTTGAAGCTCCACCTGTTCCACCAGTTCCAGCAGCTGCACCAGTTCCAGCAGAACCAACACTGTATGAAATTGTTTGACCTGCGCTTCCAGAAACAGTTATTGTTTTTTTACCATAGCTTCCGCTACCGCCACCGCCACCGCCACGGACACCAGAAGCTGCGCCACCTCCACCACCACCAGCCCAAACCTCGACAACAAGTGATGTTGCACCAGAAGGAATAGTTACTGTTCCAGAACCCGAGGTGAAGTTGTTAGATTGACCAGCAAAACCCTTTCTACCATATAATAAAGTTTGTCTAATACTCATAATAGTTACTTGATGTCACCAATTAATATAATTTCATTTGTAGCAGTATAAATTACAGAAGCTGTAGAATAATTATATTGTAAATTACTTGTAGTGTATGTAGATACGTTTAATCTAGACACCAGTGAGGTATTTGCGATAGTTACGTTTGAAGTTCCCTTTCTAACAATAGTAATTGCAAATCCAGAAACAGTTGCTGGAGCAAATGTTATTATTTTATCGCCACCACTAGTGTCAACAACAATAATTTTACCTGCAGCATTATCAGCATAAGTTGAATTAGTTGAAATTGATAGAATAGGCGTATCAATTACATTTCCTGTAAACCTTACATTTCCTGTAACTTCAATTGCAGTATTAGTTGTATTGTACTGAACTCCTGGAGTATCAGATAATGCTGTACTTCCTGAATAAAATGCTAATCTTGTTGTACTACCACTGTTTATAGTACCAGTTACTCCACCAACAGGACCTTGTACACCCTGTACACTTGTACCTTGTACACCTTGAATTCCTTGTGCTCCTAATCTTGACCATGCTCCCCAAGATGTTGACGTTCCATTACGAAGCCAAACATTACCACTTTGTGCAAATCCTAATTGATAAGAAGCACCACCAGACCAGTCAGTTCCAGTACCATATGGACGAATTGTCATTTCAGCAAAATAAGTACCAGAGTCTGAGATTCCTTCAGATGTTAATTGTTTAAAATCAAACGAAACTTTAGGTGATGTTAGTGTTTCAGGAGTAGTTGTTACTGCCCTTGTATCTGAAACAGTTAATTGATTGCCTAAAGAACCCGTTGAACCTTGAATTCCTGAGGTTCCTTGTACACCTTGTGCGCCCTGTAAACCGAATCCTTGAACACCTTGAACACCTTGAGTTCCTTGCGTACCCTGAGCGCCAGAGGAAGCAACAGTGTCAACCCATTGTTGTGATGTTCCATCGTTATAATAAATTTTTAATGAACCAGTATTACTCTGCCACCAAAAATCCTGATTAGCTCTAGCAGTTGCTGGCGGTGAATCTGAAACAACTAAATTCGCAGTACCATTTCCTGTCCCACTTCCACCACCAATACCAGCATCAACCCATTGTTGTGATGTTCCATCGTTATAATAAATTTTTAATGAACCAGTATTACTCTGCCACCAAAAATCCTGATTAGCTCTCGGCGAAACTGGTGGGATATCAGATACAGTTAAATTAGCAGTACCATTTCCGCCACCAACACCACCAATTACGTTAAAGGAAATATTAGCGTTTGAACCAACTCCTGCCCCAACAGACACAGTAACTGTGCTGGTATTAACAAAATTAATACTATTTGCAATTCTTGTTGAACCGCTATTAGAAGAAATTAAAACAGTATTTGCAGCAGAAGATATAGCTGTAGCAATATCACCAATTGAACCAACAGAAAGATTTTGTTGTACCTGAGCACTTCCTTGTACAAGCAAAGAAGTCGCACCAGTTTTTTGTAAGATTAAAGTGCCATTTGACGTTAATATAACGTCTCCGTTCGCAATAAAGTTTCCGCCGTCTTTAAAAAAGGAACCATTTCTTAGATCATTTACAGAATCAATAACAGTATTACTTCTAGCTACCCATGTATTAAAGGTATCTGTTAAGACAATATTTGGAATATTCGAATTAGCCATCTTTTATCCTAATTTGATTGCATCTTTAGTAATAAAGATTTTATTTCTGCAATTTCTTGTTTGAGATTATTTATTTCACTTTCTTGCTGCTTTTCTTTCTCTATTTGCCTTATTCTGTTTTCATGGCGTTTCACTGCAGTTACATCTGTGTTTAAGATTGCTTTACTATAAGTATCGCGTATTAAATTATTTTCTTCTTCTACAACTAGATATTTAATACTCATAGCATTATCCCTCAGGAGTTGCGATTGCTCTATAATTTTTCACATAAGGAACAACAGTTGTATCCTCAGCTAATAGAACAATTTTTATTGCAAAATTCTTGAATTTTCCGCCAAGTGGGTATTCAATTCCATTTTCACTGTAGGCTAATTTTCCACTTGAAAGATTTGGTCTATATTGTAATTCAATAACTGTTTCTTGATCTGGGGAAAATAGATCTTTTACAGTTTCCATTTTCTTCCACTTCTTATTATAGAAATTATCTGGATCAGTTGATGATAATACTTTATAATATACAATAATATTTGTTCCCTGCGGTCTGATAGCACGAAGGAATATGCGTAGATCGCCAGCATCAAATTCATCTGCTAACGTAATTTTTCTAGTTAAGTATCTAACTTTACTATTACCACCAAAACTAGAATTTTCTGAGGTAATTACTGCTGTAGCATTCGTTGTTACGCCAGGAGTTGTATCGGAAATTGTTATTGTTGGACTTTCAACATAACCAGATCCAGCATTAATTAAGTTGATTGCTACAACATTTCCGCTTGCAGTTATTCCACCTGCGAGTATATTAGCTGTAGCCTGTACCCCATTTTCTAATGTTGGTGCAGATATTGTCACAGTGATGTTTGCTATGTTAGCAGCGTAATGTTTGCCGCCACCATTTGTTATTGTTATATTACTATTTGAAAGTTCGCCGTTGTTAATAAGATTTTCAACTCCAACCATACTAAATCTCTCTGTATTAAACATTGGAGATACAGTATTATCAGTTGTAGACATTTTAACTTGTACTGTCATTGAACTGTTATTACCAGCAAGAATAACTCTTCTACGATTATTAGACTGTGAAGAATTCTTTAAATCAGAACCAAACTTATAAAATTCGTTTGGAACAATAAAAGTATAATTAGAATCTTGCGATGCGTCCTTAGCAAATGTTCCTCTTATTGCATAATTAATTGTTGTGCTTGGGAAATCTAAGTCAGAACTATGTATTAAAATTTCATCTAAATTGATATTTGCTGATGGCGTTTCTACATTAAATGTTAGAACAGCTTCATCTGTTGTAAATACTGCTTTATTAATAACAAACATCAAATCTTGATTCTGGAATGGTGTCCAAGTTGATGCGTTCTGGCTTCTGAAGAAACTTCCAGCATATGGTTGTTCAGAAACTCTACGATTTGTTCCAAGAATATTCTCACCAAGTTCAGAAATCCAAACTTCATAATCTGGAGATTCGGAAAATACAACAATAGCATACTCAGTATCTGGTGCAAGATAAATCGGATTTGTGAAAGTGAATTTAGTATATGTACTAGAGTTACTTGCTGATGGTACTGTTGTTGATCCATTTGTTGTATTAACTTTGTCTGGATATACAGTTGCAGCTGCTATGATATTTTCTGTTGGGAAACCATTATCTGTTGTAACAATTCTTACTGTTACAGGTAATTGTGGTGCAGTTGAACTTGGCTTTTCTTTGAAGAAAAGATCAACAGAAGTAACAAATATACCATAATTTTGTTTAATGCTTTTTGTTTCTGGTGTAAAGAATGTTTGTGCAACTGGATCTCTGCGTCGACGCCTTCTTGTTGGTATTGGTTGAGCAGGAACAATATTAACAGGAGGATTTGGACGAATAGGCGAAGGTGGTGCAATTGGCGGTTGCCCTGGTCTCGGCGCAGGAATCTGAACAACAGTTGGAGTGAATCTAACTTCTTGAGTTTGATTTAAAAGTCCAGATGCAACATATTTTGCAGTAACTTTCATCTCAGCATCTGGATCCATAAAATCATTTGCATCAGTTACAGTGAACAGTCTTTCACCAGTTCTGAACTTTAATAAAGGATCTTCAGGAATATTAAAAACGCCAGAGAGTTTTCCGTATTCGTCAACTGTTGAATCACCAATTGTATATCTAGAATCGCCAACTGTTGCAACACTTAATGCTGTATTTAGTGTTAGTATATTATTTCCAGTGACTCCTGTAACAGTTCTTACTTGACCAATTCCTGTTCCTGAAACTATTTTAATCTGTTTGTTTACAACAGAACTAGAAACATTTGACGATGTTGCAATAATATTTGTGTTATTATTTGCAAATGTAATCTGACCAGAATAGTTTGTATATGAAGTTACGAAATCATATTTTGATGAATTTAAAACTGCGCTAAATTTTTGGTTGGCAGAAAATCTTTGTACAGCAGTATTTCCTAACACAGTTGCGACGTTAGCAGATCTACCAGAAACTTTAAATATTGTATTTCCTGCTCCTGAAGCAGTATTAATTTTTCCATTATTAACAGTCACAACTAAAAATTTATTTGTGCTATTCCAATAAACAACTTTTCCAGAAAATGTATTTGATGATGTTGGTGAGTCAGCAACAGCTGTTCCATTTTGGTATATAACATCTCCAATAGAGTAATCTGAAGAACTAAATGCAGCTGCTGATGAAAGATTAATCGTGACATAATTTTCATTAATGTAGATTACGTTGTTTGCGTTGTAGTCAACAATAGTAAAATATGCACCTGTTGTTTCGTTTATAAATGCTTCTTTTTTGCTAAAAAGTGATGCAGTTGTACCATTCGCCTTCATGATTAATTCAGAAGGTCTTTGCACAAAACGATTTACGTTTGTTTCATCAAAATAGAAATTAGCTGTTTTATATGGTTTCAAATCAGATGCAGCAAATTCAACATCATTTTTTCTAATAAAAGGAATGATGCTTGAGTCTACTACAACTTGACCAGAAGATATTGGGATTGTTTGATCTGCCATTTTAACTCGCTATTATTTTATTTTCTAGAGGTTCTATATGATCTATCAAGTAACGGTGATATTTTAGTCTGCGGTACACCACCAACTTTTGGTGCCGTTGATCCTATATTATTTTTAGGAATATTAAGAGTAAACGCACCAGATAGGTTTAGTCCTGCACCAAACCAATTTTTTATTGTATTAATCGCACCAAATCCATCTGTCGGCAACCTAGTTTGAGTAACTACTGAAGGCACACCTGTTGTTACTGGAGAAGAGACAGTTTTAGCAGTTGGATTTATTTCTGGAGCTGAAGTTGGCTGTGGCGCACCAGGAAGCTGTTCAACTCTAACAAAATTTGAACTTGGACTAATTACTTCTGGTAACAATGTTCTACTATACCAATAATCAGTTTCAGGATAAAGCGTCATACTACCATAGAATTGGGCGAATTCATATGGCTGGACAGAAATTGATTTAGTTGCAGTATCTTGCACAATACAAGCTTCTTCTGTATAATTTAATGAAATAGTTCTATCATTGGTTTTAATATTTGATGATGAAGTTAAATTTAATTTTAGAGGAGTAATTACTCTATATGGTCCTAAATTAGCTTCACTTAAATTAGAAGCTAGATCTGAACTTCCTGTATCTACTACTGAAAAGTCTGAGAAATCATCAACGATGATCCCATATTTTTCTTTTTCGATTACATTTCCTTGATAAAGTACAGTTTCATTCTTAGCTTGAAGCTCAAGAACATTTAGTGATGTGTAATATTCGAGGTTCTCTACTCTCTTTTCAATATTACCGATATCTCTCATAGTATAGCGTTTATTTTCAATATACTCAAGACCAATTTCAGATACATTAGCAGTATATGCTGGCACATATATGTTATATAGAGCCATAACATCATCAGAAATTTTTGGTCTTACTGGGAATATAGATGGAGTACCCTGAACGATTTTAAATTCTTTATCTCGAGAAAGTGCCAATACATCGATTCTTGGAACATAATAATTGTATGTCGTTTCAAAACTATATTCTGGACTTGGTATATATGATCCTTCTAATGCGAATATTGCAGTATTATCTGTATTTGCATTTTTTCTTCTTGGTCTAAAATCAACACTGTCTCTTAAGGAGATTATTGAAGATTGTGTTGAATAATTTGGTATACTATTATTGGCATATGCTGAAGATCCATAGGAAGAAGCTTCAAAATATGTTGTTCCAGATTGAGAAAAATATTGGAGCATTACAACTGTTTGTCCACTTGGCGGAGCATAGCCATCACGCAATCTGATTGATGCGAAATCATAATAATTATCTCTCTGCCCACCATCCAGGATATATCTATCAGTTATATCAGTTGCATTTGTTGTATTTGGTGCAAACGAGATATTACCAGAATCAAAAACCTTCACTAATTTAATAACATCAGTCATGTAAATTGACTGTGTTATTGCTGGAGTATTTGCGATATAACTTGAATTTGTAAACCAAACATGACCATTAGATGTGTCAATCTTAATTGCGCCAGTTGCAACTCCGAGTACATTTTGTGCATTATTTGGCGAATCAGTTGCAGTTAATGTTTCTGCTGCGGTTATTAGTGTTTTTGATCCAACAGAAACAGGCTGTAGTACTCTCTCAGTTGCAATAATATCTGCGTCAAAAGTATTACCAACAGCTGGAAAACATTTTACTTTAATATCAACAGAAGTATCGCTATTCTGTACAATAGTATTTGGAGCAATCGAAAAGTCAACTACAACACCATTGGCAATATTTGCAGTGTCACCAGTTGCATTTTTAAGAACTACAATAAAATTGTTCCTTGCAGTTAATGAAGAAAGGGTTCCGTTTCCAAAAAACCATGAACCACCAGTTTTTGGATTTAGTGTCGCTTTCTTCGTGTTACCATCAACTGTAGTGAATGCTAATGATGTATTTGTTTTTCTATAATATTCAACAGAAGTAAATGCATCTTGCGTTATATAATTTTGTGGCAATTCATAGTAAAGTTTATTTTTTTCTTTATCGTAAAGATTTGTTCTGCCATCAATTGTTCTTCCATTCACAGAAACATCCATGCAAGTTCTCCATGGTGTTGAGGAAGATTGCGTATAATACACACTTGTATTTCCCATTGCAACTGAAGGAGTATTAGGATTCATTACTAATGAATCAACATCTTCCATAGCATATAATAATGTAACTCTTGAAGTTATGTCTGGTGTACTTGAAAATGGATTATCAACAACTGCAACCTTTGTTGTACCAGAATAATTTGTAATGGTTCTGGTATAAGAGTCTGAAGCTTTTCCTGATGTTATTTTGATTTTAACATTTTTATATGCATCATTTATGGTTGAGAATGTTGATGCTAGGTTGATTGATGTTGTATTTGTACTTGTTCCATTTGCATTAATTGTTAACGGAGAAGTATTAATATCCATCAAGTAAACATAATAGTCGCTTCCTCCAGCATAATCAATATTTCTTACTCTTGCAGTACCTATTTTTGTATTTGAGTATGCAGAACCACTTAAAGTATTAATACTTGCGCTCGGAACAACGTGAAGATCTAACTCTGTTGTTTTTTCTACGTCAATGAAACCATTAGCACCACCAGAATAAACATTGCTAGCTACAATATAATTACCATAATCTAAAGAAAATGCATAATTATTTGAAGTATTTTTTGTGACGGCTTTTGGATTAGTTATAGAAACAGTTCCAATAGTCTCAAATTCAAATCCTTTAACATATGCCTTTCCTGGTTCAATATTGACTTTAAAAGTGTTTGCCACAGATTGATTTTCAGAAACCGTTACTCTGAACGGTTTAACAGTATAATCACCAGATTCGTCATAAGTTCTTCTTGCTAATGTTTTTTCCAATTCAGAATAAATTGGATATTGAACTTGTTTTGTAACAATTCCATTCTCAACTCTTAGTAGCTCAAAAAATTTGCTATCGTCTGTTGACGATAGAGTTCTTTTTGCTAATTCTAAAGTAAACTGGTATCTTGTTGCACCAGGAGCCTGATAATTGAACGAATCTTGAGCGGGATCTAGTAAAGAAGCATCGTCTGTATCATCAACTATTCCATCAACAATTTGCAACCCAACTCTATAAGTTGGAGAGCTGCTATAAGCATCTAAAACTATTGTCTGTGGTGCAACATATACAAAATAACCATCAACAAAGAAAACTCCCTCATTAATACTAACGATAGAACCATTAGCAGAAGAAGATGTTGCAGTTGTTAAAGCTCTGGTTGATGTATTTGAAACTAATACAACTTGTGTATCGTCAAATGCATTGCCTGTTAAGTACTTAACAAGAATAGTAGGATTTATTTGAGTTTGATCTATTGCAACAACAGTAGCTCTTGTTTCTGGCTTTGTTGTGTCTATTGTTGGGTCATTTTTTACTAATTTTCCAGAAAAAGTATTCAAATCAATGTCATTGCTATTATATTGTGATTGCAATTTAATTGATTTGACGCCAGTATCAAGAGTTAAGTGACCTCCTTGTACTGGAGATCCGTCTTGGAAAATATGACTACTGAACTGTTTAATCTGATTTTGTAAAATACTTTGTAACTGTGTGAGTTCCCTGGCTTGAACTGCATATCCTGGGCGAAATAGGATACGCATATAATTTTGTTCTCTTGGACCCCCAGTTGATTCAAAATCGTCATAATATGGGTCTACATCAAAATTAAAACTAGTATTTGCCATGTATTTTTACCTAAAACTTTAGAACCAATTTAATCTGTTCATATTGATTTGAATCTCTTGTTACAGTATCAACATTTTCAACGTATAGTATATCACCAGATCGTTTTATTCCAGGCGATGACTGGATACTTAGTCCAGTTCCGACCCCATTGACTGAAGATGCAGAGTTTTGTTTAGTCTGAAAGCTACTGTTAATGGTATTTGAAAACGTCCCCTTAACATTATTTAGTATGAAATATACAGGATAAACTCCATTGTAACCAACAATATCTCCTGTAAACCCAGAATCTTGAATAAACAAGTGACCAACAGCTGCTGATGCAGAACCATATGAAGTTGCCACATTAGTCGTCAGTCCAACTGCAGTGGCAGTTATATAATTTCCATTTGAATACTGTGGATTTCTTATTACAGATATTTGTCTAAATGTGACGTTTCCTGCTGTCGATGATAGTGGAAGGGTATTTGATTCTGTTGAAGAGAATTCAACGGCTAAACCAAGAAATTTTGCTCCTAGATCCTTAGCTGGATCTAATCCAAATCCACCTGTTGGACTTATTAATGCGGTCAAATTAGCGCCAGTTCCACCTGTTGCAGTTATTGTTGCATATGTATATCCAGAACCCGAGTTAGCTGTCAGTGTCTGTACAATAGTTGTAGAGTCAATAGCTGCAGAAGATTGCACATTGGCAAAGAAAGAGGCATTTGTTCCATCGCCAGAAACTGACAAGATATCTGCCGAAGAACTTGGTGTATTTGAGTTATAACCGCTACCGCCATCTAGAATTCTAATGTTTTCAATTGCACCATCTATTGCACTTGCAGATACAAGCGTATCTGTTATTACTGGAATCCATCTGACGCCATCATTATCTGTATAATAGAATTTTTCTTTGAGACCAGAAGGTATTGTAAATAGATATCTCCAAACATATCCATCTGAGTTATCCTGAATAAGTTTACCAATACTAAAATTTTCTGGTCTTAAAATAGGTTCAATAGAAGATTCCGAATTTCCGTTATTGAATAAACAAATAAAAACTTGGTCATATGA
>Ga0114981_10002416_pt1 | contig 12033 bp, 12 predicted proteins | sample S_140806_MF_Meta_FD_87028 | JGI IMG/M metagenome (GOLD analysis project Ga0114981, IMG submission 87028) | Freshwater microbial communities from Lake Simoncouche, Canada to study carbon cycling - S_140806_MF_MetaG | ecosystem: Environmental > Aquatic > Freshwater > Lake | place: Lake...
ACTGCCGTACGTCAAACATTTGGACGATGGGATGTACAATAACGGCAGGCTTGATGGATTTATAGAGGGTGCAAGGTGGAGGCACGAACTTGTTCAATCGGAGAATGTGCCAGATGTTCGGGAATCCCGAACTACTCAGCCAGAACCTCCACAATTAGCCGTAGGAACAATCCTTATCGCTAAGGATGTGTGTAAAATGAACCCGAAAGGGAACGAGGCTCTTATAATTGGGAAAGAATATCCGATTACCAAAGTTTATTATGATGAGGAGGAAAGGGTAAAGGACTTCGAGATTAACTCAGAAAGTAGTCGGGAGCATTATTTTACAATGGAAAACTGGCAAATATTCTTCGACATCAAACAATGAAACTAAACACTAACAATACAAAGCGGTTTATTTCTTTTTCGGGAGGCGTGGAAAGCACTACAATGTGCATTCTGTTTGGGAAAGGGGCAAAAGCAATCTGGTGTGATACTGGGGCAGAGCATGAAGAAATGTATGCAAGAATTGATTTTGTAGAAGCTAAATTAAAAGAACTACACGGGGATGATTTTGAAATAATAAGACTAAAGCCAAAGGTTAAGGCAAAAGGGAATTGGGTTGATAATTTATTCGATGCTGTTTTGACTTGGAGATTTATGCCAAGCCCAGATAAGAGATATTGTACAGGGAAATTCAAGATAGAACCGATTGATAATTTTCTTTCACAACAGGGCGAATGCGAATTAATGATTGGCTTGAATGCTGATGAAAAAAGCAGGGAGGGAAATTGGGGCTTACAATCTAATGTAAAATATTCTTACCCATTGCAAGAGCAACTATTGAGTAGGGCTGATTGTGAGGATATATTAAAAGTTTATAACCTACACCCAAACTTCCCGGCTTATATGCTTCGTGGAGGCTGTTCAATGTGTTTCTATAAGTCTGAGAAAGAATACAAAGCCTTGTGGTATTTGAATAGAAAAGAATTTGAGAAAATAATTGAATTTGAGAAAAACTATCAAGCTAACAGGAAAAGAACTTATGCCATAATGACAAGTGGGAAAACACTAACCCAATTGAGCGACGAATGTAAACAAGAAATGTTTCAAGACGATATCTTGGAAGCTTATAAGGAGTACAAAAAAGAAGGCAAAAGCTGTGGTGCTTTTTGTCGTAGATAAACACGCAAACATCAAACAATGAAACTAAACATCACCAACGGAGCGCACCTGAGCGAAGATTCCAAGAATGTAGTTGAAACGATATTTACTGCATTGGAGGCACTGCTTAAATCCAGTGGGTCTGACTTTGACCGGATAACGATTTCATTCAGCAAGGACAAACCAGCCGAGGAGGAGTTGCCTGTTGCAATTGACCACATTCTTGCAACCTTAAGCATAGTGAGTGATATACCAATTGATAAGATTCTTGAAAAAAGGAAATTCCAAACGAACACGGAGGTCAGGTACTTGCTGTTTGAAGCCGTTCATAAATGCCTAAATGCTAAGGATGGTAAGATTGGTAGTTACTTTGGTTTCAATAGAAGTACGGTCTTGTCTGCCAAGCGGAAGCTACATGACATCATGAGAAGTGCAGACCCTGATTCAAAAAGCCTTCAATACTTGCGCAAGAAATTCATTGCGGAGTTGGAAAATAAATACGGATATTGGTATCAATAACGGTTTGGGGCTTGGCGAAGGTGGGCTTGTAGGATGTTCAATTTTAGCAGGATGTGTCTGCCCACTTTTGCCAAACCCGTGTTAGGCGTAGTGCCTTCCACGAAAGCTCTATCAATAGTTGGTTCGAGCAGAAATAATGGAGAACGTGAAGCGGAGGATTTTTACCCCACACCACCTTATGCAGTAGAAGAGCTTTTGAAACGAGAAGTTTTTAGCGGAAATATTTGGGAGTGTGCTTGTGGCGAAGGAGATATAAGCGAAGTTTTTAAAAACAAAGGATTTGAAGTTATTAGCACCGATTTAATAAATAGAGGATATGGCGAACAACTTGATTTTTTGCAAAGTGATTTAGTAGCAGATAACATAGTTACAAACCCACCTTACAAATTAGCACTTGACTTTGTGTTGAAAGCAAAAAAGCAAGGTAGAAAGAAGATTGCTATGTTTTTAAAAACTGTGTGGTTGGAGAGTGATAGCCGATACGATATGTTTCAAGATACAGAATTTCCACTAAAAACTGTTTATCAATTTAGCAAACGAGTTACCTTATACAAAGGTGGGGTAAAAATGAAGAATAGCGGTATGATTGCTTACGCTTGGTACGTTTGGGATAAAGATTATGTCGGAAAACCAACTATTGAATGGATACGCTAATGGCATTACGCCTAACTAATGTATAGAAGCCACTCGTGGCACATATCTCGCTATTTTAGCCGGATATGTGCCATAAATCAGTCTTAAAGGCAATACCTCCTTTACCAATGACAGTAATGGAGGTCAGGTCATGATGCGAACCCGCAAGCATGGCAAAGGGGTGCTATTTGTCCATATTCCGGCCAACGCCTAAACCCGCAAAAGATTAAAAAAGGGGGCGGTTTCAGAAACCAAACTTTTTTTATACTTTTGTTTCGTGGCAACAACAAGAATAGAAAAGCCTTGGGGACTATTTTTTTGTAATGGTAGCACCCGTCCTTCTTTTGCTGGAAGCAGTTCTGGCGACACTGAGGCGGTATACTTAATTTACTTTGACCCTATTGAAGTTGACAGCACTACCTATGTAATTTCCGGAACCCCTACTGTTAAAGCAATTAACACCTTCAGGCGATCTGACATAGTTGATATTGAAAGTAATGTTGTTCAGATAACGAACAACCCTTACAATATGCCAGTAGTTACTACACTATTGGCTACGCTAAAATTATCCAACGGACAGAACATAACTTTAGATTGGCTACAAGCCTACGTTAATTTCCTTAGTGGCTCTACTCAGGCGGATGCTGACTACTGGAATTTTTTGGTTACGGCGACTACGGTTAACAATATCCGTTACGGATCACGTCCAAGTGCTGCGGGAACGATAACTACCATTTCGGGGTATCTCAGTTCTTCTGCGTTCTACGAAAGGACGTTCAGCGCATCTGGTAGTTCCTTCCCTGCGAATCCTGTTACCAACGACTTGTTTTTCAATACAACATATAATTGTTTATTTGTTTGGAATGGCACGTCTTGGTCGGCTCCTTATGTGAATATTCACCAAAGCGGGGCGGCGTTAACGGTAGGGAATACAGTAGCGGAAACGCTTTTATTAGCTGTTCTTTTGCCTTATGAGATTATTATGGGGAACTATGAAATATTATTTGACTATATCACCTCTGGTTCGGTAGGTGCGAACAATAAAACCTTAACATGGGCGGTAGCGGACAATGCGTTAGGCACTACCAACAGAGTAAATATTGGCAGTGTGGTGTATACTACTCAGCCATTGCGTAAGCAGAATAGAAAAATTGTTTTCAGGAATGGTTTAGGATCGCAAATTGTTAGTGGTATCGCTACTGACGATGTAAGTTCGGGGAGTAATAATGCGGCCACAGGAGTGGTTTTGACGAAAAACTTTACTTCTACCAACTTTTACTTGTGTGTTTTTGGAACAAAACAAGTTGCTGGCGATGTGCTTTCGCTTGATTATCTAAGGGTATCCATTATAGGCAAATAATATGTACTACGGAATTTCAACACAAGATATGTCTACGGGTCAGCAGTATATCAATACTGCAACGGAGGCTTTGGAAACCGCCAACACTATTGTTGGATGTCGGGCTTTTAGATACAACGAAAAGCATCAAGGGGAAGAAATAAGCCTTCAGCAGTTGGCTCAGTATTCTATGGAGGAAGCGGATAATGCCTGATTTGGTAGACGCATACTTACTGATTGCGCCACCCAGAGGCACGGATATGTCGGGGGCGACCTCCGACTTCTCGAAGGTGTTTCCTGATGATGGCGTTATCTATGGTAACGCTTTGCAGTTATCTGACTATGTGCTTTTCGGTTTGGAGCGCAACGCCGTGATGGGTGAAGATGGAAGCGGAAACAGATATTTCCCTAATGTTATCAATTGGGACAATGTAATTTCTTTTGCAGCCATTCGCAGAACCGATATTACCGATGTGGTATTTATGGGTCTGGGTACGGTTACGCAGGTGAATCCTATTCCTCAGTGCTATATGGGCATCCGAACAAAATCGGGGGCGGTATATAAATTCGACTTCTTTAAAACGGCTGCTTATTGGAGGCTATCAGGACTTGCTCTTTCTTTTTCGGGGTCTGATTCTACATGGTACACTACCTTAGCCGGTTCCGCCTCCACTACTGTTGACAGGTTCATTCTAAGTATTGGATTGAGCAATTTTTTCTCTCAGGATACCGATTCTGATATTATTTGGGGCGATGATTACTTATACGCCAAGCCATTAATTAAAAACTTCCCTACTATTGATTACCGTGTGGACTTCAATACTGTTGCGGCTATGTTATACCAAGGGTTAATCGGTTCGTGAATACTACTCTACAATTTCCAGGATTTAGACCTTCTCCTTTTACAAGTAATAAGGATGTGTCTTACTATGTTAATTGTGCAAGGTATTACGCCTATATCTCTTTGAACGATGTTCGGAGAGCCGCTTGGTTGGTGATGGCTAACCAGATCGAGTTTTTCTTACGGTATCAGCAGTGGGAACATCCGGAGGATGCTCAGGTGTTCTTGAATGATGGGCGTAAGACCCCACGTTTGAAGCTGACAAAAAATATTATAGAGCAGATGGCACAACAGTTCAGGGGCAATGTTGCTCGAATGAACTTCGATGCCAAGGCAGAGGCTTATAGCCAACGTGCCGTTATCCGTCAGCAGATGGACTTAACAGAACTGCTTGCGAGTTATGATTTCCTTAACCAGATGCCCAAAGATATGCAGGGGCAAATGGCTGCTGGCATGGGTATCCCCCAGGAGCAGGAGCAGGGGGTTAAAGAATTTTATGAAAATTACCAAGATGCTTTAGTCCAGAGCATTAATTATTTGTTAGAATCATTAGAGGTAGAGAATGATATCAATGGTACGATAAAGAAACTGTTGGGAGAAAACTTAGTTATCGGGGGCGTTTCCGCTGCGGTAATTAATAACTTCAACTTATATGGAGGCAAGTTAGAGGTATCGGTTATTCCATACGCTAATGTGTTATTTGACCACAATGCCATTTATTCCGATATGCGGGATGCGGCTTTTCTGGGTCATATAGAATACTATACGCCTCAGCAGATTAAGGCATTGTTCCCGAAAACGGCAGCCCATAGCCTTGAGGCGATGCAACAGGCGATTAATAACAATGCCTTAAATTCGGGGGCCAGCGATAGTTATTTCTATAATGGGGGATACAACCCTGTCAATGCTATCAAGGACAAACAGGAAAGAGTTCCGGTTGTTCAGATGGTATGGTTTGACAATGACGAAGAAGAGTTTGCCTGGGTAGATGTTAATGGCGAACCACAGTTCGTGAACCTTCTTGCTTACGCTAAGGCCAACCCAGAATTAAAAGAAGTTAAGATTGTAGCAGCTCCGGAAGGGGCTATTGCTGATAGTGGATTTGCGTATCCACGCACACTGAGGTACACCAAATTTATCCCATATGAGTTGGTGGGCGATCCTAAGTTAATGGATAAGGTAAATCCTTTGGTAGTTCCGGATATTGTTCTGGATTACGGGGAATTCCCTTTTGTTTCCAAGGATGCTGAGGGCGGTTATACTATGACTAACCCTTATAGTATTTCTTGTTGGTGGTGGAACCAGGGCAGTATTTCTGTCCCTTTATATGATGCAGTAGATATCAATAGGCTAACAAATAGAGCATTGTCCGTATTTGAGAACCACTTGTCAACGGCTGGCGGTTCTGGCTTGGCTTATGACAAAACAGCTTTGGATGGAGATAAGGATGAAGCGGAAGCCAATATCTATGAGGCTACAAAATCCGGTTATCCTATTGGCTTAAATGCTAAGAGGCATGGGATAGGCAATATGATGATGCCATATAATTTTGGTATCAATGAATCCACGTTTAATATTCTACGTTCCGCTGGGGAGTTGCAGGCATTAGCCAATAACTATGTAGGCATTAATGACCCTTTGATGGATATGGCTAATGGAGGCGCACCTATGTTGGGCGTTATTCAGTTGTTGGTCCAAAGGGGAACGCTAATTCAGGAACCGTATTACGACGCATTACGCAGTTGTATGTTGGGGATATATAAATCTTTAGCGGACATAGGCAAAAATATGTATTCCTACTACGATAAATCGTTGGTAATTAAAGTAGGGGATACCGGATTGCGGGCTATAAAGATTAGCAAGGATGCTATGTTGGATTACTTTAGGATCAATGTAGTTCAGGATAATATTAAGGAAGTCCGTAAGCAAATCGTTTTTCAGATAACTAACCTTTTGTATGAAAAGGGGGTTATTGATAAAGAAACATTCATTTTAAATTTCCAGTCTGATGATTTGGATGCTTTAAAAAGGGATATGTTACGTATGCTCGAAGCAGAGAAGCAGGCCCTTATGCAAACCAACGCTGCCCAGCAACAGGGTATGGCTCAGGCTCAGGCTAAAGAAGAGCAGATGGTAGGATTAGCATTGCAGGAGAAAGAAAGAGATAGGATTGAAGCGAGAGTTCTTCAGATGCAGAAGGATAATGCTAAGATTGAAGGCGTGAATGCACGGGCTGTCAATAAGGCAGAGTTGGATAAATTGAAGGCGGACTTAGATATTCTGGTAGCGGAACGCATGGCATATTTGGAAAAGGCGTTAGAAGATAACGAAGGCAGTACATCTTAAAACTAAATAATGGAAGCAGTAAGTGAACAATTAGCAAATTTTGCAATAAACAACAATTCGGTGTTGCAGACACGGGCATCTGATTTGGGACCGCAGCGGTCTCAGGAGTTGGCCAAAGATTTAATGAAGTTGGATATTGATACATTCAAGTCCAGTTTCGGAAGAGAGTACGAGGCTTATGTTTCTCGGCAAGCACCACCGCCACCTGCTCCACAGCCACAGCCAGGACAGCCTCCACAACCAGCACCGGCTCCACAACCTAATCCGGTACCAGAACCAGTTATAGCACAAAACCCAGTAGCTCCGGCAAATCCTTCGGCGGAAGAACCTGTTTCATGGTTTGCTGCTCCGGCTAATAAACCAGCTGAGTTTCCTACGGCTATTGAAAATATGGATCAGGCTCTTTCAACATTTAGGTCGGCGGGGTTCCAAGTTGAGAATCCAAACGACTTAATAGGAATAGCCCAAAACGTTTCCCAATGGAAGGCAGAGATGCCTACCTTACAGAATGCTAAGAACCAGCTTGACGCTACCTTAGCCTTCTACGAGAGCTTACCTACGGAACTAAAGGAAGCGAACTACAAGTTTTTACAAAGCATGACCGGAGAAGCCCCAGCAGACAGTTGGAGGTCGGTTTTCACCAATGCAGGAACTATTGATTTTACCCTCCCATTTGATAAGCAAGACTTGTCCAATGTCGTTAAAACTTTTTTAACGGAGGAACAACAAAATGAATTATCTTTGCTGGAGGAAAGCGATCCATCATCCTATGATATGCGTGTAGCTACATTGAAGGATAGATACGAGGGTAAGCGAGAAAAGGTTTTGGCGACAAAAGAAATTGAGGCGCACCAAGGTCAAATTAAGCAAGCCGAGTATGCCAGAAATGTAGAAGTAGCGCAGGGCAGATTGCGCAGTTCGTTACCTGGTTTTCCAGATACGGAAGTGCAAAAAGTTACGGGGATGATTAAGAACGCTAACGAGGTTGTGGCTATGTTCTTTGATGAAAAGGGTATGCCAAAGCCAGATGCTTTAGAGCGTTTGGCGTTAGCCAGAGGGGGTGTTGAGCAGTTGAAGGTTATGGAAGCGCAGTTAAGTAAGCGTATCGAAAGCGAAGTGCTTCAGAGGTATAAGATTCAACTACCAGCAGCACCAGTTGTTGCGGGCAATGCTGGGAATCCGAAACCCCTTCCGGGGCAGGAACCAAGGATGAGTCCGCAGGAACAGAAAGCGTATGATGATTATAATCGTATGCTTCATGGTAGCAAAGACCCTTACGCCAGCAAGCCTCAGCCTAATTAAAAAAGTCAGTAATCTAAACTAAAATAAAGAAAGCGAGTTTTCAGTGGCATTGACAGACAACTATACGCCTCCTGCGATAGGCTCTTCAACGGCGGATGCGAGTGCGTATCAGAACAAAAACATGAATCCTTATGGTCCTTCAGGGGGCTATGCGGACACGTACAACCAAGGATATGAAGTACCATTCCTTGAGAGAATGGTGTACAGCACCATCTTTGACGCAAGCGATCAACAGTTCTCGGATTTGAAATTCCTTGAAATGGGTGGTATGCCTGAGTTATGTAAGAGCGACGAATTTGAGTTCTACGAAATGGGAGAATCCAGAACTGCTATTACCATTACGGCTAATACGGGGGCTGGCACGATTCAAACATTGACGGTATCAGATTCGAGCGTAGTATCTGTGGATTATCAAATACTTTATCCTAATGGCACCATTGGGGTAGTGTATGAAATCACCAACGCAACGACTATCAAAGTAAAGCAAATGACGGCTCCGTCTCCAGCTTTACCAGCGGTTGTAGCAAACGACACATTGGCGTTACTATCAAACGTATCTGCCGATGGATTGAACTACATTAGTACTTATTTCCGTCAAGACACGGTAAGACGTACTAACTACTGCCAAATCTTCTCCCGTGCGGTACGTTTCTCCCGTGCAGAACAGTACAAGTTTCAAAACAACTCCTATTTGCCAGGTTATTACCAAGAGCAATTGGACAGAAACTTACTGGAATTGCGCAAGGACGTAGGCAACTTGTTCTGGAATGGACAAAAGGGGCAGGTTCAATTAGCTTCTACTGGTGCGTCAATTGTCAGCACCGATGGTGTGGCTAAGACTACTGGTGGTGTTTACCCTGCTATGACAAACGCTGGGTCATTTGTTCAGAACACCACGTTGGCGAATTTCGTCAATATGTTCGAGCAGATGGTTACAGAAACGGAGTACGGGCCATACGGGGCTACACGTCCATTGTTCTTAACGCCTTCTTTGGCAACGCTGTTGTCAAAAGAGTATAAGGGCAACTTGTTACGTTACCAGCCAAATGACCGTGTTGCGGACATGGAGTTAAGCCAAGTAAACTTGGGAAGCTCTAAAGTTGTGTTTGCGCCGATGAAGCGTTTCTCCGACAATAGCTGTTTCCCTCAGTCCTTCGCTAATGCTGCATTCCTGATGGATATGAAAAATATTCGTCCAGTGTACTTTGGTGCGTATCCGTTCAACTCAGGCAAAACATTAACCAGATTGCAAGGCGATTCCAACTTGCAGAACTGGGAAGTGAACTGGTTGGAAGGTTCTATTGGATTCAAAATCAATAACCCGTTAGCTATGGGTGCGATTTTCGTAAGCTGATAAAATCTAAATCATGAATAAAACCGCCACTTGATTTTTTCAAATGGCGGTTTTTTTATACTTTTGAAAAAAGTTTATGGCAAAAAGTACAGGACTTACACCAGATGCAAGCGGCGACAACCCGTTTGGCAATACCCCACCTCCTACTCCGGAATCACAAAACCCCGATTTGATTAAAAAAGAGGGCGGTTTCTTTCTTACTGAGGACGATTTTAATGCTGCTGTTGACAAGCGGCTTCAAGAAACGATAGCCAAACACTTGGCTGCGATTCCGACTTCTAAAGCAAACGAAAGTGTTACTAAGGAGAACGCTGGCATGGAACAACTTGTTGCTTCCATGAAGGAGTTATTCCATAGTTTAAACAATGGCGAGAAGGCGGTTCAGACCCGTTCCTACGTTGATATTGAAGCTGACTTCCTGAAGGAAACTGGCGACTTGTTGGACGAGCCTGTAACTGTTTTTCAGGTAGGCTTTGGTCCGGTGTTTGATTATGTGAAGCATGGGTTAGCGAGAAACGCTCCCTACAACACGCCTCTTAGGTTTAAGCGGGCTTCAGTGCTGATGCGTAATGAGCAAAGAGTTATCTTATCCAGCATTATGATATGGTCCAGGAAGCAACTGGACTTCATCCGTTCGCACCCTAAGCATATCAACAATATGCCAGAGGGCGGGTTCCAATTCTTTGAAAACTCAGCGAACAACATTTACGAAAAAATCAATACCAGAGACTTGCTTGTGGTTAAGTTCAGCCGTTTGGTTGATTCTATGAACCAGAGCCAAATCATGTCTCAGGCTATTCAGGGAGGCTTCAATGCCAACACGCCTATCGAAACTATGAAGCAGATGCTTGTTACCAAGATGGTGGACGAGGAAATGTCAAAGGTTCGTGTGGCTGACGCTGCTGATGCTACTACGAAGCGCATTTTTGATGCGGTAGAGTTGTCGAACCAAATGAAAGCAGGAAAAGCATAAGGATTTAAACGATGGATAGCCAAAGTATAGCAGACGCATTATTAAGCCGGTTGGCAGCGGAGGGTACGGATCACTACGATACCACGCTGAACCTTATTCCGGCGATTAATCAGGCGTGTCAGTATACTTTGGCTATGATTCGTTTGGGCTACGGTCAGAATAAGTTTCCGGAAGAGGCTTTGGCTAAGATGAGTTTTGCCAAAGTATTTATTCCTTCTACTCTTTCCAGAGTAAACGTTTATGGTCCAGCTTCGGGCATAGCCCCTGAGATAGTTACGGCTGTTCATGTTGGCGGATCTGTTTATCCGAGCATACAAGTTCCGGCGTTAGCGAATCCTGTGGTTAGCCAGGCAACGGGGTATAAGTATGCAGGCGATGGTGATCCTGCCAAGCGCATGACATTGGAAGAATCGGGAATAGCCAGAACGAATACTTTTGCCGCCGGTTTTAATGGAACTGTTCCCGGTGGTGCAGTTAGGTATGGCTATGTTCCCCCTACAAATTACAGTACGGGTACGGAACGTGAGATCCAAATATCTCCAAGTGCTTATGGCAAATGGGTTACGGTATTTTATGTGAATGGTTATACTCCGATTACTACATTAGGAACCAATGATATTCCGTTCATGGATAGTTTGTATTCTTTTGTTCTTGAGAAAGCGAACGAGTACATTAACTACCCTATGGAGGATGGCATCCCTGAAATTCAAGTGAACCTATCTGAGATGAACTTGTTGCTAAGGAGCTTGTTATGACGTACAAAGAGTTAACCGACTTAGTTATTGCGGACTATCAGCAAATCAATGATGATGCGGACATAACGCCAGCGCACGCACTGTACTGGTGTATTGTAGCCATCAATGATTTGAGGTATAAGCGAGGGCTTATGGTTCCGGGAATGTACCGGAAGCAGTACGTCAACGTGCCAGTGCAAAACGGTACGGTAACCGACCCTACTGTTTTACAGCAAGGGCGCAAGTATGTTCAATTGCCTTCGGGCTTTTTGGTGTTTGATGCCCCTGATGCTATTGAAATGGTTACTTATGGTTTGGAAATGACAGGTGCAGATAACAAACCGGTATTCCAGACTGTTACTTTTTCTGAGGTTAGAACGCCTAATTCGGTACGCCGTTTAGGATTTAATAAGCACGAAGAGCCAAGTCCTTCAAGTCCTTACTTCATGCGTGTTGGCGACCAACTTATGCTGATTGGTGTTGAGAAGGTCAAGGTCAGAACGGTGGAGATGTTTGTTAAGGAGGCAATCTCTTTCAGTGGAATAACTTCTTTGGATGAAGAAGTGCCATTGAGCAATGATTTATGTTTGGAGGTTATGAGGAAGGTTAGTGCTATGAGTAGATTTATGTTAGCAATTCCAAAGGACTTGGTTAATGATGGCAGGTATGGCGCACCGCAGGTAAATTTACCTGAGAGTGTGGATCAGGGAAATCCAACAAATTCGGAGGCGGGGCAGTAAACCATGAATCACAACTCATTCGTAACCCCCAACGATATTTTATCGGATGCCTTATCCTTAATCCAGGACAGGGAAATGATTCAGAATACTCCAGGATGGTACCGTTCTC
>Ga0114981_10002420_pt1 | contig 12014 bp, 9 predicted proteins | sample S_140806_MF_Meta_FD_87028 | JGI IMG/M metagenome (GOLD analysis project Ga0114981, IMG submission 87028) | Freshwater microbial communities from Lake Simoncouche, Canada to study carbon cycling - S_140806_MF_MetaG | ecosystem: Environmental > Aquatic > Freshwater > Lake | place: Lake...
AAAGAAGGTGTTTGCCTGGCCAACACCCAAAAAAATGAAGCCATGAGTGGCAGTTTAATTGGTAAAACATTTTTATTTACTGGCACTCTCTCCATGAAAAGAAGCGAAGCTGAAGCCATCGCTGAAAAAAATGGAGGAACGATTATTGGCAGCGTAAGCACCAAATTAAATTACCTGGTCGTTGGTGAAGATGCCGGAAGTAAATTAGAAAAAGCAAAGAAATTAGGCAGTGTTACTATTTTGAGCGAAGAAGAATTTTTAAAGTTGGTGGAGTAAAATGTTATTTTTATATCTTGTATCTAAATATTTTATTTTTTCTCGATTTATTTTTAAAGCCTAAAACGATTCCATGACTTCAGAACACTACATGAAACTAGCATTGCAAGAAGCAAAAAAAGCATACGAAAAAGACGAAGTTCCGGTGGGCGCTGTGCTGGTCATGAATAATCAAATTATAGCAAAAGCATACAATCAGGTAGAACTTTTAAAAGATGCTACAGCGCATGCCGAAATTTTAGCATTGACATCAGCATTTGATTCATTGGGTAGCAAATATTTGCCTGAAGCCACTTTATATGTTACCGTTGAGCCTTGTTTGATGTGTGCTGGTGCGCTCAATTGGAGTAAAATAGGAAAAATAGTGTATGGGACATCAGATGATAAAAATGGATCGCATATCTATTGTCATAAATCGCCTTTTCACCTAAAAACAGTTGTTGAAAAAGGTGTTTTAAAAGAAGAATGCGCTCAATTAATGAAAGATTTTTTTAAAGCAAAAAGAGGTTCGTAGTTTTTAGAATTTCGCTGTTTTGATCTGTCGGAAAACGTTCACATTTTTTTATAATTTTCGTAATTGTTCATTCATAATTGAGCTATATCTTTGCAAACATGAATGCAACATTAAAAACGATACTTTTAACCGTTCTAACTTTATCTTTTTTTGCTATTGCTTTGGTAGAATTAAGTGGTGTTAGTCAAACGGCTTTATTTAACAAATTTGGTGCAAATACAGAGGGAAAAGAGGATGTTAAACTTACCCCTGATGACAAAGCAAAGCGTGATGAAGAAATGAAAGCTATGCCCAAAACGACTATGGAAGTTCCCAATACAAAATTTGATTTTGGAAAAATGAAAGAAGGGGAAAAAGTACGTCACAATTGGACAGTAAAAAATACGGGTAGTAATCCGTTAATGATTTCAAATGTTCAAACATCTTGTGGTTGTACTGCTCCATCCTTCCCTAAAGAGCCTATTTTGCCGGGTGCCGAAGCCATCATTACGCTAGAGTTTAACAGTGCAGGAAAAGAAGGATTGGTGAATAAAAATGCCTTAATTGTTGCGAATACTGAAGATTCACCTTTTTCAATTGGCTTTACAGCTGAAGTAGAAAAAAAATAAAAAATATTCATTGGCATTACCTATCCTTCATAAATCGAAAAATAAAGTAGCTCAAAAGCAAGATATGGGTTTCGTAGATCATCTCGAAGCTTTGCGTTGGCATTTGGTTCGATCGGTTGTGGCTATTTTAATTTTTGCGATTGCCATTTTCATTAAAATAGATTGGATTTTCGACCATATTATTTATGGTCCTATGCGCTCCGATTTTATTACCTATGCTGGTCTTTGCAATCTTGGGCAGAAGCTTCACATGGGCGATGCCTTATGTATGCCAGCCCCCAATGTACAAATGCAAGTAACCCAGTTTGGTTCACAATTCATGAGCAGTATTAGTATTGCATTCATTGGAGGATTTATTATATCATTTCCTTATATTTTTTGGGAGTTTTGGAATTTTATTAAGCCTGCACTAACGCCAAGGGAAATTAAGAATACACGTGGCTCTATTTTTTGGGTAACTTTTTTCTTTTTAATGGGTGTTTCCTTTGGCTATTTTTTATTAGCCCCATTTACGTTTAGTTTTTTGTCTAATTTTAAAATTGGCAGCTTGCAAGCGCTCGAAACCAAACCTACACTCGACGACTATATTGAAAACATGGTAAACATTATTATTGGAACAGGTATTTCCTTTGAGCTGCCCATCGTTTCCTATGTGCTTACTAAAATAGGATTGGTAACCCCTGCATTTTTACAAGCTTATCGAAAATATGCCTACGTTATTATCCTATTAGTTGCTGCCGTAATTACCCCATCACCCGATTGGATGAGCCAAACTTTAGTAGCAGTTCCCTTGTTTATTTTATTTGAACTCAGCATCATGATTAGCAAAAGAGTAGAAAATGAAAATCTTCGCAAGGAAGCAGCATTCTTCTCTAAATAATATCAAACTTCATATAGGTTTTTCGGTAGAATAAAATTTGAAAATAAATTATATAAAATAGCCAATTTCAAAATAATTTTATCTTAAGATACAAAATTTGACATATAAAAATGTACAAATAAAATGCCTTTCACTTCTTAAATTACTTTTTTAAATCGAATGGCACGATTAATTTGATAGACAAATTTCGTCCCATATTAAACACACCTTGTCTACCCGTGACATTGTTGTAGTCGGTATATTTTAGTCTACTTAATTTTTAATAAATTACAATGATGATGCTCTTTTTCAAAATGTTGCTCATTGGAATTGAGTATTAAATGTTCTGTGTCATCATGGTGGGTAAATAGATGCAAAACATCTTTTGGTGTTATGTAAAAACAAAACACAATCAAAATAAAGGATGCAAAAAATCTTTTTATTGCGATAGACATCTTGACAAAGGTAATTTAAAACCATTATTCAGAAATTTCATAATAATTTTCTATGATAATTCCATGACAAAATCAAATTTTATGCTAAAAAAACTTGATTTTTAATACACTATAAATGATGTAGATAAAGGTTTAAAAAAAAATCCACAAATGTGTATAAACTTTAAAAATCGTAACTTACATTTGCACACATTCGATTTAACACAAAATTATATTTAACGGATGTTAAGTTATTTACAACACATGGTAAAAGATTTAAAAGGATTCGCACTGCTAGTAGTTTTTGTACTACTAAATTCATTTCAAACATTTGCTGCACCAGACGGAAAGGCTTTGTTTCAGGCTAATTGTGCCTCATGTCATAACCCAATTAAAGACGCAACGGGTCCTGCTTTGAAAGGAGTGACGGCTCGTGTGCCTAATAAAGAATGGATCTACAAATGGATTAAAAATTCAGCATCGGTTATCGCTTCTGGCGATAAATATGCAAATGATTTATATAATAAGTGGAACAAAACAGCAATGACTGCTTTTCCTGGTTTATCAAACGAGGAAATTGATGCGATTGTGAAATATGTAGATGATTATCAAGCACCTGTTACAGCAGCAGCACAAACTCCTGCAGCAGGAGAATCTAAAGACAGTGGAGATAATACATTATTGTATGCAATCTTATCAATTGTATTATTAATTGCAATTTTTGTATTAACCCAAGTAAATAAAGTATTAAGCCGTACATCTAATGCAAAAACAGGCTTGCCATCACCTAAAGATGTACCTTTTTTAAGAAATAAAGTAGTATTGGCTATTTTGGCAATTATTGCTGTAGTAGGTATTGGCATTTGGATGACGAATGGTGCAGATTTAGGTCGTCAAAAAAATTACATGCCAGAGCAACCTATTTTCTATTCGCATAAAGTACACGCTGGTATCAATCAAATTAACTGTTTGTATTGCCACAGTGGGGCAGAAAAAGGTAAACACGCGATGATACCTTCAACCAATGTATGTATGAACTGTCACAAACAAATCAACGAATATACAGGTGCTGAAACCCATCCATTGGTAACTTTAGAAGGTAAAAAAGTAGATGGGAATAAAGAAATACAAAAGTTGTACGATTATGCCGGTTGGGATCCAGTAAAAAAAGATTACAAACGTAATGCAGCGGGTGAAATTCAAGCAAAACCAGTTGAGTGGGTAAAAATTCATAATTTACCCGATCACGTATACTTCAATCACTCTTTGCATACCGTTTCAGGAAAAATTGCTTGTCAACGTTGTCATGGAGGCATTCAAGAAATGGATGAGGTATACCAATTTGCTGATTTAAGCATGGGTTGGTGTATCAATTGTCATAGAGAAACAAAAGTTCAATTTGCTGATAATAATTACTATTCTATCTTCCAAAAATATCATAATGAAATTAAAGAAGGAAAGCGTGAAGATGTGAAAGTGAGCGAAATTGGTGGTTTGGAGTGTCAAAAATGTCATTATTAATTAGACGATTTGATATTGGTGATTTGATAAAAAATAAAATTTGAAATAATTGTGTCGAAAGTTGTAAACAGAAAATAAATGAATAACAACAATTGACATCTGACATCTAATAAAATATGAGCAAGAAACAATATTGGAAAGGACTGGAGGAATTAAATCCGACAACAGAATTCAAACAAAAAGTAAGCAACGAATTTGCTGAAGAATTACCGATGGGTGATTTCGAAAGCATGGCTACCGCGCCTGCTTCTCGCCGTGATTTCTTAAAATATTTAGGTTTTTCTACAGCTGCAGCAACATTAGTAGCAAGTTGTGAAATGCCTGTTCGCAAAGCGATTCCTTATGCCATTAAGCCAGAAAACGTTACACCCGGTATACCTTTAATGTATGCTTCTACGTTTGTGGATGCAGGTGAAGCGGTTCCTGTTTTAGTAAAAACTCGTGAAGGTCGTCCGATTAAAATTGAAGGAAATCCGGATAGTCCGATTACAAAAGGAGGTACTACAGCCCGTATTCAAGGTTCAGTTTTGAATTTATATGACGCATCTCGTTTAAAATTTCCTCAAATTGACAAAAAAGAAGCAACTTGGGAAGCTGTTGACCAAATGGTTACTGCAGCATTAGCTGGTTTAGGAGACTCATCATTATATATCGTTTCTTCTACCATCAATAGCGAAACTACATTAAATGCAATCAGTCAGTTTCAAGCAAAATATACAACTGCAAAACACGTTATGTATGATGCAGTTTCATATAGTGGTATGTTAGATGCTAATTTATCATCATTTGGTAAAAGAGCCATTCCAACTTATCGTTTCGATAATGCAAAAACAATTGTAAGTATTGGTGCAGACTTTTTAGGTACTTGGTTATCTCCTGAAGTAAATGCAAAACAATATGCTTACGGTAGAAAAATTAGTGCGAAAAACCTAAACATGAGCAAACATTACCAATTAGAGGGTATGATGAGCTTAACTGGAAGTAGTGCTGATGAACGTTTTACTTGTAAACCATCACAATATGGTGCGATTGCAGTAGGTATCTTAAATGCTTTAAATGGTGGTGCAGCAAATTTAACACCTACATTAAACGAAGCAATCAAAAAAATTGCGGCAGATTTAAATGCAAATAAAGGAAATGCTTTGGTAGTTTGTGGTAGCAATGATGCAAGTGTTCAAACAATCGTAAATGCAATCAATAACGCCATTGGAGCCATTGGAACGACAGTTTCATTTGCAACAACAAATAATACTAAAAAAGGAAATGATACAGATATGAATGCTTTCGTTGACGCTTTAAAAGGTGGTCAAGTGGGAGGCGTTTTATTCTTCGATTGTAATCCTGTATATGAATTAGCAAACGGAAAAATGATTGGAGAGAAATTATCTTCAGTTAAATTATCTGTTTCATTTAATGATAGAATGGACGAAACAACACAATTGTGTAAAGTAGCTGCTCCTTCTAATCATTGGTTAGAAAGTTGGGGTGATGCGGAGGCATTCAGTGGTCACACAACATTCATTCAACCAACAATTAATCCAATATTTAAAACCCGTGCGTTTGAAGAAAGTTTAATGCATTGGGCTGGAAACACGATTTCTCATTATGATTTTGTAAAAAATTATTGGATAGATAAATTAGGTAGTCAAGTAGCATTTGATACAGCTATTCAAACTGGTTTGGTGAATACAAATGAAGTGACAATGACTAGTGCTGCTTTCATTGGAAATGTAGCTGAAGCTACTGCTAAAATTGCTGCTATCAAAGGAGGTAAATATGAATTAGTAATCTACGAAAAAGTAGGAATTGGTCGAGGTGGAGCATGGAGTAATAATCCATGGTTACAAGAAATGCCAGATCCGATTACTAAATGTACTTGGGACAACTATGTGATTATGTCGCCTAATAAAGCAAAAGAATTAGGAGCTGAACATACAGATTTAAATGAAGTTGAAAGACCGAAACATGTATTTGCTATTAAAGCAAATGGTGTTGAAGTAAAATTGCCTGTTTTAGTAGTACCTGGAATGCATGACGAAGTAATAGCAATCGCTGTTGGTTATGGTAGGGATAAAGGAGTAGGAAAAGCAGCTTATGCAATAGATGTCAAAATGGGAGAAAATGTGTATCCAATGGTATCGAAAGATGCTGCAGGACATGCAAACTTCTATGCTTATAATGTGGACATAGCAACAACAAAAGAAATGTATCCTTTGGCTATTACACAAACACATCATACTTATCAAGCGGATAGACCAATCATTCATGAATTCACATTTGATGAATTTAAGAAAAATCCTAATGAATTGTATAATGAAAGAAAAGAAGAATTAGAACATTTCACACATAGTTTTGATGCGCCTCATGGAGAACATGGAAATGGACATGGAGTAGCTGCAGCAGCAGCTGTTGCACATGAGCCAACCAAAGCAGATGAAGATTGGCAAAAAGCCTACAGAGAAAATGGTACATTATACCCTAATCATGAAGCATTAGGAATGAAATGGGGAATGAGTATCGATCTATCAAGTTGTATTGGTTGTGGTGCTTGTACAATCGCTTGTCAAGCAGAAAACAATGTTTCAGTGGTAGGTAAAGAGCAAGTGATGAAAGCGCATGATATGCATTGGATTCGTATTGATCGTTATTTTGCAGGAGATCCTACCAAACCAGATTCTATTCAAACATTATTCCAACCAATGATTTGTCAACACTGTGATAACGCTCCTTGTGAGAATGTTTGTCCAGTAAATGCAAGTAATCATAGTAGTGAAGGAATTAATCAAATGGCATATAACCGTTGTATTGGTACAAGATATTGTGCAAACAACTGTCCTTATAAAGTTCGTCGTTTTAACTGGAGAGATTGGAATGAAGCAGATTGTTTTGAAGATAATGTGTTTGAAGATGGACGAAGAGACGATATGAATGACAACATCACTCGTATGGTGTTAAATCCTGATGTTACCGTTCGTAGTCGTGGTGTAATGGAAAAATGTAGTTTTTGTGTGCAACGTTTAGTTGGTGCAAAAGCAACCGCTAAAAAAGAAGGAAGAACTATGAGAGACGGAGAAGCAAAAGTAGCTTGTCAACAATCTTGTCCGACCGACGCAATTGTTTTTGGAAACGTAAATGATAGAGAAAGTAATATTTTCAAAATTCGTTATGAAGAGCAAAAGGAACGTGTATTCCATGTTTTAGAAGAAATTCATACCTTACCAAACGTTAATTATTTATCTAAAATTAGAAATACAACTGTTTTATCTGGTGCACATCATGAAGAAGGAGAAGCACATACAGCAGCTAAAGCGGAAACAGCAAATCATCATTAATAAAAAATTGAATAATTGTTTTAAACAATTTGAAAAAATAAAAAAGTATGCATTTAAAGTACGAATCGATAATTAGAGAGCCATTAGTAGATGGAAATAAAACCTATCATCAGATAACTGAAGATATTTGTGCTCCAATTGAAAGAGCACCTTCAAAACTTTGGAGACTTGGTTTCTTAATGTCATTGTCATTATTAGGTTTTGGAGCATTTAGTATTGTTTGGGAAGTATATTGGGGTACTGGTGTATGGAATTTAAACAAAACCATCGGATGGGGTTGGGATATTACCAACTTCGTTTGGTGGGTTGGTATAGGTCATGCTGGAACCTTGATTTCTGCTATCTTATTACTATTCCGTCAAGGCTGGAGAACCGGTGTAAATAGAGCTGCTGAAGCCATGACGATTTTTGCCGTTATGTGTGCAGGACAATTTCCTATTTGGCACATGGGTCGCGTTTGGAATGCTTTTTTTGTTTTACCTTATGGAAATACACGTGGACCATTGTGGCCTAACTTCATTTCGCCTTTATTATGGGACGTATTTGCAATTTCTACCTATTTCACCGTATCATTGTTATTCTGGTACTCTGGATTAATTCCTGATTTTGCAACTTTAAGAGATAGAGCACAAACAAAATTCAGAAAAATGGCTTATGGATACGCTTCATTTGGTTGGGCTGGTAGCGCAAAACACTGGCAACGTCATGAAATGTTATCATTGGTATTAGCAGGTTTGAGTACGCCATTAGTACTTTCAGTACATACAATTGTATCTTTTGACTTTGCTACATCAATCGTTCCCGGTTGGCATACAACCATTTTCCCTCCTTATTTCGTTGCAGGAGCTGTATTCTCTGGTTTTGCGATGGTACAAACCTTATTAATTTTAACTCGTAAAATATTAAAATTAGAAGAATATATTACATTAGGACACATCGAAGCAATGAATAAAGTAATTGTTTTAACTGGTTCAATTGTAGGGGTTGCTTATTTAACCGAGCTATTTATCGCTTATTACAGTGGTGTAATTTGGGAACAAGAAGCATTCCGTTTAAGAGTTTTAGGACCTTATTGGTGGGCATATTGGGGTATGATGTTATGTAACGTGGTTTCTCCTCAATTATTTTGGTTTAAAAAATTACGTCGTAATGTTTGGTTTACATTCTTTATGTCAATCATCGTAAATATTGGGATGTGGTTTGAGCGTTTTGTAATTATCATGTCTTTACATCGTGATTACTTACCATCAAGCTGGAGTTACTATACACCATCTTGGACAGAGGTAGCCTTCTATTTAGGATCATTCGGATTATTCTTTACCTGTTATTTCTTATTTGCTAAATACTTCCCAGTAATTGCAATTGCAGAGATTAAGTTTATCTTAAAAACAAGTGGTGATAATTACAAAAAAGAGATGGTAAAATATGAACAACAAGATAATGAAGTGTTTCTTGCTGAACAGTCTCATCATCATTAATAACTAATAAAGAATTAACAATTAATAATTAACAATTAATAATTATAAAAGTGAGTATAAAAAAGTTTGCAGTAGCAGTTTACGACGATGAAGCAGTATTATTTCCTGCGGTAAAAAAAGTGCGTAGTGCTGGATATAAAATACATGATGTTTATACACCGTTTGCTGTTCATGGTTTGGACGTTGCATTGGGACAAAAAGAAAGTGATTTACACATTGCAGGTTTCATTTATGGAATTACAGGAACGTGTACTGCATTAGGTTTTATGGGATGGATTTTTACAACCGATTGGCCCCAAAACTTTGGTGGTAAACCACATTTCCCTTTACCAGCCTTTATTCCTATTACTTTTGAGTTAACCGTTTTATTTGCTGCAGTAGGGATGGTTTTGACATTTTGTTATTTAAACCAAATCATGCCAGGTGTAAAAAAACATATTTTTCACCCTCGTCAAACAGATGATAAATTTGTAATGGTGATAGAAGTAAACGATACCAATGAAGCAGAAACGTTAGCACTTTTGCAATCAACTGGTGCTGAATTAACAGAAACACAAATTGCTGAATCAGACTGGTGGTATGGACGTTTTGATATAAAAGAAGATTACGAAATTCAACAACAATTAGCATAAAGAAAATGAGAAAACTAACATTATATATTTTATTTGTATTCGCTACTTCATTGGTTGTTTCTTGTAGTGAATATAACCGTAAACCAGGACGTACTTATGCCCCTGACATGGTTTATTCTCGTGCTGTTGATTATTACAATGGAACAGAAAAAATCGAAGCAGAAAAAGGAACTTATAATAAAATGCCTGTAAAAGGTACTGTAGCAAGAGAACAAGCTTTGCCAGATCATATTTCTGAATTGGATACAACAGCTGCAAATGCAAATACATGTAGTTTCACTTTTGGTGAAAAAGATATTGAAGAAGGTAAGCGATTATTTTTAATACATTGTGCTATTTGCCACGGTGAACAAATGGACGGAAATGGTCCTTTGTATACCAGCGGAAAATTTGCTGCTATGCCTGCTAATTTAAAATCAGGTGAAAAATATTTAAAATTTACTCAAGGTAGAATTTATCATGCGATCGTTTATGGAAAAAATTCTATGGGTGGTTACGCAAGTCAATTAGATACTAAACAACGTTGGAAAGTAGTAGCGTATATTAAAAAAGTACAAAGCGAAAATGGCGGAGAAGCATTTACTATGGTAAAAAGTGAAAGTGCTATGAAAGATACAGTAAAAGCAACTGCAAAAACTGAAACAAAAACGGAAGCAATACATTAATCAACATTTAATAAAAAAGAAGTAGAAGATGTTAAAACAAGAATTTATAGTACCAAAATCATTAAAAACAACCAGCATTGTTTTAATGTTAATTGGTTTAGTAGGATTAGTAGTAGGAGCAGTTACATTATTACCTGGTGATGCTTTAGCACAAACTCAGTTTTGGGCCTCATTAATGCATAATGCAATTTTCTTTTTATTAATTTCTGTAGGCAGCTTATTTATTTTAAGTGCAACTAGTTTAGCACAAGGTGCATGGATTGTTTCATTCAGAAGAGTTCCAGAATCAATTGGTAGCATGTTATATGTATTTGCAGCAATAGCTGGTATATTATTATTGTCATTTGTATGGACAAACAATACCAATATTTATGCTTGGTTACAAGATGGATTTAATCCGCACAACTCATTAAATACCTTGAAAAATTTCTTTTTAAGCAAAGGGTTTTTCACATTTTGGACAATTTTAGTTTTGGTATTATGGAGTTGGTTTGGTGTTAAATTAAGAGAAATTTCAGTAAAACAAGATACCGATACAAAAGGATCAACCAAATTATATTGGAAAAATTTTAATTTTTCAGCAGGATTTTTATTTGTATTTGCTTTATCATTAGCATCTACTATTCCTTGGTTGTGGATTATGAGTATTGATTCTCATTGGTTCTCTACCATGTTTAGCTGGTATACATTTGGGAGTTCATTTGTAAGTGGAATGAGTATGATCTTGCTTTGGGTTTTATATCTAAAAAGAAAAGGTTATTTAGATGTTGTTTCTGAAGAGCATGTACATGATTTGGGGAAATTTATGTTTGCCTTTAGTATTTTTTGGACTTATTTATGGTTCTCACAATTTATGTTGATATGGTATGCAAATATCCCAGAAGAAACAATTTATTTCCAAATTAGAATGCACGGACCATACCGATTCTTTTATTGGTTGAATTTAATTTTAAACTTTGTATGTCCTATTTTAATATTAATGTCAAGACCAAACAAACGTAACTATTTCGTTGTTTCATTGGTTGCAGTGATAATTATTTTTGGACATTGGATAGACTTTTTTCAAATGATTATGCCTGGAACAACTGTAAGAGAACATTGGGATAAACCATTTATATTAAGTTTATTTATTGCTTGTGGTTTTGTAGGATTAATTATTTATTTAGTTGCCAACAAATTGACAAAAGCACCGTTGATTCCACAAAACAACCCATTATTTAAAGAAACAATCATTCATATTAGCTAAAAAAGATTAATTTATTATGTCAGGATTATTATTAGTACTTCTTGTTGTTTTAATTTTTGTGGTACTTTATCAAATTTCACGATCAAGCGAAATCGTAGCACAATTACAAGGAGAAGAGGCGTTCGATAAAAAAAGAAACAATATATTAGGTTATGCTATGTTAGCAACATTTGCCTTGTTTATGGGTGGCTTGGCTTGGTGTCATGTTTACATGATGCCATTAATGGGACCAGAAGCCGCATCTGACCATGGTCAACAGTACGATTTCATGTTTGAAGTAACCTTATGGGTAACAGGCATTGTATTTTTATTAACTCAACTACTGTTATTTTGGTTTAGTTTCAAATACAGAAGAGTAGGGAATAAAATACCTCACTTTTTTGCACACAGCACTAAATTGGAGTTAATTTGGACAAGTATCCCAGCAATAGCTATGGCGGTATTGGTTG
>Ga0114981_10002421_pt1 | contig 12012 bp, 15 predicted proteins | sample S_140806_MF_Meta_FD_87028 | JGI IMG/M metagenome (GOLD analysis project Ga0114981, IMG submission 87028) | Freshwater microbial communities from Lake Simoncouche, Canada to study carbon cycling - S_140806_MF_MetaG | ecosystem: Environmental > Aquatic > Freshwater > Lake | place: Lake...
AAACATAATTTGAATCTTCTGCATATATTCTACTTAAAAAACTAAAATATTCTTCTCTTGATTTTTCTTTTTTTCTAAGTAAAAAGTCTTGAAATAATTTATAATCTTTTACACTATCAGTCCAGCAATTGTACCTTGAATATCCTCTATTTTCATCAATAGCCTTTGTTTCTCTTCTTTCTGGATATCTCATACCAAATAAATTTTTATTTTCTGTAAAAATATAACTAGTCATATATCCACTTTCCAATAATGCTTGAGCAAAAACTATGTCTAGATATTTTATATCATTATCCAATATTTCAAAATATAAAAATAATAATTTTGAATTATCCTCATTAAAAAGTTGTTGTTCATTGATTTTTATATCATTAATTTCATTCTTTTGAATTTTAACATTTTCTGTTAAAATAATTAAACTAATTGCAATTAATGCAATTGATGCATATATTAATTTTTTCATAAATTTTTATTTTTGTTACGTAAATAATTTGGTGCAAAGATAATGCAAACCAATTAGATTATATCAATAAATACCAATAATAGTCATTTTTTTGTTTAAAACAAATAGAAAGTGCCACAAAACGTGGCACTTTCTTTGGTGGAGACGCAGGGAATTGAACCCTGGTCTTGCTCGTAATTTAGTAAAAAGACTACATGTTTATTCCATAGATTCTGTATGGACACATAAGACAGTTCATATTTTTCCATTTTTACTGCCAACTGTGGGGGGTTCACTTCCACTATTTGCATAGACTTACAGGTAGCACCCCAAACCAAAACCTTTGACACAATAAGTAGTATCACACTATGAGGCTTCTGTTCCTGGGTTATATGCCCACCGACCCGGGGTTGTTATGACTACTAAGCCGCAACAACAGCATCTTCACGTACTAGACCTAAAGTTGCTAAAGTTTCTAAAGTGTTGCCAGTTAAAGGCTTGAACCAGTTGTTAATGAGGTTAATTCAGCCCCAACATGCCTTCTTACCCAATCCACGCCAATCGATACCTTTCGTCCCCTTGTCTTATAAATATCAGCATTTCTGTTGATGACACAAATATAGATCCCTTTTTTTGATTTTCCAAATGGTTTTTTCATTTTCTTTTAAAAGAATTTGATTTGCTGTTTTGTGGATGCAATAATAATATTTAGTTATATTTATAATTAATATATGAATTATGGAAAAAGAAACACTAAAAAAAATACTTGATTTTCTTAAACAGAATGAGAATAGAAATATTCCATTTATGTGGAAATTAAAAAATAATGAACCAATAACAGAAGATGATTTGATTGTTAATGGTGATTTGGATTTGAGACCTAGTCACATAGATTACATGGATATAGAATCATTACCAGAAGGATTAAAAGTTTCTGGTCGTTTAAATCTTATGGGTTCAGATATGCAATTTTTACCAAAAGGCTTGGAAGTTGGTGGGTATTTGGATTTAAGTTATTCACTCATAAACTCATTACCAGAAGGTTTAAAAGTTGGTGGGAGTTTATCTTTATTTGATTGTGCAAATATAACTTCACTACCAGAAGGATTAAAAGTTGGGGGTAATTTAGATTTAGGGGCTACAAATATAACATCATTACCAAGAGGGTTAAAAGTTGAGGGTTATATAGATTTGAACGGTTTAAAATTAACAAGATACACAGATGATGAATTAAGAAAAATGATCAAACCTGGATATATAAAAGGAAGAATAATTAAAGTTTAGTTAATGGAAAAAGAAACACTAAAAAAGATATTCAATTTTCTTGAAGAAAATGAAAGACATCAAACTCCATTTTTGTGGAAATGGGTAAATAATATACCATTAACAGAAAAAGATTTAAATATTGAAGGTGAATTGGATTTAACAAACACAGATATTAAATCATTACCAGATGGATTGAAAGTTGCTGGGGATTTGAATTTAACTGAAACAGATATGAGATTATTACCAGAAAGATTGGAAGTTGCTGGTAATTTATATTTGGATCATAGTTTTATAAAATCATTACCAAAGGACTTGAAGGTTGGTGGGGATTTGAGTATTGAAGCCACTTACATAAAATCATTACCAAGAGGCTTACAAGTTGGTGGTGATTTATATTTGAATGATAGTAAATTACTTAATAATATAGATTATAATGATAGTAATGAATTAAGGGATATTGTAAAAAAAATGGTTGAACCTGGTTTTATTAAAGGTAATGTAATTTTTGATGAAGAAGGTGAGAATTGGCTTAAATCAGACATGTAATGGAAAAAGAAACACTAAAAAAGATATTTGAATTTCTTGAAAAGAATGATAATAGAAATATTCCATTTATGTGGAAATTAAAAAATAATGAACCTTTTACAGAAGAAGATTTGGATGTTAAAGGCAATTTGGATTTAAATGATACAAAAATAAGAACCTTACCAGAAGGCTTGAAAGTTGGGGGTAATTTGAATTTAGCATACTCAAGTATAGAATCAGTACCAGAAGGGTTAAAAGTTGATGGCAATTTATATTTAACATATTGTGAACAATTAACTTCATTACCAGAAGGGTTAAAAGTTGGGGGTAGATTATTTTTATCATACTCAAATATAACTTCATTGCCAGAAGGATTAAAAGTTGGGGGTAGATTAGTTTTATCACACTCAAATATAACTTCATTGCCAGAAGGATTAAAAGTTGGGGGTAGTCTAGTTTTATCATATTCAAAAATAACCTCCTTACCAGAAGGATTGGAAGTTGGGTATGATTTATTTATAGGCAGAACAGCATTAACAAAATATACAAATGCTCAATTAAGAAAAATGATTAAACCTGGAGTTATAAAAGGAAAAATATATAGAAAATGAAAACAGAAACACTAAAAAAGATATTTGATTTTCTTGAAGAAAATGATAACAAAAGAAAACCATTTCAAGTGAAATTACTAAATAATGAACCTTTTACAGAAGAAGATTTGGATATTAAAGGTGATTTGGATTTAAGTCATTCAAAGATAACTTCACTACCAGAAGGCTTGAAAGTTGGAGGACGTTTGATATTATATGAATCAGAAATAACTTCCTTACCAGAAGGCTTGAAGGTTGGGGTTGATTTAGATTTAAGAAATTCATATATAGAAACTTTACCAGAAGGATTGGAAGTTGGGGACGAATTGGATTTAGCATATACATACATAACCTCACTACCAAAAGGCTTAAAAGTTGGGGGTATTTTGATTATAATTGAGAGTGAATTATTAAAATATTCAGATAAAGAAATAAGAAAAATGATTGAACCTGGGTATATTAAAGGGAAAATAATTAGAGAATATTATAGATAATTTACTATATTTACACAAAAAAACATGGACAAAGAACTTTTAAAAGAAATATTATCAATCCCCTCCTATTCAGGTAAAGAAACAAAACTAGTTAATTTTATTACTAGTTTTTTAGATGCTAACAATATCAAATACACATTAGATGAAATGAAAAACATTTATTGTGTAAAAGGTGAAGCGGAGTATTATCCTTGTGTCGTAGCACACACAGATACTGTCCATAACAACACTTTTATAGATGTTAGGACTGAACTTAAACCAAACTCCAAAAGAGCCTTAAAAGAGGCGTATAAGGGTTATGATGCAAAAGGAAACCCAACAGGAATTGGTGGTGATGACAAGGCTGGAGTATTTGCTTGTCTTACCTTATTAAAGGAATTACCTGTAATAAAAGCGGCCTTTTTTGTTTCAGAAGAAATTGGTTGCGTGGGATCGCTAAAAGCAGATGCAAATTTTTTCCTAGATGTGGGTTATGCAATTCAATTTGATGCCCCCTTTGATTGGATGGTAAGTGAAATATCTTCTGGAGTTAGATTATTTGACAGAGATACTGATTTCTTCACAAAGATAGATAAGGTATTAACTGAAAACACAAACCCCCAATATCAATCACACCCATATACTGATATATTTGCCTTAAAGAAATTATTTGATTTTAGTTGTGTTAATATATCAATAGGATATTATGATTATCACACAAAGGATGAATATGTTGTTTTAGAAGATGTGGAGAAAGGAATTAAAATGGGCAGAGAAATGATAGGAAGTTTAGGATACGAGAAATATTACAAAAAATATAAACCATTAAGAATATTGGGTTAAAAAGAAAATGGGGGTCAATGACCCCCATTTTTATTTAGTTTAGAATAACATTTTCATCTTTTGCAGTTAATTGGTATTTACCCCCTTCTTTAACCACATCATTTAATACTTCATCAGAAATTAAATCTTCAATTTTATCTTGAATTGCTCGTTTAATTGGCCTTGCACCATAAGTTTCATCAAACCCAATTTTTGATATTAAATCAACAACACTATCATCATAAGTGAAATTGTATTTTGATTCTTTTAATCTATCAATCAACTTATCAAGTTCAATTCTTGTGATTTTCTTAACATTCTCATCAGTTAATGTGTTGAATACAACTGTATCATCAATACGATTTAAGAATTCTGGTGAGAAAAACTTTTTAAGTTCAGCCATTAGCATAGATTTTTTTGCTTCTTCATTACCATATTTTGAACTAGTGAAACTAATACCTGTGCCAAAGTCAGAGAATTTCTTAATACCCAAGTTTGATGTTAAAATGATTATGGTATTTTTAAAATTAATTGTTTTTCCCATAGCATCAGTAAGATGACCATCATCCAGAATTTGCAATAATAAATGGAATATATCTTTATGTGCTTTTTCTATCTCATCAAATAAGATAACAGAATAAGGATTGTTTTTAACTTTTTCAGTTAATTGACCACCTTCATCATGTGAAACATATCCTGGAGGTGAACCAATTAATCTTGATATGGTATGCTTTTCTTGGTATTCACTCATATCAACACGAATTAGTGATTTTTCATTCCCAAACAATTGTTTTGCAAGTTGTTTTGCAAGATGCGTTTTTCCAACACCTGTGGATCCTAAACAAATAAAACTACCAATTGGTCGGTTGGGGTCTTTTATGTTTAATCTATTTCTCTTAATTGCTTTAACAATTGAATCAACTGCTTGATTTTGCCCAATAACATTATCTTTAATCTTTTTATCAATATTGATAAGTTTTTGTTTTTCATCAAGATTTAATTGTTCCATTGGGATATTTGTCATAATTGATACAACAGAATAAACATCCTCTTCATCAATTTTTCTTTTGTTTTTAATATTATCTTCTTCAAACTTTTTTGTTTCAACATCAAGTTTGGTTAATAATTTTAATTCCTTATCCCTAATTTCGGCAGCTAATTCATATTCTTGGTTGATAACAACTCTTGTTTTTTCTTGTTTTAATTCTGCAATTTTTTCTTTTAACTTTTTAACTGATTCTGGAATTTTAACTTCAACTTGTTGCCTTGCACCAACTTCATCAATTACATCAAATGCTTTATCTGGGAATGCTCTGTCTGTGATATATCTATCAGCCAACCTAACACATAATTCAATTATGTCATCACTATATATTGATTTATGAAATGATTCATATTTATCAATAGATTGTTTAATGATTGTTATTGTTTCGCTAATTGATGGTTGGTCTAGTTTAATTTTTTGGAATCTTCTTGCCAAAGCACCATCTTTCTCAATTGATTTTTTGTATTCATCAAATGTTGTTGCACCAATACATTGAATATCCCCAGATGCTAATGCTGGCTTGAATATATTTGCACCATCCATAGAATTTGAAGAATTACCAGAGCCAATTAATGTGTGAATTTCATCAATAAACACAACCACATTTGGATTTGATGTTAATTCATCAATAATAACTTTCATTCTTTCTTCAAACTGACCCCTATATTTGGTTCCAGCAACAACAGATGTTAAATCCAAATTAACAATTCTTTTGTTCAATAAATTTTGTGGACCTTCACCTTTTGAAATCATTAAAGCAACGCCTTCAATCAAGTTAGTTTTACCACAACCAGGATCGCCTAGTATTAAGGGATTATTCTTCTTACGCCTTGATAAGATTTGAGCCAATCGCTTAACCTCTTTTTCTCTACCAATTGACATATCCAACTTTCCCATCTCAGCCAATTTAGATAAATCTCTGCTGAAATTATCTAAAACAGGTGTTTTTGAACCAGTAGTATTTTTCTTACCTCTGGTTGTTTTTTCATCATCAAAGAAATCAACGTTCATATCTTATGTTTTTTTATAAATATGCTACAAATTTTATACTAATCAAATAGTTTTGACAAATTGTCTTATAATTTCATTGTATTATGACAAATTGTCTTGTTGCTATATATATAACTGCCATTTTGTCATATAAAAATATATTGGCATTAAATTTGACTTTTTCATAAAAAAAATAAACATTTATAAAAAATCAAAATTATGAGAGAGAAAGATTTAATTAATTTATTCTTTAATGGGTACCCATTTATCACATCATCATCAAGTATAGGTGCTTTTGATAATTATTTAGGTAATTATTTAGAAACTGACTACACTATTGATGAAACAAAAGATGGTGCTTATGTGTCCTTTGACGTACCTGGTTTTACCAGAGATAATCTTGAAATATCTATAGAAGATAGGGTAGTCAAAATTAAAGGTGAAAGGGTTGTCAATAAGAAAGGCGAAGTTAAGAAAATACTTCACAAATACAAAGTTGATAGTAACTTTAATGAATCAAATATTGAAGCAACAGTATCAAATGGTATTTTAACATTATTCTTGCCAAATTATATTGCTAAACCTAAAAAAACAATAACAATTAACTAATGACAAAAGTAAAAATTGAAACAGCAAAGGGGGTGATGATTGCTGAATTGTATGACAATGAAACACCAATTACCGTTGATAATTTTAAGAAATTAATCAATGAAGGATTTTATAATGGATTAAATTTCCATAGGGTTATTCCCAACTTTATGATGCAAGCAGGTTGTCCAAATGGAGTTGGAACTGGTGGCCCAGGATATACCATTAAATGTGAGGTTAATGCAGATAAACAATATCATGATAGGGGGGTATTGAGTATGGCTCACGCTGGCAGAGATACTGGGGGGTCACAATTCTTCATATGTCATAATAGGCAAGGGGTTGCTCATTTGGATGGAAATCACACGTGTTTTGGCAGAGTTGTTGATGGCTTGGATGTCATTGATTCAATTAGCCAAGGTGATTTAATAAATAGTATTTCAATAATTTAACAAAGATGAAAAATTTTCTATTATTTTTGGGTTTAATATCCATTTTTTCTTGTGAAAAAGAAGTTGTGCAAACAAAAGATGTTGTGAAAGCAAAGCAAATAAATGCTGTTATTTTAACAATTGATTCTATAACAAAATATTCTAGCATAAATGAAGATTGGTTTTCAATTGCATCAAATAAATCTTATAATGTTTCAACTGAATTTTTTAATAATGATTCATTGGGTAATGTAATTAATTTAACAAAAATGATTATAGATAGCAATTATATTGTTACATACAAATTATACCCATTATCCAAAAGTAAGATAAGTATTTTGGATAAGACTAAGGAGGGGGGTAATTTGGGATTACTTTTCAATATAAAGACAACAACACCTGAATTTGGTTTTATGGATGTTAAAGTTTGTAACAATAAATGTGAATCTATTTTCAAATATCAATATTCATTTATTGTAGCAACACCTTAATATTATTTAAGTGTATTTTTCCATTACACCCCCATTCTTAATTAGTCTGGGGGTTTTTTCATTTTGGTATATTTATATATAAAAATTATATTATGGGAATTACAAAAGAAATCATAAGTGGGACTAAAATCATTAATGAAATTAAATCTAGTAATATTAAGAAAAGTGAATATGACTTAAATACAAAAAAGTTATTGATTACATTTAATAATGATATTATATACGAGTATGAGGATGTTCCACATAAATTATATACTCAATTTAGATTATCAGAATCACAGGGTAAGTTTTTTAGCACAAATATTGCTAGAAGTTTTAAATATGTTAAAAAATGAAAGATAATATAATTCAAAGTTTTGTTGTTAAAGATACATTGAACCCCAAAGTATGGGACAACGCAAATGATATAAAGAAAGCAAAAATTAAATCTGAAATTAAAAAAGGTTTATTAGATATTGCAAAAGAATTTATTGAATTTCTGGGAGAGGATATTTTTATTGAGGACATAATTCTTACTGGTTCATTATCAAATTATAATTGGTCGCAATATTCAGACTTTGATTTGCATATCATTATTGATTTGGAACAATTTGATGACGAAGGAGAAGTATATTTAAAATTATTTTCAGCAAAAAAATTAATATTTAATGACAAGCATAATTTAACCATAAAAGGTTATGATGTTGAGGTTTATCCCCAAGATTCCAAAGAGGAACATACAGCAGAAGGTCAATACTCATTAATGAATAGTGACTGGTTGGTTGTACCCAAGAAAGAAAAACCCCCAATCAACAAGCCAAAATTAAAATTAAAAATTGACCACTGGGTTGAATTTGTTAAAAAGACCTTAATGACCGCTGATAAAGCATCATTGCAAGTTGCCAAGGAGAAAATGACCAAATTAAGTGACAAATTAAGAAAATTCAGAAAACGAGGTTTGGAGAAAGATGGTGAATTTTCAAATGAGAATTTGGTGTATAAATATTTAAGAAGGTCTGGGTTATTGGATAAAATATTTAATTATCAATATAAGAAGAGAACCAAAGAATTATCTATTGAAAATGAAATTTATTAAATTTTATTTTTACTATACTAATATTTAATATATTTGATATATTTATATATAAAAATAAAATGGCTATACTAAGTGCTAATACTTTTTATGAATATACCAAAGGTATGTTGGGATTTTTTAGTGGCAACCCTCTAACGGGCACAACCCAAGTTCCCCACCCACAAACAGTTATTCGTAACGTAACTGGTGGTACTGATACTGTTATTGAATTATCTGCCGTAAAGTTAGGTGGAATTAATGGATTAAATAATTAAAAAATATAAAAAAATGAGTAAATTAAAACCAATTGGCAGTGAAAAACTGCAAGGTAGTGCAAAGCTAAACAGAATGTTAGAAATTGCTATGTATAAGGAAGTTGATAGACAAAATGTCAATGAAACTAGCTCACAAGAATATGATATAAAATTACCTGATGGTAACAAATATGTTATTGTTAAGGAAAAAGTTGGATATATAATCAAAAGAGGATTAACCGAGTCAACATTGGATTATATTGAGCCAATGAAAAATAGAACGTATTACAGGTCATACTCACAAGCGTTAAAGAAGTTAAATTTAATCACCAAAGAATTAAACGAAATTTATGATAACCCAGATGGTATTTCATTATTTGGTGAACAGAAAAAATATACATTAAAAACACCAAAACCAGAACCATCTGCTGATGGTATGGGTGACGCACCTATGCCACCTCCAGCACCACCAGCGGTACCACAACCAGAACTACCCCCTTCACCATTGGAAGGTGGAGGTGATATGGGTGATATGGGTATGCCACCACCAGAAGGGGGTGAAATGCCTCCTATGGATGATATGGGTGGTGAAATGCCAGATATGGGTGATGATATGCCAGATATGGATGATGGTATGGAAGATGACAATATGGGCGGTAAATCAAAAAAAGGTGAAGAACAAATTACATTTAAAACCATACAAAAATTAACAGGTAGATTAACACAAAAAAACAGAGCGTTAGAAAATGAAGAAGGTTTAACTTAGGAAGAAATTAAATATGTTATTAATATGGTCATTTCTTCTTTAAATATTGAAATACTTGACGAAGAAGATCTTGATGATATTATGTCAAAATTTGAAGGGGGTGAAGATATGGGCGATGAAGATATGGGTGAAATGCCTCCTATGGATGATATGGGTGAAATGCCTCCTATGGGTGATATGGGTGATATGGGTGATATGGGTGAAATGCCACCTATGGATGATATGGGCGCAGATAATATGGGTGATATGGATCAAATGCCGCCAGCAGAGGGGGGGGGTGAAAGTTATGCTCCTAAAAAAAGATATTCTGAATCCAAAGTGGATAATATTTTATCAAAATATTTTGAATTAAGTCCACAAGAAAAAATATTAGCAGAACAAAAGAAGAATAAAAATGCAAAATTATTAAAAGAAAATTTAAAATCAATAAATCTTTTATCTGAAACAAGAAACCAATATTTAGCCGCTGAAAGTTTTTTAAACAAATATAAAAGATTTAAAGTTATGGGTAAATCCAACTTGGGGAATATTATATTGAAGTTAAATGAAAGAACAGTTAAGATAAATAAAAAAGGTGATATCATATAATGAATAGATTAATTTTCATAAACTCATTAGGCGTCAATTATAAAGGTGATTTTATATATGAATTTATATTTTCATCTTCTGATTCAGTTTGGGGTGAAAGTTGGGAAGCCAAACCATCAAATGGATATCCAAAGCCACCAGAATTAAAATACATTACAAAAGTTGGACAATTAACAACAGAAGATGTATCATTATATTTAATACAAAATTCGGATTATTTTTCAATGATTGATTCTGTTGATGGTGTTATTGCACTAGGTTGGGAAATAAATGAAGATGTTAAAAATAGATTGGTATTCAAGTTTGGCGAAACTGAGCAAGAAATAAAAAATAAACTATATGAAAGAGATTTAGTATTAGAATTTGAAAAAATTATGACTTATGAAAATTAATAAAAAAGTAATAACACTTTTAGAGGGTGGATTTTCAATGCAAACTTTAAGAGGTATGAGTGAGAACAATATAAATTATTTATACACTAAAGTAATGAAGGAACAAACTACACAAACCAAGGGTAGTATTACAACCAAAAATGAACCAAAGGCAATTCAATTAGCTGCTAAAGGTTATAATGTTAGACTTGAGAAAAAGGAAATGGGTGAGGCAAAGAAAAAATCTCAAACAAAAAATCCTTTTGCCATTTGTACAGCACAATTAAAAAAAGAATTTGGAACATCTGAAAGAAGTGAGTGGACAAAACCACAAATTAAAAAATATGAAAGATGTGTTATGGATGTTAAGAAAGGTGTAAAAGAAGGCGTAAATCCAATTGATGTTTTTATTGAAAATGAAATGGATAGAATGATTGAATCTTATTCAAAACCAAAAGTAACCAAAATTGCATTATTAAGGCATTTAAGAGAACAAGATGCCCCAACTATTAAACCAGTTGTAAAACCAGCAAAACCAACTACAAAACCAACAAGGAGAGATAATCCATTCATCAACCCAAACCCAAAAGTTAATCCAGATCCAAAAGCCAATACTGAAACAAAACCAATTGTAAAACCAGCAAAACCAACAACAAAACCAACAAGGAGAGATAACCCATTTATTAACCCAAACCCAAAAGTTAATCCAGACCCAAAAGCAGTCTCACCTGAAAAAGCAAAAAACGCTATTATAGATAATATTATGCAATTACTAAATTTTGAAAACTAATGAAGGATATTAACAAATTAATAAAAAGAAAACTAAAGGAGCAATTAGATTATAGTGGTTCTGAAAGAATGGATCCAAGACTTGAAAAGAAGTTGGCTGACCCTGAAAGTATGTTTGCTAAGAACCCAGCATTAAAGAGGGGTTCTTTAGATGTTCAAAAATTATATAGTGATTCCTTTAATGACTTGGTTGAAAAGGTTAGGAATATGACTGGCAAAGATGACTTGACTCCTAATGAATTGGCTAGTGTAATATCAAGCACTATGATGAGAAACGTTCAAGCAATACAGCAGATTGAGGGTTCAAGTAGTGATGAATTAGTAGAAATAGCAATTGAAGAAACATTAAATGAGATGGAAGTTTCTGATGAAACATTTACTATTAACGCAACATTAGGTATGCCAGGTAGTGATGTGGTGGGAAAAATGAAAAAAGCTAAAGAGAAAATAGAAGATGAATTAACTTTTGAGGAACAAGAGGTATTAGATGATGAAGTTTTTAAAAGAGATATTATCAATGCTTTAAT
>Ga0114981_10002433_pt1 | contig 11985 bp, 10 predicted proteins | sample S_140806_MF_Meta_FD_87028 | JGI IMG/M metagenome (GOLD analysis project Ga0114981, IMG submission 87028) | Freshwater microbial communities from Lake Simoncouche, Canada to study carbon cycling - S_140806_MF_MetaG | ecosystem: Environmental > Aquatic > Freshwater > Lake | place: Lake...
AATATGGGATGGTCATTCTTTTTTACTACGGCATTAATGATTCTCATCAGCTTTAGTGGACCAAAAATAAATCCTAAATCATTTGTATTTGACAAAGGAATGTTTGCCATTAGTAAATCTGTTTTAGTATTAATTGTAGTGACTATATTATTATTGACCGTTCTATATGTTCGATTCTGGTAAGAGCAAAGCCATTATTTCAATATAGTCGCTAGCAAATATGATAATATTGGAATAATGGGTTAACGCTTCTTTTTGGTGCATGGCGATGAATACTATACATTTCATACCAGTATTTAACGCAGCCTAAACATCTTTTGGTGCATCTTCAAAAACTATGCTTGTCTAACATCAGCATAAAGTGGAGTAAAAAAGGTATAAATTAGTTTAGCGTTTCCATCATTTACAATTAAGAAATGACAAAAACCTCACGCAAACCTCAAGCAAAAACAATAAAGGACCCACGATTTAACGTAAGTCCTTGATTTTCATGTAGCGAGATCGGGATTTGAACCCGAGACCTCAGGGTTATGAATCCTGTGCTCTAACCAACTGAGCTACCTCGCCATATTTTTGAACCCATGTGTGCGCCTTTGGCGTACATATGAATCCTGTGCGCTAACCAACTGAGCAACCTCGCCCTATTTTAAACCCATGTGTGCGCCTTTGGCGTACATATGAATCCTGTGCGCTAACCAACTGAGCTACCTCGCCAAAATGGTTATTCGCGTTAACGGGGGGCAAAGATAAAGGTTTCCGATAAATGGTACTACCCTAAAATGCTAAAAGTTTGGTGAGCTCGCGGCTTAACTTGGGAACTCCGGGTAACATGGCCTGTTCTAGGGCAATTTGCATGGGTACTGCCGGTAAATTAAGGGCGCCTACCACTTCGACTGGCGCATCTAAGTAACAATAACAGGTGCGGGTAATCCGGTGGGCCAGGGCCTCGGTAAAGGAATTATTTTGGGGCTCTTCGGTTACTATCAATACTTTTCCGTGCCGCTTTACCAAATCAAATACGGCCTCTTCATCTAGGGGAAACAGGGTTCTTAGGTCTAATATTTCTATTTGTCCGGGCACTTTCTCAGCTACCTGTCGCGCCCAATGTACGCCCATTCCGTAGGTGATTACGCCCATCGTCATCCCCTTTTCTACCAGCACGGGATCGGCTTCCAGGGCTACGCGAGCCTTTCCTAAGGGTATTATATAATCGGCAGAAGGTTCAATAGACTGGGCAGCTTCCGTTCCCGGAACCTTGCTCCAATATAGGCCCTTATGTTCTAACATCACCACCGGATTAGGATCTAACAGGGCTGCTTTCATCAAACCCTTCATATCAGCTGCATTAGACGGATAAACTACTTTAATACCCTTGATAGATAAAAGTGTAGACTCAATGCTTCCACTATGGTAGGGCCCGCCACCCCCATATGCACCTACCGGCACCCGCAACAACATTTGTACGGGAAACTTTCCGTTGGATAAATAGCAGGATTTAGAAATTTCTGTTACCAGTTGATTCAATCCAGCATATATATAATCGGCAAATTGCACTTCTACTATGGGCTTCATTCCCATGGCACTCATGCCAGCGGTAGAACCTATGATGTACGCCTCCTGAATGGCCGTGTTAAACACCCGATCTTTTCCAAATCGGTCCATTAAATGATCGGCCTCTCTAAAAACACCGCCCAGGCGGCTGCCTACATCCTGACCATATAATACCGTTTCGGGATAGGCTTCCATCAGTTCCTCTATAGCATGAAGGGCAGCTTCCACCATCATCACTTTCTTACCTTTCAGCGGTTCGCGGGTTCCCATCTCTTCTGTAATCAGGGTTTCGGCATATACATGATCTTCCACGGTTTCTACATCTGGATCATCGGAATGGAGAGCCCTAGAAAAATCGTGTTGAACCCTTTTGGATACGGCTGTTTCTATTTGTTGTAATTCTTGCTCAGTAATGCCGGCTTCTAATAATAAATTACGGAGAATTACAACTGGATCGAGCAAAGGCTTTTGAATTGAGGATGGGTCTTTATAACGATACGATTCTTTTCGAACCCCACTGGTATGATGCCCTAACAAAGATAAAGTTGCATGCACCAATACCGGCTTTCGCTCGATTCGGGCAATTTGAATGGCCCGTTGCATGGTTAAATAACTTTCGGCAAAATTGCTGCCATCACATTGTAACCGCTCCATCCCTTTAAATCCGTCTGCAAAGTCGTAGGCATTGGTGGTGCGAATTTCATCGGCTTTGGCACTGATGCTCCATCCATTGTCCTGCACCAAATATATGATGGGCAACTGCTTAAGCACGGCAAACTGAAACGCCTCACTCACTTCTCCTTCGGTAACAGCACCGTCACCCATAGAACAAATTACTATGGGCAACTGGCCGTTGTTGGTTTTTCGCAATTTCATTACGCCGGTTTCTTCGGCTATTTGTATAGCATGTGCTAACCCTGTAGATGGAATGGCTTGCATACCGGTTGCACTACTTTGGTGCATAATAGAAGGCTTACCCGGATCTTTACTGCTTGGGTGGGAATAATAAGTTCTGCCTCCAGAAAATGGGTCGTTCTTTTTGGCCAGCAATTGCAACATCAACTCATAGGGGGTAAACCCGAGTGATAACAACATACTGTCGTCGCGGTAATAGGCACTTAGCCAATCGCAACTGTGCATCTGCATACCGGTAGCAATTTGAATGGCTTCATGCCCGCGGGATGTTGCATGCACATACCGGCATTCTGCCCGCTGGGCCTCGAAAGTTTCCGACATGGTTTTTGCAGTAACCATCATCTGATAGGCATCCAGCAAAGTAGTAAGGTTCAGCATGCTGTATGTTCGGTTGTTATGCATGAATAATCAGTGAAAAAACAGATTGATCTTCAAAATATCCTTCCAGCTCATCGCCCACAACACAGGGTCCTACTCCAGCAGGTGTTCCCGTATATATCAAATCACCCGGCTCTAGGGTAAAGTATTGAGAGATATGGGCTATCAGGAAATCAAAAGGAAAAATCATATAGTTCGTGCTCCCCTGCTGAACTGGATTTCCGTTTTTCTTCAATGAAAAATGGATTTCGCCTTCCGGTATTGCCTGCCAATTTCCCAAAATGGCCGCCTGATCCCAGGCTTTGGCTTTTTCCCAGGGCAACCCCTTTTTCTTAAGCTCGGCCTGTAAATCCCTGGCAGTAAAATCAATGCCTACCGTAATGGCATCTATATACGTTAACGCATCTGAAGAAATCTTACTACCCCTTTTTGCTACCCGTAGCACCAGTTCTGCCTCGTAATGCAAATCTTTTGTAAATACAGGATAATGAAAATCAGCCCCAACAGGAAGCAGAGCAGTTGATGGCTTCATGAAAATTACTGGCTCCTCGGGAATTTCATTACCCAATTCCCGGGCGTGCTCAGCATAATTTCTTCCTACACAAAATATTTTCATATTCAGTAACTTTTCCGGCGCTAATTAATAGCCCCTGTTTGAGTAGAACGACCTGAAAATGAAAAAATTGTATGGGAGTAGTCCGAATATTGGGATGGTGGGGAACTAGGGATTTACCCGGAAAAATATCAACAATTTTTGGGTTCAAATTCTCCAAAATCAGTTTTATTAACAGAATTTGATAGTGGCCTCCAAAATACTCGAATAAATATTCCGTATCAATTTATCACATGAAATAACCATTTTTGGGTATATTTGCACCGCCTGTATCACATGAAGGTCGGCTTCATGCCGTTGAAGGGTATCCTTCTTAGTGTGAAAATGGGCTTCTTTTTATATGTCTTCCCCCTGATCATAAAGGGTAATTACATTCCGGATTCTGCTCTGAATAAAATCGACATATCTTTTTTCACCTCGTTCTACCATTCTTTGAAGTGCCCACAAAAAATAATCTGCCAAATTGATAATTGGTTCGGTGGTAGGATACTGAATATTAAAAAAAGCCTCAGTTAAAGTCAAGTTTTCTGGATATCTATGCCTAGCAATAAAAAAGGCTTTTTGTAATCCTTTTTCAAGATTGTTATGTGTTGTACATCGACTTCGATGGGCGATGTTTAATACAACTCTATGATGTCCACTCATGCTATTTTGTAATAAATGAGATAACATATCTGCATAAAATTCTGCCTGATTTCCATTATGTTTTTTTTCATAAACATGATACTCCTTTTACCAATTACAGCATCAAAATGGCAGTCAATCGATAGCATTAACTCAAATACCATTTTTCTTACTTCAGGAACATCATCTTTAGCGTGTAAGTAATATCCGTTTTTGTTCTTCTTCTTCAAAATACTTGGAATAGGCAAGAAGTAAGGATCATTAAGAATTTTACTTTGCGGGTTAATCACGCGGGATCTAACTTCATGCAAAGGCTCATGGACAGTAAGCATCCCCAACAAAAAATAATTTGAAACCCCACTCGTACCTAGCAAAGGAATATTTCCCTTTCCAAAAAAAGTTGTATCTCCTGCCTCATCTAAAAATCTATGATAATGACTGGTAGATATTTTCTCTTTAAGTACATTACTACTCCCCATATAAAAAATCAGTAATTACTTTTTATAAGAGCGGGAAGTAAAATTCATCAATTTAAAAAAAACAAGGAAAAACAAAGAAAGGTTTTTGAGCTAAATTTATCAACAATTGGATACTTAAAGTAAAGGAGGGGAATCAGTCAAATTTCTTACACCTCCATCCGGTTTGCCATATTCATAGTATAGGCCAAGCCTGCCAGCACAAAGGATTCTATCACATCACAGCAAACTTTTATCTTGGCATTCACCACCGGCTGTTCCTCGGCCAGCCAGCGACCCAACACAAAATCTACCTGTCCGCCCCGTGGAAACTGGTTACCAATGCCAAATCGGAGTTTAGGATACTGGTCGGTTCCCAGGGTTAACTGAATATCTTTTAGTCCATTATGCCCCGCATCAGACCCCGCCCCCCGCAGGCGTAACTTACTGAGGGGTAAAGCCAAATCATCCACAATGGTGAGGGTTTGCTCCAGGGGAATGTTTTCTTTATTCATCCAATATAAAAAGGCCTTTCCACTGAGGTTCATAAAAGTAGTTGGCTTGATACAAACCAGTTCCCGCCCCTTCAATTTTACAGTACCCACCTCTGCCAATCTACCCGAAGTGAATACTCCCCCATGCTTCTGCACAAAAGCATCCAACACATCAAAGCCAATGTTGTGCCGAGTATGGTGATAGTCGGGACCAGGATTACCTAAGCCTACAATTAAAAAACGTTGCATAGCCGCTATTCAAGGGTTACGCGTAAAAGTACATGATTTGCCCAATTGAAAAACATTCGGGAAAAACAGCCTTCCCTTTTTTACATAAAAAAACTGCAAGTTCGCAAGAACCTGCAGTTATACAAATCATTCGAAAAGATTATTTTTTCGCAGCAGCGGGAGCAGCTTTGGCAGCCGGACCAGCTTTTGCACCAGATGCTTCTTCCTGCTTTAATTGGCGGGTAAGCACTACTGAAGCAATAGGAATACGGGGAGAGTTCATAATTTCCATACCAGGAACTTTAACATCTTCCACACGGATATTTCCGTTCAAATCTAACTCGGTAATGTCTACCGTAATGTTTTCCTGCAAATCTTTAGGAAGCGCTTTTACCTTTAAAGATTTGATTTTGATAATCAGCTTTCCTCCACCCTTCACCCCAACAGAGGTTCCGGTAAACTTCAATGGAATAGTGGCTACCACTTTTTTGTCACCTACCAGTTCCAGTAAGTCAACGTGAATCAGTGAATCCGTTACTTTATCAAATTGCAAATCTTTTAAAATGCAACGATACGTTTTGCCGTCTACAGTAACATCGGCCGTTTGAAATTCACTAGTGTACACTAAAGACTTAAATGCCTTTGCAGTAGCGTAAAAATTTACCTCCTGAGCACCCCCGTAAATTACAGCTGGCACATTTTCCTGAGAGCGAATCTGGCGGGCGGCTTTTTTGCCATGCTCGGTCCTCAGGTGACCTTCGATTGTAATTGTTTTCATAAAAAAAGTAATTTGATTGATTCCCTCACGCCGGAACATAATAGCTACGCCCGGTTTTGGGAGGGCGAAGGTAATAAAAATCAGCTAAAAACCGCGTATAGAAGCGATTATTTCTCCCTTCCTCTCAATTGGGAATGGATAAAAAGGCTGGTAATGCTTTTATTTTCGTATGCATTCCGGATGGCGATGGAAAACAAATCCGCTACGCTGATGACCTTTATTTTGGGAGATTCCTTCTTAAGTGGGATGGTATCGCATACTACCAGCTCTTCCAACACACTGTTTTCGATGTTTTCGTAGGCTTTCCCGCTCAATACCGGGTGGGTAATCATGGCCCGAACGCTGTTGGCACCCTTTTCCTTTAGCAATCCAGCCGCTTTTGCTAGGGTACCGCCCGTATCACAAATATCATCTACCAATATCACATCTTTTCCAGTTACATCCCCAATAACCACCATACTGGCAATTTCATTGGCCCGTTTGCGGTGTTTATCACAGATTACCATTTCTGCATTAAAATAACTGGCAATTTCGCGTACCCGGTTGGTACTGCCTACATCCGGAGCTGCAAAAGACAAATTGGCCAGCTTAAGCTGATCTATATAAGGTATAAAAATGGCAGAACTATCTAAATGGTCAACCGGCACATCAAAAAATCCCTGAATTTGTGGAGCATGTAGGTCCATCGTAATCACCCGGTCGGCCCCGGCGGCTTCCAGCAAAGTGGCAATCATTTTGGCCCCAATGGCTACCCGGGGCTTGTCTTTTCGGTCTTGCCGAGCATATCCATAATAGGGTATTACTGCCACAACCCGATAGGCGCTGGCTCTTTTGGCGGCATCAATCATCAGCAATAACTGCATCAGATTATCGGCTGGCGCAAAAGTGCTTTGCACCAAAAAAACATAATCCCCACGAATACTTTCCAGAAAAATGGGCTGCCATTCTCCGTCGCTGAACTGCTGAATATTTACTTTTCCAAGAGGGGCACCAAAGCGTTGGGCAATTTTCTCGGCCAATTTTTGAGAACCGGTACCGGAGAATATTTTAACAGAAGGATTCATATACTGCTGGAATATGCGCGAAGATAACTATTCGATTACGAATTGCTATATTGACTTAATTACAATTTGTTCACATGAGAAAATTGTCGATAAAAGAATGGGCTACCGACGACCAGCCCCGAGAAAAATTAATGCGGGAAGGTGCGCACAGCTTAAGCGTTGCAGAGTTACTGGCCATTCTGATTCACAATGGCACGCGCGATGCTTCTGCCCTCGATGTGGCCAAAAATATGCTGCTGTATGCTAATAACGACCTGCAACAATTGGCCAGGATGAGTGTGCAGGAACTAATAAAAAGCAAGATTCGGGGTATTGGGGAAGCCAAATCGGTAACCATTGCAGCAGCTATGGAATTAGGCGTTCGCAGAAAAGCCGCCGAACATTTTAGAACAAAAATTCAGGGAAGTAAGGATATAGCCGGATACTTGCAAGCCCGATTAGAATACCGCAAACAGGAAGTTTTTGCGGTTGTTTACCTTAACCGTGGCAACCGCATTTTATCCTTAGAAACCATCAGTGAAGGGGGATTGACCGGCACGGTAGCCGACCCACGAATCATCTTAAAAAAAGCACTGGAGCAGGATGCAACTTCCTTGGTTTTGTGCCATAATCATCCCAGCGGAAACTTAACGCCCAGTAAGGCAGATGAGCAATTGACTCAAAAAATAAAACAGGCGGCCGCATTAATGGATATTGCGGTGCTAGACCATATTATTGTTAGTCAGGAAGGCTATTTCAGCTTTGCCGATGAAGGCATGATCTAATAACCCTTAGGCTTGACCGGTAAGTCCGCCGAAATTCATAGGAATCTCAATTTGTTCGAGGTCTTTAATGGTTCCGTTGCTAGCCTCGAAGCGACTGATATTTTCCTGCAGCGCCTTCATAAACCTTTTGGCATGCATGGGGGTAAAAATCACACGAGATTTCACTTTACTTTTCGGTGTTCCGGGCATAACATTCACAAAATCAATTACAAATTCTGCGTTGCTGTGAGTGATGATGGCCAGATTGGCATAACTACCTTCGGCAACTTCTTCGGAGATTTCGATGTTTAATTGATTGGCGGGTTGAACTTCCATAGATTTATAATTATTGCAAAGATACAAAATTATCAGCCCATGCAGATTGAGATGCAGAGTATAGGGTTATAAACTAACAAAGCCGGCACATGGCCGGCTTTGTAGTATAAAATATCAGGAACGGATTAGTTCACATCCCAGAAGATTTTTGTTTTAAATACATCGATAGTTCCCTGTGCAGATACATTCGCACCATTAGAACCAAATTCTGTAAGTGGATAGAACAAACGCAACGGACGATCTGAATTTACCACCTGTACAGACTGAGGGGTATTAGGCAGACGTGTTTTTCTGTATTCCGTCCAAGCTTCTACTCCATTGAAGTTGCAAAGGGCCAGCCATTTTTGGTAGGCAATAGCACTTAGTTTGTTGGTAGAAGCGGTAAAATCGCAGTTGTCTACGCCACTAGCCAGTAAGGTATTGGCATTGGTGGTAGAGCTGCCTACCAAACGGAACGCCTGGCGAACACCATCTTCGTAATAGCTTTGTGCGGTACCCGACAAAGTAACTGCAGGAAAACGTTGCTTTAATTCTGCCAAGGTAAGCAGGGTTTCAGCAGCCGTCATGATAACATAAGGACGACCTAACTCACCCTTAACCAGTAAGCTGGGTCCGAGTGCGCAGCAACCTGCAGGTAAGAAACCAGAACTGATACCAAAAGGCACACCGGTATAGTTTGTAATTACTTCTGCATTTACACTTACACCTGGATTTGAACCATTCTCACCACCATTGGCATAACCGTATCTTTTCAAACGGAAAGTATCGTTGGTAGCTTTCAGGCTATTAACCAGAAACTGCGTTAAACGAGGGAAGTTATTGTTGGCTCTTTTAGCACCGGTTTCAGAATAACCCCAGTTGTTGTATACTGGGTTTAATTGACCGGCAGCAGCTACATATCCAGGATTCAAACCAGCATCAGTGGTAGATAACCAACCAGCACCAGAGGAAACAATTTTATTTACTTCAGCAACAATATAACCATCGCGACCAGAAATTCTTGACTGGTGGTTCAGGATACGAAGTTTGAGTGAGTTGGCAAATTGTAACCATTTTGACTGGCTGCCTTTAAACATGATATCTGAGGAAGCATACGCTGATTCAAAAGCATTGTTTTTGATATCATTCATGCCATCATCAATCAGGGTAATCAAGCTCTCATAAACCGCTTTCTGGTCGTCGAATTTTGGAGCCAGTACCGCAGAACCTTTTAAGGCTTCGGTAAAAGGCACATTGCCATACAAATCAACCAGGTGTTGGTAAACAAAAGCCTTCATTACTTTGGCAGGGCCTTTAAAATAAGGTTGTCCGGCTCCATCGGCTCCGTTAATTACGTATTGATAATCTTCCAGATTATCATAAAAACCATCCCAGTAGTTAAAATCACCATTGGTGAAAACATAGGAGAAATAGGTGGTAGCGAGGATGTAACCATTGGACTGAGTCCATTGACCACTCCAGTAAGAACCCAGTTCATTTAAACCTACCATATTGGTTGAGGTTACGTTCAGGGCATTGGCAATTACGAATGCCGGGGTAGCTGAAGGCAGTGAATTGGGGTTGGTGTTTACATCCAAAAAGGATTTCTTACAACCCACACCTATCAGTGCAGCTATTCCGAGTATGTAAAGAGATTTTATTTTCATTTTCATTCTATTTTATAAGTGGATAGATATCAGATTAGAATTGGAAATTAACGTTGATACCATATTGACGAACCGGAGGTGTTTGACCTGTGTTGTTGATACCCAAACCGTTTCCAGCTGTGAAACTGAATTCAGGATCAGTATAGAAATTCATTTTATCAATAATTGTAAACAGGTTTCTTCCATAAACGGCTACTTGAGCTCCAGAGAAAATTTTTGTTTTCTTAATCAAAGAAGCAGGCAGGTTATAAGAAATATTTACATCTCTCAATTTGATGAACCAGTTTGGATTTACAAAATTTTCTGAAATCAAGCGATAGTTATTTACCCAAAGTGCATATTCAGGCTCCCGAACTTGAACCGTTGTGTTCGGCGTAACTTTTCCGTTTGCATCCAGGTAATAAGAATTCGCGAAAATCTGAGGTGCTCTGTTATCTGTCCATTTTCCAGAACCGGTAAACGTCATCTGACGACCCAAATCGGAATACATTACACCACCACCCCGATATTCGAAGTTGAAAGAGAAAGAGAAGTCGTTGTAAACTAATCTAGATCCAAGACCTAAAATATCGCGAGCCAATGTTCCACCACGTGATACCAAACTTGAATTAAGCAATGGATATCCGGTTGTTGCATTCACCTGACGCATTCCAGAACCATCAGGAGCATAGTTATATCCATTGGTTTTCAGAATCGGGAAACGCATTCCTTTGATAACGTTGGTTGATGCATAAGAATATCCACCATACTGGAATTCATTGATTCCTGGATATAAGTCGATAACCTTATTATCGTTATAAGAGTATTTCACACTCGCATCCCAGCGTAATTTAGATTTATTTATTATTTGAACTCTTAAATCAGCTTCGTATCCCCAGTTTTTAGTTTGTCCCACATTAATCAACAAGTTAGAGAAACCGGTTGAGTTAGGGATTTTAACGGTGATAACCTGACCTTTTGAATCCTGGTTGTAAGCGGTTAATTCTAAGCTTACTTTATTTTTAAACAACTGCACTTCTAAACCACCTTCAATAGAAGTTACAAACTCAGGCTTCAGGTTTCCATCAGGTAAGGTATTACCCACAGATAAACCTACGGTATTACCAAAAGGAAATCCGCTACCATTCGGGTACGTTAAATCCAGGCCATATAAGCTTACGTTATCGTTACCATTTTTATTGTAGCTACCCTTCAGTTTTAAATAACTCAAGGTTTTGCTTTTGATTTGAGGGAAGGCATCGGTTACTACAAAAGCAAGGGCTGCTCCATAGTAAGGATAGGTATATAAATCAGATGATCTGTCGGCCTTATAGAAACGAGAAGTGGCATCATAACGGAAAGTACCGTTCAAGCTTAAATATCCTTTCCAAGTAGTGGTAAGGTCGGCATAATAACCGTACTTACGTTCTTTGGTTGTAGTTTCAGACCCAGCCAGATTTCCCTGACGGTTGGCAATATTGTAAACGCCAGGTACAACGATAGAGCCGGAAGAAATACTAATGGATTTGGTTTGACGCTGATACACGCTATAACCCAACACTAATCGATTGGTGAAGTCACCTACATTCTTTTCGATATTGGCCTGGAACTCATTGTTCACAACATTTTCGGTACTAGAAGCATCGGTAACACCTCCTAACTGATCGGTGATAGCCCGATAAATACCGGGATAATCATCGTCGTGCTGCCAAGGAGCTGGTATATAGGCTGTATTTTTGGCATAGCCTGAATACAGAAATTGCTCCTGAATATTCTTTTGTGTACGAGAATTATTCATAACCCCTAAACGGTTATAGAAGCTCAACCAAGGCAACATCCGATACGTAATTTCGGTAGTACCCTGAATGTTGGCGTCTTTATACCGGGCACGATTGGTTTCGGCATTAAAGTAAGGGTTGTTGTAATAATCGTTAAAATATCCATTCGGATTGGCAAATTTATTCGCCCTCCAATCACGCATATCATTCAAAGGAATATGAGAAGCGGTATTAATGATATCATTGTAAAAATCAGCAGTAGTTCTGTCATAATCAGCCTGCACAAAGCTCAGGTTGAAAGCGGCAGTTACCTTTCCATATTCTTTTTTAGCATTAAAACGGGCACCAGAACGTTGTGCACGGTCGTTGGGGATAATACCAGCGATTTTTTGATTTTCCAATG
>Ga0114981_10002436_pt1 | contig 11984 bp, 10 predicted proteins | sample S_140806_MF_Meta_FD_87028 | JGI IMG/M metagenome (GOLD analysis project Ga0114981, IMG submission 87028) | Freshwater microbial communities from Lake Simoncouche, Canada to study carbon cycling - S_140806_MF_MetaG | ecosystem: Environmental > Aquatic > Freshwater > Lake | place: Lake...
CCTCGTAAACCAGGTATGACTCGTGAAGAGTTGATTGGCATCAATGCAGGAATTGTAAAAACAGTTGCTAAAAATATATTAGAACATAGCCCAAATGCCATTATTATTGTGATTTCTAATCCAATGGACACAATGACTTATTTGGCATTGAAAGCTACTGGTTTACCTAAACACCGAATTATTGGAATGGGGGGCGCTTTAGACAGTGCTCGTTACCGTTACAATTTGGCAAATGCCTTAAACTGTTCTCCAAACGATTTAAATGCATCGGTTATCGGAGGCCATGGCGATACAACCATGATTCCGTTAACGCGTTTAGCGACTTATATGGGTATGCCGGTTTCAAACTTTGCTTCTGAAGAAACTTTGGCTAAAGTGGCTGCAGACACCATGGTTGGTGGTGCTACTTTAACTGGTTTATTAGGAACAAGTGCATGGTATGCACCAGGAGCTGCTGGCGCATTTTTAGTGGAAAGCATTTTGCGCAATGAACGCCGTATTATTCCTTGTAGCGTATTGTTAGAAGGCGAATATGGACAAAGCGACATTTGCATGGGCGTTCCAGTAATCGTTGGTCGCAATGGTTGGGAATCAATCGTTGATTACAAATTAAACGAAGCAGAGCAAGCGGCTTTCAATAAATCGGCTGATGCAGTAAGAAACATGAATGATGTGTTAAGCACATTGGATATTTAAATGCCTCCCTGCCCTCCAAAGGAGGGTTCTGATTAAATTTATCAAAAACCTCTTTATTTTTTTAATAAAGAGGTTTTTTTATTGGCTTCACTTTAAAATAGATTGCCTATTTTTGTACTTCAGTGAAACGTTTTTTATCCATATCGTTTTTAAGCATCTATCTTTTCTTCTCTTTGGGATTGGTAGTTACATTGCATTATTGCAGTGGGAATTTGGCTTCGCTGAATTTATTTGAAAAAGCAAATTGTTGTTGTGATGATGCAAAAGAAATTAAAAAAACAAGTAAAGACGATTGCTGTAAAGATGAAGTGAAAACAGTCAAAATCTCTGACGAACAAATAGCTTCAAAATTTGCATTTGATTTTACAAGCTTTGCAATGATGGCTGTCAAGCCATTGGAAATTACAACATCCATTCAATTTCAACAAGCAAAAAATATTTTTTTTAAATCATCTATTCCTCGACCTCCGGATGATTTATTTCTTATTCCCATTTACAAAAAAGTACATTCATTGATATTTTACAGTTAACTGCCTACCCCTGATATCCATTTCATTAAGAAAGGGAAGTTGGCATGATTAATTATTAAAAAAATATACAATGAAACATACATTCATCAAAATAACATTTATGTTGCTTTTCGCTTTGGCAACCAATCAAATAAAAGCACAATCAAAAATTATTACAGATACCATTTCGGTACAAGGGAATTGTAAGGAATGCAAAGAGCGAATCGAAGACGCTGCATTTATTAAAGGAGTAAAATCGGCATCGTGGGACAAAGAAAAAGATTTACTCACCGTAATTTACAATGCGGATAAAACCTCTTTAGAAAATATTTCTTTGGCCGTTGCAAACATTGGTCACGATACGAGATTGCACACAGGCAACGAAAAAAAATATAAAAAATTACCCAGTTGTTGCGCCTACAGAACCAATGCTTGCTTACACGACTAAGTCGTCATTAGTTTGCGTTTGCTTCTTTTTTACTTTCTTATTATTTCCTTTTACTTCAATTTTTGCGCAACAAAATGAAGTAAAAATTCAAGGAAGTGTATTTGAGAAAAAAATGAACCAGACTGAAATTCCAATGACAGGGATTAAAATTCTATATTCTAAAAAAGTATTTACGTTTACGGATAAAGAAGGAAAATTTGAATTAGTAATTCCTGAAACAGCCAAACAAATTGTGGTCATAAATGATCGCATTGGAAACGACACCATTCAGCTCACTGACTTCAAAAAGGATTTGAAAATTGTTTTTCCTTACATGGTAAAAAACAAAGGGGTGATTATTTCTAAACGAAGACCCCCTACTGAAATTACGATGCTCACTTCTCAAAAAATGGAGCTCATTGGAAGTAAAGAATTATTAAAAGCGGCTTGTTGCAATTTGAGTGAAAGTTTTGAAACTACTCCAAGTGTTGATATTGCTTTTACCGATGCCGTGACCGGCTATAAGCAAGTTCAATTATTAGGATTGTCGGGACCCAATACATTAATCACCCGCGAAAACATTCCTGAAGTAAGGGGTTTAGCTGCAATTACAGGATTGACTTTTACACCAGGGCAATGGATAGAAGGCATGCAATTGAGTAAAGGAACAGGCAGTGTAGTGAATGGTTTTGAAGGTTTGGCAGGACAAATAAATATTGAATTGCGTAAACCAATGGAAGAGGACAAACAGTTTTACAATGTATATCAGAGCAATCAAGGCCGTACAGAAGCCAATGCATATTTTCGTTTTGAGCCAGCAGAAAAAGTATATACCAATTTCTTTTTGCATGGAAAAACGCAATGGCTCAAAGTAGATCAAAACCATGATCACTTCATCGACCAACCCATGGGCAATTCCTTTATTGGTTCTAATCGTTGGATGCTTTTTGGTAAAAAAGGCCGTGAGTTGCAACTAGGCGTCAAATATAACTACTTCAATAATTGGGGTGGCTCCACTCATTTTACTGAAAATGAAAATCCTCAAACCAGTAATTATTGGGGCATGAAATTAAATACCAATCGCTTGGATGCATGGTCAAAAATTGGGAAGGTATATGAACACAAACCATGGAAAAGTATGGGCTTGCAAATCGCCTTTTCGAACCACACGCAAAATATGCAATTTGGGAGAAAACAATATGATGCCAATGAAAATTCGGTTTATGCCAATTATATTTTTCAATCCATTGTAAGAAATACCAACCACATTTTTAAAATGGGGGGCACTTTTAATTTCATTGATAGAAAAGAAAATGTATTGCAAAACATTTATCAAAATCAAGAAATGACTACCGGTATTTTTACAGAATATGCTCACACCTTTTCGAAAAAAGTAAATGCCGTTTTAGGCGTTCGTACAGATTATCATAATTTATATGGCGTTTATTTTACCCCTCGATTTCATATTCGGTATGCACCGATCGACCAATTATCGTTTAGAGCATCCGTTGGGAAAGCCTACAGAACGGCTACTGTTTTCTCCGAAAATTTGGGCTTGTTTTCAACCAACAGAACCGTCTTGCTGATGCCTTCACAAAGCAATGGGGTGTATGGTTTACAAAATGAAAAAGCTTGGAATGGTGGCGTAAATGCAACGTATAAGTTTAAGCTCAATTACCGGCCAGGAAGCATTAGCGCCGATTATTATTATACCCGTTTTATAAATCAGGTGGTGGTTGATTGGGAAGAATCTAGTTTTATTAAATTTTATAATTCAACCCAAAAATCGTTTGCCAATAGCTTTCAAATTCAATTGGATTATGAACCCATTCGCAAAATGGATGTACGCATTGCTTATCGTTTACATGATGTGCAAGTCACCTACGAAAATAAGTTGATGCAAAAACCATTGAATGCAAAACACCGTGCATTTATTAATTTGTCATATACTACAAAAAATAAATGGTCGTTCGATTATACTTTACAATACATTGGACCAAAGCGAATTCCTAGCACTAAAAACAATCCAATAGATTTACAGTTTGCTACTACATCGCCAGCTTATATCACCATGAATGCACATCTTAATAAAGTACTAAAAAGAGGATTGGAAGTGTATGCAGGTGGTGAAAATTTATTGAACTATATGCAACATATATCCATTATTGAGGGAAATAATCCTTTTGGCCAATACTTTGATGGCTCACTCATTTGGGGACCAACCATGGGTCGAAATTTTTACATTGGCATGCGGTATAAAAAATAGACCTATAAATTTGTCATGATAAGCGCATCTGGTCCTGAGGCGCCGGTTAAATAAGAAAATCCATTTACAAAAATGGTGTAGTTTTTTCCGGCATCTAAAGAATAAATTATGTCAGACAATAATGTTTTTCCACTGGCAGATATTTTCACTGTAGCTGTTACAACACCCGGACTCGTATACATATATTCACTTGCACTTTTATAAGCGATCCCATTAAACAAGGGATTTTGCTTGATGCTACAATCCAATGATTCTCCAGATGAAAGAATATTTACAAAACGAATTTGTGCTAAATCTGATTTTGTTGGCAATGGATTATCATAAATTAACACTGGCGTTAATCGAGATGGTGAATCACAAACAAATAATGAGTACAATGAACCTTCTTTAATAACAGCCGGGAATGAATTTAACAACATATTGGTAGAAGAACGTTTTAAGTCAAATTGTGTGCTGCCCGATTGAATCGGAAAATATTGAGTGAAGCTTTTGTAATACCGCCCTACCGATAGTTCTGTGGCATTATTTTGCCAAAGTTTAATACCAGCTGTACCAGGAGCTGCATGTATGAGTTGAATTTTAGACGTTCGTGCATCCGATTCACCCTGTTCAGGATTTTGAATAACGATCGTATTTCTTGTACAAGATAATAGACAAATCATACTGAAGACAAATAATATGTAGCGCATAAATAATTATTTTAAACAAAATTAATTTATTTTCATTTTGCCCAATATTAAGTTTTACTATAGCCAATTTATTATTAGGAAATTAGCTTCAGCTAAGCAAGATGTTCCGAAGAATATTTAGTTCTGACAACAAAGCAGATTTACAATTTGCATAAATAGCCATGTTAGCACTTAATGATATCATTTTAACTTTCTGAGAACATAAAGAGAATAACGAAAATATCCATGTTACAACTGGTTAGAAATTTTGAACGGATTTTTTAAGTTAATATTCTAACTCTTCTAAATGACTGCCTAATTCTTTAATGTCTTTGTTATGATAATCAACTAAATTATTATAAAAAATCGCGTTCGTTACTGAGGCATAGGGAGCTAAAAATAGAAATCCTATACCGATTGTCAAAATACAAAGTAGTGCCCAACCAATAAAACTTAAATTCAATAAGAAATAATCACCCCGATGACCTTTCATCATTTCATGGCTTTTTTTCATAGCTTCAATAGGCCCTAAATTAGGTTCGTCGTGCATAATATTAAATGTTTGAGATAGTGCTAAAGCAGCAATAATACCTGGAACAATTAATAGGATAAAGCCCAAAATGATAATTAACAGCATTAATAAATAAGCACCCAATGCATTTCCAAATTGTTTGAAACCATCAAATAAATTATTAATTTCTACCGATTCATCTCTCGATATTCGTAAAAAATAAATTGCCATCCCTAAGGATATAGGACCTCCGATAATTAGGCTAGCTCCAGGAATAAAATTGGTTGCACCTGTGATAATCATGGCAATTAAAACAACCAAAGCAGCATTGCCCCATTTATTTTCTAATTTGGCAAGCGCCATGTCTTTCATTTCATTAAATGATTGTGTCATATGTTTTTGTTTTATTTAAATACTAAAGTAAATAAAAAAACCAATTCATTCGCTGTTTTAAAACAGAAATTTTATTAATTGTAAGCTGATGTGTATTTTTTTTATTTCAAATCGGCAATCATTGCTTTGATTTTTTCATTCGCAGGCTCTATTTTCAAGGCGCGATAAAGCAAGGGTTTGATATATTTTTTTTGATTGGTTTGGTAATAGACCACCGCTAAATTAACAAGTGTTTGAACATGATCCGGATCAATTTGCAATGATTTTTCGAAATAATATTTTGCCAATGGCAAATTGTTTTCTTGCATGGCAATATAACCCAAATTGAAATTTGCCAAACCATAACGAGGATGCTCTTGGATAATCAACTGACACACTTTTTTTGCCTCCACCAAATTATTTTGGGCAACATAGGCAGTGGCAAGTTTATTTTGAAAATCTAAAACGAAGGGCTTGAGTTTACAAGCTTCTTTAAAATACATAATCGCTTTCGTATAATCTTCGGTTGCATAAAAGGCTTCTCCAATGCGATAGTTGGTCCAAGCGTCCTTAATGTTTGTTGGCGATTTTTTATTTGAAAGAGAAATGATTTTTTGATAGTTTTCTTTTAAATAATATGCCCGAATTAAATCTTTATCAAAATCATTTTCAATATCAACACCCGATTTATCTAAATAATAAAATGTGCTGTCTAAAAATGCTTGACTAGGAGTGTATCTTTCATAAAATTCTAAGAAGGCCCTGGCTCTGATTTTATTTTCAGGGCGATCATTGTTGTAACATTTTAATTGAACAAATTTTGAAATTGCATTTTTATTAGAAGCCGTTATTTTTTTATTCGGAATTCTGATGTAATGATCGGTAACCGCAACATGAGGAATATCGATGCTTCCATTTTTTGGCATGTGGCAGGCTATACAGTTTTCGGTTGTCGTTTGCTTGTTGTCAGGCTTGCATAATTTATTAGATGGATGACATGATTTACAAGCATTAATATAAACTTCATTTTTTGTAAACTTCACGCTGACATGGGGATTGTGGCAACTGATACAACTCATTTTGCCAGAATTAATGTAGCAATTACTCATCTTCATTCGCTCCACATGGCTTGCCATAATCATGTTTTGTTCATTGCCTTCATAAATTGGCATAAACGTGTTCATGGTATTTTTTAAATCCTGTGAAGGCTTAAAATCAACAAATGTTTTATCGTCATTTAATGTTGTGATGCCTTGCAGATGACATCGCTGGCATAAATTATTTTGTTGCTCGGTAGTCATTCTTCGAGGATTGACAATTGAAAAATCTGGACCTTTTGAGGTATCTACAATGTCTCCTTTTCGTTTATTCGCTACATGAATACTGCCTGGACCATGACAACGTTCACAATCAATTCCTAATGGAACATTTGAAAATTTATTAAAACTACCTTCTTCAAATTGAGGATATCCATTGTGACAAGTAATGCATTCCATTTCTATTTTTCTGTCAAAGCGAGCATTAAGCCCTTTTTCAAAACCTGGCGCTAAATCCCATTTTCCTTTTTGGGTATAAAATGTAATGGGGGCTTGATGTAAATATCCATTGATATTGATCAGATGCGAATTCGTATGTTGCCCGCTACCTACAATATAACTCACTTTCTCCAAGCGTTTATGAATGGTATCACGTCCATCTAATCGATATTCTAAAATGTATAAACTGTCGCCATTCCAAAAAGGTTTATAGTAAAAATCCTTAACAGAGTCGTAGACCAATGCTTTGGCAGGAGAAAAATCGGCAGCAGATTTTTGTTTATTTGCGATGCCCCAACTTTTACCCATACCTGTTTGAATAAAGGTTTCATAAATTTGCCAATGACAACTTCTACATTCTTGCATACCTACATAATGGGCATTTTTATCTTGCACATTTAAGTATGGACTTTCTTTTTGCTCGCTGTTGCAGTTTACTAAAACAACTATACTGATCGCAATAAAAACAATATAAACGAAGTAGTTTTTCATTCGCTGTAAATATACTTTGTATCTTCGAAATCTATTTTTAAAATGCAATGAAAAAATTAAGTTTGTTATTTCTTTTATTGATATCAAATCATGTATTTGCTCAAAATTTTGACATCAATACTTTAAAAGAATTAAATCTCAACAGAAATAGAAATTTGGATGCCTCCATGCAATTTATCTCTAATTCGGAATATGCAGTAGGCATAGCCACTCCATTGTTCTTGTGTGGTTTGGGATTGGCGACTAAAGACAGTTCTATGCTGCATAAAGGAGTAAATGTATCGGTGGCAATCATAGCCAATACAGGAGCAACCTATCTATTAAAAAGAATAGTAAACAGAGACAGGCCAGGCGTAAGCTATCCGTTTTTACAACCATTAGAAACCATAACAAGATATTCATTTCCGTCTGGTCATACATCCAATGCATTTTGCATAGCCACTTCCATTAGTTTGAATTTTAGAAAGTGGTATGTTATAGCTCCCTCCTATTTATGGGCAAGCTCGGTTGGATATGCTAGAATGCATATGGGCGTGCATTATCCTAGTGATGTTTTTGCCGGAGCATTATTGGGGGCTGGTTCTGCATGGATAAGCTATCAAGCCAATAAAAAAATAAATAGTTTTTGGGTCAAGAAAAAGCTGACAAAAACATTTTAGGGCTTTTTGCCTTTAAAGGCCACTAACGCAATTTTAGTATTGTCGAAATTCGTAACGATTCTGTAAAATTTGTCTAAGCCATATTTTCTACAATCAAAAATTTCTTGCCACTGAGCAGCTGGATTTTTAAATATATTTTTCTTGATATAAATAATTCCATTATGCCCCATTAAAACACTTCCATCCATTAAAAAACAATAATCCTCTTCACCTTCTATGGTTTCTGTGATAATAGGATTTTCAACTGGTTTTTTAGGTTTTATTTTCTTTAAATTATCGACGGCTACATATCTAATTTTCCAATGCAATGAATCTGATTTGTCGACATATATTATTTTTGATCGGTTTCTTAAAAAATAAAAGGTTCGACCCACATTAGTCGCTAAGGTATCTTTTGAATTTGTTGAAATCACATGTTTTACCAGATAAAAGGGTTCTGGTAATTCAAATGACAGGAATTCATTTGGAGAAATCCATTCGTAATAACCGATCGATTTCATTTCTGGTAAAATATTGAATGGCTTTCGACCTTTTGAATTATAAGTGTAAAAATGCTGGGTAGTTTTATCTTTTTCAACTTTCACACAAGATATCAAACTCATATCTGGCGTATATTTAGGAGAATATTCTGGTTCTTTGGTTCTGGTAATTCTTCTTGACCTTAATTTTTTATTTCGCAAGTCAATTCTAAAAATTTCTGTATTAGTTGTATCCATTGAACTGACATAAAATAAATATTTCCCATCTGGAGTAAAATAAGGCTGATTGTTATACCCTGTTTTTTTGGAAATGATTTTCGGAGCAGAAAAATGATACCCCTTGGATGTTCTTTGAAGATTCAATAAATATACCGTCGTTTCTGGCAATTGAGCAACTGCTTGAAATGAAATAAATAGTAAAACAACCAGTGCCAATTTTTTCATACTCAAATTTAAATTTTATTTCTCAAATAAATCCACAAGTTGGAAAGATCCTCCATCAAACAACCCTTTATCACTTAATTTCAATTGAGGAATAACTAACAAAGCCATAAATGAAAGTGTCATGAAAGGCGCATTGAGTGTGCAACCTAATACTTTTGCTTGTTTATCGATGGATGCATATTTGGCAGCTACCCATGTTGCATTTTCGTTGCTCATTAAGCCTGCAACAGGCAATGGCAATGTATATTTTTCTTTGTTATTGACAATAGAAACGCCTCCTTTGCATTTTATCAATTCATTGACTGCATTACAAATTTCTTCGTCATTAACTCCTACCGCAATAATATTATGGCTGTCATGTGCAACCGTACTGGCTATGGCTCCTGCTTTTAAATTAAAATTCTTTATAAATCCTACAGCAATGGGCGCATCCTCATATCGGTTGACAACGGCTATTTTCAAAACATCCTTTTCGGTATCCGAAACAATATTTTCATCCTCAATTTTTGCGTTAGCGATATATGTTTTTGTTATTAATTGGCCTTCTAAAGCCTCAATAACTTTTATTTGATTGCTTAACTGATTGTGTTTTATTTTAAAATCAGTTGCTTTTTTTTCTGTACAATCAAATCGATTGATTATTTTTTCATTGATTGATTCAATTTTAGTCATCCCATTTTCTGAAACCACCTTTCCATTAATCACTGTTTTTAAAATGGAAAAATTGGATAAATTATCTACTACAATAAAATCAGCGCTGTCATTTTCATTCAACAATCCAACATTCATTTTATAATGTTTCACTGGATTGATGCAAGCCACTTGCAAGACTTTAAACAAATCATTTCCTTTTGCTAAAGCCCTTTTTACATGCAAATTAATATGATGTAAAACCAATTCATCCGGATGTTTATCATCACAACAAAACATCATATTTTCGTAATGCTCATCCAGTAAATCAATTAAGGCATCAAAGTTTTTTGCTGCACTTCCTTCTCTAATTAAAATTTTCATACCAAATTTTAATTTATCCTGCGCTTCTTCTTTGGTAAAACATTCATGGTCAGTTGAAATACCTGCATCAATATATTGCTTGGCTTGCTCACCTCGTAATCCGGGTGCATGGCCATCCACTGGTTTTTGATATTGGTGTGCAAAAGCAATTTTCTTCATCACTTCTTCCTCTTTAAAAAGGACCCCAGGATAATTCATCATTTCTGACAAATAATAAATATCATCTCGTTGCAATAATTTTTCAATTCCTTTTGAGTCAATTACATCTCCTGCTGTTTCAAACGAAGTGGCCGGCACACAGGAGGGAGCACCAAAATGAAATTTAAAAGGCACTTTTGCAGCATTGTCTATCATATATTCAACCCCTTCAACACCGCACACATTCGCTATTTCATGTGGATCACTGATGGTTGCAACCGTTCCATGGTTAACTGCTAATCGAGCAAACTCAGATGGAATTAACATCGAACTCTCTACATGCACATGGGCATCAATAAAACCGGGCAAAATATAATTTTCACAAGCTTTATCTGTTTCTTGAATAGATATTATTTTATCCTTTATAATCGTTATTTCAGCAGGAAATATTCTTTTGTTTTCAATATCTATTAAATGATGATATAAAATGGTTTGTTGCATAGTTTAAAATTAAAAAAGGTTAAGCACAGTTGATTAACCTTTTTGATTAATGTTTATTTTAACCATTTTCTACATTGGTTCAACATCGCACTCATATCTTTTGGCAATGGCGCTTCAATGGAGAGCAATTTCCCATTGGGATGTTTAAATGTAAGTTGATACGCATGCAACCCTATTCTGCTTAATATTGGCATTTCCTCTTCTTCATTTTTTGAAAGATGGTATCGTTTTTTAAGTGCCGAGATATAAACAGGATTGTCTTTTCCATACAAACCATCACAAACTAATGGATTCCCCATGTTGCTACAATGGATTCTAATTTGGTGGGTTCTCCCTGTTAATAATTGAAAGGATAGATAAGAAAACATTCCAAATGATTCTAGGGTTTCATATTCAGTAATGCTTGGTTTACCTTGCTTTGCATTGATAATCATTTTCCCTTTGATCGTTGGGTGTTCCATGATGGCTTCCTCAATTCTTCCACTGGGTGCAGGCGGTGTTCCATGAATAATACCTCTGTAAAATTTTTCAACTTCTCTGGTTTCAAATAATTTAGAAGTATACCGATGGGTTGCTTCATCTTTTGCAAAACAAATACAACCGCTTGTTTCTCTATCTAATCGATGTACAATAAAAATGTTTCCGTATATTTTTCGAAGTGCTCCAGTTATGTTTACAATTTCAGCATTGTGTCTATCAGGAATTGAAAGAATTCCTGATGGTTTATTGATGAAAACATATTCATTGTCTTCATATAAAATTGCTAGCTTCATTTTACTTAAAATGTTTTAAAAATAAAATTTCCTTTTCAGTCAACTCTCTCCATTTTCCACGTTGCACATTTTTTTTTGTTAAGCCAGCATAATAAACTCGATCTAATGCTTTTACTTGATAACCTAAACTTTCAAAAATTCTACGAACAATTCTATTCCGTCCAATATGAATTTCAATGCCAATTTCTCGCTTGTCTTTCAAATCTGTATAGGCCAATTCATCTACAGGTGCCAGCCCATCTTCTAAAACTATTCCTGTTACAATTTTTTCAAAATCACCTTTTGTCAGTGGCTTATCTAAAACTACTTGGTATATTTTTTTGACATTGTTTTTTGGATGTGACAATTTTTGAGTTAAATCGCCATCGTTGGTTAACAACAACAACCCAGTGGTATTTCTATCCAATCTACCAATTGGGAAAATTCGTTGCTCAGGAGCTGCTCCCAGTAAATCCATCACCGTTTTTCTTCCTTCCGGATCATCTGTGGTTGTGATATAA
>Ga0114981_10002441_pt1 | contig 11970 bp, 11 predicted proteins | sample S_140806_MF_Meta_FD_87028 | JGI IMG/M metagenome (GOLD analysis project Ga0114981, IMG submission 87028) | Freshwater microbial communities from Lake Simoncouche, Canada to study carbon cycling - S_140806_MF_MetaG | ecosystem: Environmental > Aquatic > Freshwater > Lake | place: Lake...
TGAGTGCCTAAACTGCGGGTTCAAAAGTGAGCCGCCTTGGATGACACCGCCCCCAGACATCGCCCAAGACGCTAAAGACCATTTCATTTTGGAACACAAGGACTGCCAATCCGCAGCTTCAGTCGAAAAGGGTGATAGCGCATCAACTAAGTGATTCGAGCAAACAAAAACGGTCTCGCAAGGAGGTCGCACTTCAGGCTGTGTGGTAACTGGTGTGGTAATTTTCCGTCAAAGCTCTCAAAACCCGCACAAAACCTATTGACTTGGCGGAAAGAGAGGGATTCGAACCCTCGGTACAGGTAAACCTGTACGCCGGATTTCGAATCCGGTGCATTCGACCACTCTGCCATCTTTCCTGACTGTCGATAGAGCTGAAATTTTAAAGCTTCAAGGCTTGGTGGGAACCGCGTCCTCAACAGGCACCGGTTTTTTAGCTAATGCAGGCGAGGCCACATTGACGTTACGGGGAGCCAGCGTCAAAATCACCAAAGCTGAGCCACCTGCCAAGGGATTGCCTTCTTGGATTTCAATGGTGACATTGCGCTCACCTTTGTTAAACACTAAAACACTGGACTTGGCTCGAATGGCTGACAACAATGTCCAGCCCTGGCTTGGGTAGTTTTCTAGGAAATAGCTATAAGCAGAGGTGGTGTCGCGGGCTGAGTCCATCACCACACGCCCCACCCAGTTTTCACCAGTACCAATCACCAGAGACTGCTCATGCAAGATACGAGCGCCTGGCGGCAACTGAGTTTGCCCCAGCAAATCTGCCCCTGACATATCCACGTTAGAAGAGGTTCTTCCTGCCCCCATGGGCATGTTGGCGCAAGCCGCCAGAAAGATCAACAAAGTACTTACAACTACAGGCAAAAAGCGCATGGAAAGTCCTTAGAGTGTTCAGGGTTTGAGAATTTGCATAGTACCCATATAGGGAAGAAGCGCTTCAGGCACACGCACACTGCCGTCAGCTTGTTGGTAGTTTTCAAGAACAGCCACCAAGGTACGGCCCACGGCCAAGCCAGAGCCATTTAAAGTATGAACCAACTCGTTTTTACCTTGCGCGTTTTTAAATCGCGCTTGCATACGGCGTGACTGAAAGGTTTCGCAGTTGGAGCAGGAGCTGATTTCGCGGTAAGTGTTTTGTGCCGGCAACCAAACTTCCAAATCGTGGGTACGTGCCGCGCCAAAACCGATGTCGGCAGTACACAAAGCCATCACACGGTAAGGCAAGCCCAGCTTTTGCAAAATCGCTTCAGCGTGGCCAGTCATTTCTTCCAAAGCGGCATTGCTGTGGTCGGGATGCACGATTTGTACCATCTCGACTTTGTCAAACTGGTGCTGTCGAATCATGCCGCGGGTATCGCGGCCGTGGCTGCCCGCTTCAGACCGAAAACACGGCGTGTGCGAGGTGAGTTTCAAAGGTAACTCGCTTTCAGCCAGCACCCTCTCGCGCACAAAATTCGTCAAAGGAACTTCGCTGGTGGGAATCAGGTACAGCGCTTGACCATCGGTGTCGCCGTCTTGACCGCCTTTTTTGGCAGCAAACAAATCTTCCTCAAACTTGGGTAACTGGCCCGTGCCACGCAAACTGTCGGCGTTGACGATGTAGGGCGTGTAGCACTCGGTGTAGCCATGCTCTTGGGTTTGCACATCCAACATGAACTGCGCCAAAGCGCGGTGCAAGCGGGCAATCTGACCTTGCATCACGGCAAAGCGTGAGCCCGAGAGTTTGACGCCCATCTCGAAATCCAGCCCCAAAGGCTCACCCAAATCGACATGGTCTTTGGGCGTAAAGCCAAGCGATGTGGGCTCAGTGCCCGTGGGACTCCAGCGGCGCAACTCCACATTGCCATGCTCATCGCTGCCCACCGGCACACTGTCTTGCGGCAAATTGGGCACAGCCAAAAGCAGTTGGTTCAAGTCAGCTTGCAAAACATCTAACTTGATGGCGGAGGCTTCAAGCTCGTCTTTGAGCTGCCCAACCTCGGCCATGATGTCGTCAGCCGGTTCACCTTTGGCTTTGCGCTGACCGATCTCTTTGGACAGGCTGTTGCGCTTGGCTTGCAGTGCCTCGGTGCGAGTTTGCAGGGTTTTACGTTCGTTTTCCAGCGCTTGGAATTGATCGACGTCTAAAAAAGGCTGGGGGTTCTTGCGGGTTTGTAGGCGAGCCACCACATGGGGGAGGTCTCTGCGGAGTAAAGCGATATCTAGCATGGATGGATTGTAGAGAGCCTAGGGCGTTAGTCGTTTCGCAAGCCCTTGGGCAAGGGAAACTTCACAGTTTCTTGCACCCCATCGAGGGTTCGCACAGAGGTGGCCCCCAACTCACGCAAGCGACTGATGACTTGCTGAACCAAAATATCCGGGGCAGACGCGCCAGCTGTCAAACCTATGCGCTGCTTGCCATCTAACCAAGCTGCGTCAATTTCACCCGCATGGTCAACCATGTAACTGGGCGTGCCGTACTTGGCGGCCACATCGCGCAAGCGGTTGCTGTTGGAACTGCTGGGACTGCCCACCACAATCACCACATCCACCTGTGGGCTCAAGACCTTGATGGCGTCTTGGCGGTTTTGGGTGGCGTAGCAAATATCTTGCTGCTTGGGTTCACGCACCTGCGGAAAACGCTTTTTCACAGCCGCCATGATCTCTGCAGCGTCATCCACACTGAGGGTGGTTTGCGTTACCACGGCCAACAAGCTGGTTTGATCAGGCTCGACCTTCCACACGTCCTCTGCGTCTTCCACCAAATGAATGCCGTTGGGGAGTTGCCCCATGGTGCCCTCCACCTCGGGGTGTCCTTTGTGGCCGATCATGATGAATTCATAGCCTTCTTTGTGCAGCTTGGCGACTTCCACATGCACCTTGGTGACCAAGGGACAGGTGGCATCAAAGATGCGAAAACCACGGCGCACTGCCTCGTACTCGACTTCTTTAGGCACACCGTGGGCGCTGAACACCAAGGTCGCGCCCTCGGGCACATCGTTCAAGTCTTCAATAAAGATGGCACCACGCGAACGCAAGTCGTCGACCACGTGGGTGTTGTGCACAATCTCGTGACGCACATAAATGGGCGAACCAAATTTCGTCAAAGCGTGTTCGACGATGTCGATAGCGCGGTCTACGCCAGCACAAAAGCCGCGCGGCTCAGCTAACAAAATTTCTTGCAAATCAGCCATTCAAAGAACCCCTATCACTTGCACTTCCAAACTGACGGCTTGACCCGCCAGTGGATGGTTGAAATCAAACAAAATCGCATCCTCGCCTATTTGCGCGACCGCTCCCGCGTACTTGCCTTCGTTGTTGGGTGCGGGAAACTCCACCACCTCGCCCAACAAGTAGGACGCATCTGCGTCGCCAAAGGTTGCCAGCAACTGCTTAGGTACCCATTGCAACATATCGGGGTTACGCTCACCAAAAGCTTCGCCAGCCGCCAATTGCAAGGTGACATGTTCGCCTTCAGCCAAGCCCAGCAAGCGAGCCTCGATGGCGGGTGCTAATTCGGCGTTGCCCAAGGACAAGGTAGCGGGTGGACCGCCAAAAGTGTTGATGATGTCGCCTTGCGGGCCGCTGAGTCGGTAGTGCAAAGTGAGAAATGAGCTGGCTTCTATCGTAGGGGTTGCTTGCATGTGGGTCTTTTGTAAACTGAATCTATTGTAGAAAGGCCATGGATCACATTACCCAGCGGGCTTGGTGCACTTGGCGCAACCCTGAACAGCCGCGATGATGAGACTCTTTTGAACCCTCCATGCTCTTGACCCATTCCTTTGCCATGCAGCTGCAAGATTTGCCCAAAGCCATGCGTCCGCGCGAAAAACTCCTCGCACTGGGTAGTCAAGCGCTGACCGATGTGGAACTGCTGTCGGTCTTACTGGGGAGCGGTTTGCCAGGCCAAAGTGTGCTGCAGCTAGCCCAAAGTTTGCTCGACCGCTTTCAAGGCTTGGCCGGTTTGTTACATGCAAGCCCAGAGCATTTGCGCAGCAGCAAGGGTTTAGGCGGCTTGGCCAGACGCTCTCAGCTGTTGGCTGTGGTCGAGTTATCACGCCGCGCATTGCTGCAAAAAATGCGGGTGCGTGACATCATGACCGACCCCGACAACGTCAAACAATTTTTGCAACTCCAGCTGGGTCAACAACCCCGTGAGGTGTTTGGTGTCTTGTTTTTAGATGGGCAAAATCGCTTGCTGCGCTTTGAAGAAATGTTCAGCGGCACCTTGAACCAAACCTCGGTCTACCCGCGCGAAGTGGTCAAACTGGCGCTTTTACTCGGTGCTTGCGCAGTGATTTTTTCGCACAACCACCCCAGCGGCGAGGTGCGTCCCTCGCAGGCAGACGAAAAACTCACCCAAGCCTTGCGAACCGCTCTGGCATTGGTCGATATTCGGGTGCTAGACCATGTCATTTTGGGACCTGGTCGCTGCTGGTCCATGGCGGAGCACAGCGCATGGTGAAATCACGCAGTTTGCAAGACTTGGCAGCCATCAAGACCCAACTCAAAGCCAAGGCCGAAAAGGCAGCAGCGCTTGAAGTGGCAAGGCTTGAAGCACAGCGGCGTGCCAATGCAGAGAAAAATTTGTTCGTTCGTGCGGTGGGTGCGGTGACTACCCTAGACCATGCGCCAAGGGTGAGCTTGTCGCCGCAACCTCCCAAGCCTTTGGCCCATCAGCAACGCATTGATGACGTCAATGTGCTGCGCGAAAGCCTGAGCGACGACTTCGATGTCTCCACCCTGCTCGATACCGACGACGAACTCAGCTACCGCAGCCAAGGCATTGGTACAGATGTCACCCAAAAGCTGCGTAAAGGCCATTGGAGCTTGCAAGGCCAAATCGATTTACATGGCCTGAGAAGTGATGAAGCCCGTGAGGCTTTGGGGCAATTCATTCGTGACGCCACCAAACGCGGTTGGCGCTGTGTGCGGGTGGTGCATGGCAAAGGCTTGGGCTCACCTGGCAAAACGCCTGTGCTCAAGTCCAAGGTGCAACGCTGGTTGGTCCAAAAAACCGAGGTGCTGGCGTTTGTGCAAGCCAAAGGGTCTGAGGGTGGTGCTGGTGCTTTGGTGGTACTGCTGAAATAATCGGGATCTGACCCCAATTAATTCAAAGCGCCTGCCGCAAGGTATCCACCACCGGACGGCGTAGCACCTCGCGCAAACCCCACCAACCGGCACCCCAGGCCAATAAAGCACCGCTCAGCACACCGAACATGGGCACCCAAGGTGAGGCTGTCCAAGCAAACTCAAACACATACCGCGCCAAGCCCCAGCCCATGGCCACCGCCACCAGCGCGGCCAGCGCACCCGACAAAGCACCCACGCCCAAAAGCTCTGCGGTTTGAACTTGGCGCAGCAACTGGTTGCCTGCGCCCAACGCTCTTAGCACTGCGTACTCACGCGCTCGCTCTTCACGCGTGGCCGTCACTGCGGCAAACAACACCACCAAGCCCGCTGCCAAGGTGAATGCAAACAAAAACTCCACTGCACCGATCACCTGCCCCAAGACCTTTTGTATTTGGTTGATGGTGGCACCCATGTCCACATTGGTGATGTTGGGAAAGCGGTTGACCAAGGCATTGTCAAAGCCCGCCTGAGTGGGTGCGCGGTAGGCAGCGATATAGGTCATAGGTATATCCGGCATGGCTGAAACCGGATAGATGGCAAAGAAATTGGCACGCATGGACGTCCAATCGACCCGACGGACAGAGGTGACGCGCACATCCATCATCACACCTGCCATGTCAAAGCGCAGTTGGTCACCCAGCTTGAGTTGCAAGGTTTTGGCAATCCCCTCCTCCATGCTGATGGCGTTGGTTTCTTCTTGCGTCCAAATGCCTTGCACGATTTGGTTGTGGACAGGGGCTTGAGCGGCGTGCGAGATATTAAATTCCCGCTCAATCAAGCGCTTGGCTCGCTCGTCGGTGTAGCGCTCAGCGCGAATATTTTCACCATTGATTTGAATCAGTCTTCCTCGAAGCATGGGGTACCAGTCCCGTTTGGCTACACCCGCTTCGTCCAAGGTTTGTAAAAATTCCTGCGACTGCGTAGGCTGAATATTGATGACAAAACGGTTGGGTGCATCCGCAGGTGTGGCGTTGCGCCAGCTGTCGACCAAATCGGTTCGCAACAACACCAAGAGCATCAGTGCCAGCAAGCCCACCGACAAGGCGCTGACTTGCACCACGGTGTAGCCAGGGCGGGCACTGATTTGCCGAGTAGCCATGCGCAACCAAATGGGCAGGCCGCTGATCTGCATCGCGCGGCGCAAACCCATGACCCCTAGCCATGCCATACCAGCAAAGACCAGCACCGCGACAGCGAAGCCGCCCACCACCATCGAGCCCAACCAAAGGTCGCGACTGGCACTCAGCAAAAGTGCTGAAAACCCCAAAAGACCCAAACCCATCACACCCAAAGACGTTGCCCGCAGGGGGCCAAGGTCACGGCGGATCACCCGCAAAGCCGGCACTTGTGCCAGTTGCAGAATTGGCGGCAAGCCAAAGGCCGCCAACAAGGTCAAGCCTGAACCCAAACCCTGCCAAAAAGGGGCCATGCCAGGGGCTGGCAAATCAGTCTCAACCAAACCTGCCAGCAAAGAGATAAACACTTGGTGCAAGCCATATCCCATCACCAAGCCAAGCACACTGGCCAGCAAACCCACAGTGAAAAACTCGATGACATAAACCGTCAAGATGTCCCTCTGGCTTTGTCCCAGCACACGAAGCATCGCGCAGTCATCCAAATGCCGCGCTGCAAAACCTCTGGCCGCCAAAGCCACGGCCACTGCGCTGAGCAATGCAGCCAACAGGGCTACCAAATGCAAAAACTTTTCAGCACGGTCCAAGGTTTGGCGCATTTCGGGCCGCCCCGCCTCCAAGGTTTCCAAGCGCATACCCCGCACATCGGTTTGCTTGACATAGACATCAGCCCAAGCCATGAATTCGCTGACCTTGCTGGGCGAACCAATCACCGCCAGTCGCCAGTTGAGTCGGCTGGCCGGTTGAACCAACTGGGTAGCTGGCAAATCAGCTTGGTTGATCATCACCCTGGGGGCGAAATTCATGAAACCGGCGCCGCGATCTGGTTCGCTGAGCAGCACTTCGGCAATTCGAAGTCTGCGCTCACCTAGCAATAATTCATCACCCAGCTTGATTTCTAAAGCTTCCATCAGGGCAGGTTCCACCCACACTTCGCCGCTGGCTGGGACGCGGTCGGTGACGGGCACGGGTCGGTCAATCTGCAAACGACCGCGTAAAGGGTAGCCATCGGCGACAGCCTTTAAGGCCACTAAACGGCTTGCCCCTTGGCTGCTGCGGGCCATGGTGGGAAAGCTCAAGGTGCTAGCTGAGCGCAAGCCCAACTGCTTGACTTTTTCCTTAACTTCGAGAGGAATGTCGTGGTCGCTGGCAATCACCGCATCGCCACCCAACAACTGGCGGGCATCGCGTTGCAAGCCACCTTCTATCCGATTGGCCAAAAACCCTACTGAAGTTAAAGCAGCTACCCCAAGCGCTACCGCCACCCACAGCAAGCGCAATTCGCCCGCCCTGCCATCGCGCCACAAGGCACGCCAAGCCATCGTCCATAAATTAATCAATTGAAGCACTCCATCGGTCATCCCAGCCATGCTGGGCTTGTTGCAATTCGCGCCTATCGCGCTTGGTCGGACGCCCATGCTCTATCGACAGGGCGGGTTCTTTGGCAAAACGACGTTGCTGGACATGAGCGTCTTTGGCTTGGATGCTCTCAGGGGTGTCGGCGTACAAAGTTTGGGCGACAGGCGCAGATCCGCGCATAGCGCTCAAACCCATGACAGTGACTGTGCGCACCAAACCCTCACGCCGTATGGCAACGGTATCACCGGTTTTCACCTCTCTGGAGGGTTTGGCGGTCTGTTGATTGACCTCGATACGGCCTTTGTTGATCTCGTCAGTGGCCAAGGATCGGGTTTTGTAAAACCGTGCTGCCCACAGCCATTTGTCGATGCGAATTTTGTCCATTGGGTGAGATTGTGGAGCAAAGCCGGGTCAGGCATCCGAGTAGCGACAAAACAACATCCCAAAAAACACAAAATTTGACATAAACGTAAAAAAAGCTAATATTGATATCCCCTTACGGAAATTTCCTCATTTGGTTTCTGCATATCGCAGACGCCAGTGGATTCGACACCTCCGTAAATTCTGGAGCTCATGATGGCATTCAAGATTTTGGTCACAAGTCAAAAAGGCGGCGTTGGTAAAAGCACGCTGTCTGCAAACTTAGTGGCTTATCTGAGTCGAAGTATGAATTTGGGCGTGACCCTGATTGATTGGGACCCTCACGGCTCGTCAAGCAATTGGCTCAAACAAGCCCCCGACGTAGGCGCAGTCATCAAACACTTGGCTTTGCCTGTGGACCAAGGCGGCAACCGTCCTATTTTCGAAGCGCGTTTGCAAATGCGCCGTGCCGCCAGTGAATGCGACATTTTGGTGTGCGACCTGACGTGGTCGGACTCGTTGGCCGGCGAATTGATGTTCGAGTTCGACATGGTCTTGGTCCCCACCTCGGTATCTGAAATTGAGCTCGCCGCTACATCAGGCTTTTTGAACCGCAACCGCTGGGTGTTTGACTCGGCCTCCGAGCGCCGCCCCATGTTGGTGGTATGCCCAACTCGGGTGCTCAATGAGCAACTCAGCTCTGACGTCTTCACCCGCCAACGCTTTCCTGTCAGCTTCATGCTTGCACCTCCCATTTTGGAGTCGCAGTCGGCCCGCGATCTTTTCGAGCGTGGCTACCTGATGGATGCCCAAGACATTGGTGGTGAGTCCTTCCGTGAGTTTGGCGAAGCGATTTGCGCCGCACGGGATATCCGAATGGCGCAGGCCAACCTGCCGCGCAAGCCTGCACCCGTGAAGATGAGCGAACAAGACACCAGCCGTGTACGTGTGCCTTTGGTCGCCACCAAAGCCAGCGTGCTAGAAACCATTCCCAATGCTTCGCAGTACTCGGTGCTGGGTCGCTACCGCCAGCGCAAAGTGGCCGAGCAGGACGAGTCCGTTGTGAACAGCCGATCCCTGTCGCAAATCGGTATCCCTGAATTTCTCAAACGTTTGGCTCGCGGCAACGTGGCCAAGCTTTGAAGACCAAGCACACACGGTCTGACCATGTCTGAAGAAAAATTCCTCGCTTTCAAAGGTCTGAAGCAATACGACCCGGGCATGGGCTGGGCGCAGGTGCATAACTTCAATAATAGCCAAAGCAGCAGCTCTTCTCGGCAATCAGAAGCAGAAGATGCCTCTGAAACAGCTTATGAAGACGAACACTATGCTGCGCAAACTTACAGCGAGATCAACCAGCAAGCTGCGCAAACCATCGCCAAGGCTTCTAGCGAAGTGCTGCATGACCCCTTGCTGGGCGAACTTTTCGAGCAGTTAAACCGCCCCGCCCAAGACGAGTTGGCGCAAAACTGGAAAGTCATTGCTGGCAGCGTGAGCTTGCTCAGCCAGCGAATGAACCAGCAGCGCGAGTTGCGCAAGCGTTTATCCACCATCGATGTGGAGTTGGACACACTGCGCCAAACCATTTTGAAAGACTTGCAAGAAATTCAACGCTCGGCAGACCAACAACTGTCAATGGCACGTCTGCGTGCTGAGGTATCCTCTCTGGCACAAGCCAGGTTGGCTTCACGTTTGCGTCATTCACCGCCCTGACGCCCTAAAAACGGGTGGGGCCCATGCAGAGACTCCCCTATGCCCGATTTATCTCAAATCCTTCAACGCATTGACGCCATCCGCGTACCCTACCCGGTGCGCTACACCACCTTTTTTATTAGCTTGGGCGGTTTTTGCCTATGCCTGTTGGTGCTGCTCGCTGGCGGTCAGCTGTCTTGGTGGTTGTTGTTGTTTGCGCTGCTCAGCGCAGTCGGTGTGCACGATTTACTGCAAACCCACCATGCCATTTTGCGCAATTACCCCATCCTGGGGCATATGCGGTTTTTGCTGGAATTCATCCGCCCTGAAATTCGCCAATATTTCATCGAGAGCGAAAACGAGGCAGCACCCTTTTCTCGCGCTCAACGCACTTTGGTGTATTCACGCGCCAAGGGCCAGTCGGACAAACGACCTTTTGGTACGCAACTCGATGTGATGGCTGAAGGTTACGAGTGGCTCACCCACTCCATGGCGCCCAGTCGCATTGAAAGCCATGATTTTCGGGTGCAGGTGGGTGGCAAAGATTGCACCCAGCCCTATGCCCTGAGTTTGTTCAACGTGTCTGCCATGAGCTTTGGTGCCTTGAGCGCCAACGCCATCATGGCTCTGAACCAAGGCGCACAAATGGGGGGATTCGCCCACGACACCGGTGAAGGCTCCATCTCACGCCACCACCGCGTTTACGGTGGCGATTTGATTTGGGAAATTGGCTCGGGCTATTTTGGCTGCAGAAATCTCCAAGGCCACTTTGACCCCGATGGTTTTGCCCGCCAAGCCTCAGACCCGCAGGTCAAGATGATCGAAATCAAACTCAGCCAAGGCGCCAAACCAGGCCATGGCGGCGTCTTGCCCGCGGCCAAGATGACCCCCGAGATTGCCGAGGCGCGTGGTGTCCCCTTGGGCCAAGACTGTGTCTCACCCGCGGCGCACAGCGCTTTTTCCACCCCGATTGAATTGCTTGAATTTGTCAAGCAACTGCGTACTTTAAGTGGCGGCAAGCCCACTGGTTTTAAGTTTTGTGTGGGCCATCCTTGGGAATGGTTTGCCATCGTCAAAGCCATGCAAGAAACTGGTATCACCCCCGATTTCATCGTTGTCGATGGTGCTGAAGGTGGCACGGGCGCAGCACCCTTGGAGTTTTCAGACCACATGGGTATGCCCATGTTGGAGGGTCTGCGCTTGGTACACAACACCCTAGTGGGTGTGAGCTTGCGCTCACAAATACGCTTGGGCGCAAGCGGCAAAATCATCAGCAGTTTTGACATTGTTCGCGCCCTTGCACTGGGTGCCGATTGGTGCAACAGCGCCAGAGGTTTTATGTTCGCCTTGGGTTGCATACAAGCGCAAACTTGTCACACGGGTAACTGCCCCACCGGTGTCACTACCCAGGACCCGCAGCGGCAAATCGCCTTGGTGGTGCCCAGCAAAGCCCAGCGGGTAAAAAATTTCCACCTCCACACCTTGGAGGCATTGCAAGAACTGTTGCAAGCTGCTGGTTTTCAATCGCCTGACAAGCTTCAGGCCAAGCACATCATGCGTCGCTTAAGCGCTCACCAAACCTTGTCATTGGAAGATTTGTACCCCAGCTTGGCAGAAGGCAGTTTGTTGAAAAAACCCGCCAAAGGTATGCCAACTGTATTTACCCAGTTTTGGCCACTGGCCAGCGCCAAGCACTTTCAGCTTGATGATCAACTGCCACTGGAACTGGCGCCTTAGTTTTTCGCTCAGTTGTCCGTATTGGGACGGGGGTAAATGACCCGGTCTTCCTTAGGCTGGGCGCGTGGAGGAATGGCGGGGGGCTGAGCAGCCCGCTCTGCTGCGGCTCTGGCCTCAATCGCCTTGGCACGGGCCTCCGCCGCCCTGGCGTCTGCCTTGGCCTTGGCTTCTGCTGCCTTGGCGTCTTCCGCGGCTTTCGCGTCAGCGGCGGCCTTGGCTTGTGCTTTGGCTTCTGCCGCCTTGGCTTCAGCCGCTTTGGCTTCGGCTGCCTTGGCTTTTGCCCTGAGTTCAGCGGCTGCCTTGCTTTCAGCCGATTTGCCCTCTGTTGCAGCAACAGGCAAGGTCAAAGGCGGGTTACGCGAAGCCGCAATGGCGGCTTTTTCTGCCGCTTTCTCAGCGGCTTTTTCTTGCTCTCGCGCAGCTTTGGCGGCGATTTGGTTAGCAGAAATGGCAGCTTCTAAATCTTTTTTGAGCTTTTGAATTTCAGCAATCACCGCTTGATTGCTTTGTGCAGGTGCAGCAGCAGGTGCTTTGGCAGACAAAGCCTGTACTTTGGCTTCTACCGCTTGAA
>Ga0114981_10002445_pt1 | contig 11967 bp, 10 predicted proteins | sample S_140806_MF_Meta_FD_87028 | JGI IMG/M metagenome (GOLD analysis project Ga0114981, IMG submission 87028) | Freshwater microbial communities from Lake Simoncouche, Canada to study carbon cycling - S_140806_MF_MetaG | ecosystem: Environmental > Aquatic > Freshwater > Lake | place: Lake...
CAAACGCCACCCACACAGCCACCGCCGCGGCGATGAGCTTTAGGCTCTGGCGCAGAAGAGGACGATCGGGGCGCAGGGCCCAGGCTTGCAAAGGCATTTCCAAAAGTCTCAAAGCGTATGCTGACAGAAGTGCAATGCACGCGATCGACCAAAGGTCAACGCCGAGCGAGACGGTGCCAGGGTGGTTAGTGTCAGGAACAGGCCTGCACCCCGGCTATTCCGGGAGTTGCTCGCCGCCCATGACTGCCACTCTGATCGCTATGGGCTCGGGGTCCCCACAAGGCAGGGGACTGATCATGAGACCCGATTTGCGCTTACTCTGCTCAGGGGCGCTGCTTCTCGGATGTCTCAGGAGCCGACCTCCGCGAAACGCGCTGCCAAGCGCTGCGGTCAGCGTCGGAACAACGGCTCGAAAACTTCAGGTCTGAACGAGCGAGCGGCCGGATCGTAGACGCCGAATCCGGCGGCCAGCTCCCAGTACATCCACGGCAGTTGACGTTGTTCCATCTCGCGGCGCATGGCCGTGAGGTACCGCCTGCGCGCGTCGGCCGGCGCCTTGCCGTAGGCACCGAACTCGCCCACCACCACCGGGTAGCCCTGCTGCTCGCGCCACTGGCGCGCCAACTCAAGCGGCGCCACGATGCGGCCCACCTGCCTGGCCTCGCAGCAGTCCAGCCCCAGGGGCAGTCGAGGCTCATGCCACTCGGCGCCCTGGTGGGTGAAGTCGAACGGCTCGTAGTGGTGCACGGTCGCGATCAGGTTCTCGTCGTCGGGCAGCCGCAGATCGCCCAATCGCAGCGCGTTGTTCCACATCGTCGGGCCGACCATGAGCACGCGCCTGGGGTTGCTCAGACGAATTCGGGCTACGACTTCGGACAACAGGCGGTTCCAGTGCGGCTCGAGCTGGCCGTGGGGTTCGTTGTACGGCTCGAAGATCAACTGCTCGCCACGGTCGGCATAGCGCTTGGCGATCTGGTCCCACATCGCTAGAAAACGCGGCTGGACCACGGCGGGGTCGACCGCCGCCTCGCCAGGGTCTAACTTGTCACCGTCGAGTTGGCGGTAGTGGTGCATGTTCAGCAGCACCGTGCAGCCGCGCGCCAGCAGGGTGTCGACAACGTGGTCGACACGGCGGAAGAAGGCCGGGTCGATACGCGCTGCCGCATCGGCGCTGGCGCGATTGCTCCAGCGCACCGGCAGGCGCACCGCCGAGGTGAAGCCGCGTTTGCCCACCAGGTCGAGGAAGGACTCTTCAACGCGCACGCCCCAGGCGCCTTCGGTCGGTGCGTCCAGCATGTTGCCGAAGTTGATGCCGCGGTCGAGCTGACGCGCCAAGCGGTGCGCCAACGCAGACGCTCGCCGTGGTGTGGCGGCTGCCGCCGGCGCTTGGGTGGACGTGGGCGGCGTGTGGGTACATGCGGCCAGGGACAGGGCGGACATGCCGCCCAGCAGGGTGCGTCGCTTCATGGTGTCGCGGGCAGAATGTTTCCATCGGGCCCGAAGAGGTGGAGGTGTTCGGTTTCGGTCTGCAGCCAGAGGCGCTGGCCCACCTGGGGCAGCGACTCGGACGGCGCGCGCTTGATCGACAGCAGCTCGCCGCTGCCGGCCAGCCGGCCATGGATGATCACGACATCGCCCAGGTGCTCGACCGCGTCGGCATCGACAGCCAGGCCACTGCCCGCTTCGGCGTCGCGCCAATGCTCAGGACGCACGCCGCACAACACCAGCGCACGGCCCTCCCGCGCACAGGGCAGCTGCCCGCCAGCGGCGTGCAGGGCGCCACCACGCAATTCGGCCTTGAAGAAGTTCATGCGAGGCGAGCCGAGGAAGCCGGCGACAAAGACATTGGCCGGCGCCTGGAAGAGCTCCAGCGGCCGGCCCACTTGCTCAAGTCGACCGCCGTTGAAGACCGCGATGCGCCCGCCCAGCGTCATCGCTTCGACCTGGTCATGCGTGACGTAGACCATGGTCGTGCCCAGCTCGCGGTGCAGGCGTGCCAGCTCCAGCCGCATCTGCACGCGCAGCGCCGCGTCAAGGTTCGACAACGGCTCGTCGAACAGGAAGACCTTGGGCCGCCGCACGATCGCGCGGCCGATGGCCACGCGCTGGCGCTGCCCGCCGCTGAGCGACTTGGGCAGGCGCTCGAGCAGCGGCTCGATCTGCAAGGTCTGCGCAACCTCGTTGACCTGGCGCCGGATCTCGCCCTTGGCAAGCCCTTGCATCTTGAGCGGAAAGCCCAGGTTGGCCGCCACCGTGAGGTGAGGATACAGCGCATAGCTCTGGAACACCATGGCCACGCCGCGCTCGCCCGGTGGCTGCGCGACGATCGATGCGCCGTCGAGCAGGATGTCACCATCGTCGACCGGCTCCAGACCGGCAATAGCGCGCAGCAGCGTCGACTTCCCGCAGCCCGACGGGCCCACGAACACCATGAACTCCCCAGCAGCGACATCGAGGTCGATCCCTTGCAGCACCGGCGCGGCGGCGCCAGGGTAGGTCTTGCGCAGGGCGCGGATCTGGAGCTCAGCCATGTCTGGCATTCCAGGTGGCACCTGATGCAACGCCGCAGGCCAGGCGGCCGGGCAGGATGGGGGCGTTCAGGCGCATGCGGGTTCGTCCAGTCTTGGCGTCATTGCTTCACCGCGCCGGCAGTGAGCCCTTCGATCAGGCGCCGGGACGCCACGATGAACAGCAGCAGCAGCGGCAGCACGGCAATGGCGGCGCCGGCGCACAGAGCGCCAAAGGGTGTCTGCCCGGTGCCCTGCAAGGAGCGCAGGGCCAGCGGGAGCGTGAAGTTCTCGACGTCGCGGAAGACGATCAGCGGGCTGATGAAGTTGTTCCACGAGCCGATGAAGACCACCAGCGCCAGCGAGCCCATGGCAGGCCAGCTAAGGGGCAGCACCAAGCGCCAGAAGATGCCGAACTCGGAGCAGCCGTCCAGTCGGGCTGCTTCGACCATCTCGCGCGGGATGGCAGCGCCGATGTACTGGCGCATCATGAACACGCCCATGGCCGACACGGCGCCGGGCACGATGAGTGCGCGGTGCTCGTTCATCCAGCCGAGCCAGCCCATCACGAGCATCGTCGGTACCATGCCGAGAAAGGCAGGCAGCAGCAGCGTGAGCATCAGTGCGCGGAACAGCACGTCGCGGCCGCGGAAGTCCAGCAGCGCAAAGGCGTGGCCGGCCAGAGCGCAGAAGAAAAGATTCAGCGCAGTCGTCGCCAGCGCCACGTACAGGCTCCAGCCCAGGTTGTGCCAGAAGCTGGGCAGCCGCAGCAGCAGCAGCTTGAGGTTGTCCCACAAGGCGTCGCCGAACCACAGCGGTGGTGGCACCGAGAGGATCTCTGTGTTGGTGTGGGTCGCGAAGACGAACATGAACCAGAACGGGGTCAGCATCACCAACGCGCCGGCGCCGACCAGGGCATGCGTCAGAGCGATGTTGGGCTTCATCGGGAACCCTTGCGCTCGCCCAGCAGGCGGTTGTTGCCCCAGGTGGCCAGCGCCATCACCGCAAACAGCAGCCAGGCGATGGCCGAGGCGGTGCCGAAGTCGCCCTCGGTAAAAGCCACGCGGTACATGTGCATGGCCGCCGTGCGCCCGCCCTGGTCGATGCCACCCGTGCCGCCCGTCAGGATGAAGGGCTCCTCGAACAGCTGCAGGTTGCCGATGAGGGTGAGCGTGACCGCGAAGTAGGCCATCGGCTTGAGCAGGGGCAGCACCACATGGACGAATTGCTGCCACGGGCGCGCGCCATCCAGCGCCGCGGCCTCCAGCAGGTCGCGCGGCACTGTCTGCAGCGCCGACAGGTACAGCACCGTGTTCCAGCCCACGTAGCGCCAGAACACGACCAGCGAGATCATGATCTTGGTGTATTCGGGCTGGTTCCAGTCGATCGGCGCCAGCCCCAGCACATGGCCCAGCGCCGTGTTGACGATGCCGAAGTCCTTGGAGAACATCGAGGTGAACACCAGCGAGAGCGCCACCGTCGAGGTGATGAAGGGCAGGAAGTACAGCCCGAGTACCAGGTTGCGCAGGCCCCGCAGCCGCGTGTGCAGCCACCAGGCCAACGGCAGCGCGACCAGGTGCTGCGGCAAGCCCGAGACGAGCGCGATCCACAGCGTGTTGCGCATTGACTGCGAGAACCAGTCGTCGTCCAGCAGGGCGTAGCGAAAATTGTCCAGACCCACCCACTGCATCTGCGACAGCCCAGCCGCCGGGTCCCAGCGGTGCAGCGACAGGCCGATCGAGAACAGCATCGGAAACAGCCCGAACACCGCGAACAGCACGAAGAAGGGGCTGACGAACAGGTAGGGCTGCACGCGACGGAAGGCCTCGCGCCAGCGCCGCCGTGGCGTCTCGGGTGTGTGCTGCCGTGCGCTCATGCCGGGGCTGTCGAAGCGGAGATGCGGGCGCGCCGCAGGATGCGGCGTTCGGCGTCGGCCAGCACATCGCTGATGCGGTCGCCGTGCTCGAGCACACGCTCCAGCGCTGCCTGGATGACGTCGCGGGCCAACCGGTCGTTGCGGTCGGCATCCACGGCAGGAATGCGCTGCGACGCATCGCGCCAGAGCTGGCGTGCGCGCTGGCCGCCAAAGTAGGGCAGCGGCTGATCGAACAGCGGGTCGGCATGCACGGCGGTCATCGCCGGGAACGCGTCCAGCGTCGTGAAGGCCGTGCGTTGCTGGGCCGGGTCCAGGGCCAGGACCTGCAGAAAGTCCCAGGCCAACGCGGGCTCGCGGGCCCCGCGCGGGATCGCGTAGTAGCTGCCACCCCATGAGGCGAAGTTGCCGGCTGGCAACGGGGCGCAGCGCCACAGGCCCGCGGCCTTGGGCGCGATCCAGTTGGCCAGGTGCCCGCCAAACCAGCCGCCGAACATCTGCGAGGCGATGCGGCCGCGCCGCAAGCCCTCGGCCCACTCATTGCTCCAGGCCGTGACGCGCGCATCGATGCCTGAGCGCCGCGCGCGGGCGGCCCAGTTGAAGGCCTGCTCGAAGCGCTCTGCGCGCACCAGGGGCCGGCCCTCGGCGCTGTAGAACACGCCATCGCCCGGGCGCAGACCGTTGCGGATGACGACGTCGGCGATGTCGCCAGCATGGGCCACCAGGTAGCTGTTGTGGCGCGCCTTCAGACGTTCGCCGCAGCGAATGAAGTCGGCCCACGACGCCGTGAGCTCGGCCTCTTGCAGGCCGGCCTGCTGCAGCAGGTCGCTGCGGTAGAAGAGACAACCGGGGCCGATGTCCACCGGGAATGCGGTCAGCGTGCCCTTGCGGCTGTGGCCGGCAGTCAGGGCGAAGGGCACGACCTCAGAGCTGCGCTGGCCCGCCTGGAACGGGACGGCAGACAAGTCGTGCAAACCGGCGGAGTCGGCCAGCTGGCCGACGATCTCGCGGTCCATGCCCATGAGATCGGGCAGGTTCGCCCCCGCCGCCAGGGCGGTGATCATGGCCGTGGGGAAGTCGGCGTAAGCCAGAACCGTCAGGCGCACGCGCACACCGGGGTGCGCGCGTTCGAATCGAGGCACGGCCAGGGCAGCAGCCCGGTCGAGATCCGGGAATGTCGCCACCTGCAGCACCCGTGAGCCCGCCGCGCCTGCGCTGCCTGCGGCTAGCGGTGCAGCCGACAGCCCACGGATGAAGGCGCGGCGATGCATCGTCATCGTGTCTGCGCAGGCGGTGGCTTGCTCGGCAGGTCGGCAGCCGTCGCACGCTCGACCTTGAACAAGGATGTTGCCGCGCAAAGACGAAACACGGCCAGAGTCTTGGCGCTTGGTGGGAAGTCGGTGGGCGGGACGTGCATTGCGAAGGCGAGTGGTGTGCGGGTTGTGCGCGCCATGGTCTGGGGGAGCTTCTCCGCAGCTGAACGTTTAGTAAACAGTTTAGCGATTATTGGAACGATCAGGCGGTGGCGTCAAGTCACGCATCAGCGTGGCCGAGAGCTAAACTTTTTGCATGGACAAGCGCAACATAACGATCAGGGACGTCGCCCATGCTGCCGGCGTGTCCATCGGCACGGTTTCGCGCGCATTGAAGGGGCAGTCCGGCCTGTCCGAGTCCACCCGTGCCGGCGTGATCCTGGTGGCCCAGCAGCTGGGCTACAACTACGACAAGTTGCGCGAGAAGCGGCCGCGCCGCATCTTGTTTCTGTACCGGCGTGCGATCGGTTCGTTGACCTCCAACGTCTTCTACTCGCACGTGCTGCATGGCGCGGAGTCCTGCTGCCGTGACGCCGGGGTGCTGATCAGCCTGATGTCCGTCGGTGCCGGTGACGACCTGGTCGCACAGATCCACAAGCATGAGCCCGACGCGCTGCTGGCGGCAGGTTACTTCGACGATGAGCCGATGGATCTGATCCGTCAGAGTGGGGTGCCCTGGGTGTTGGTGGACCACCTGGTGCCGGGCGTGCACTGCTTCAACGCCGACAACCAGCACGGCGCTTGGCTGGCCACGCGACACCTGTTGGACGGCGGCGCCAAGCGAGTGGCGGCCATCTTCGGCCCGCTGACCCACCACTCGGTGGCGCTGCGCGCCAAAGGCTTTCGGCGCGCGTTGTTCGAGTCGAGCGTCCTTGCAGATCCTGACCTGGAGGTGTCACTCGATCCGGCACTGCCCTACGCCAATGCGGGGCGCGAGGCGATGCAGCAGTTGCTGGCGCTGCCGCAACCTCCAGACGCGGTGTTCGCTTACAGCGACCGCACCGCACTCAGTGCCATCGAGGCCTGTCTCGCGGCGGGTCTGCGCGTGCCAGAGGACATACGGGTTGTTGGCTATGACGACATCGAGGCGGCCGCCACCAGCAAGCCCTCCTTGTCGACGATCCGCGTCGACAAGGAGGCGCTGGGCTATGCCGCCGCGCGCGCGCTCATCGAGGGCCAGCTCGATCCCGGAAATCAATTGTTCGGGGTGTCGCTGGTCGTGCGCGAGAGCTCTCTTGGTAGCGAACAGCCGCCCATGCGGCCCCGCGCCGCACAAGGCCGTTCGCGTTGATCAGATCACCATGCGCGTGCGAATGACGTCGCCGTAGTAACGCGCCGACAACTTGGGCGTACGAGCCTGCGTGCCGTAGTCGCAGTACACGATGCCAAAGCGCCGCCGGTAGCCGTCTTCCCACTCGAAGTTGTCGATGAAGGACCAGATAAAGTAGCCCTCGATCGGGACGCCGTCGGCGATCGCACGGTGCACTTCGCGCAGGTGGTTGCGCACGTAGTCTCGGCGGTGCAGATCGATGACCTCGCCATCGACGGGCGCTTCGTTGTCGTAGCCACAGCCGTTCTCCGTGATCAGGATGGCCCGGTGACCGTACAGCTCGTGGCACATCCGGGTGGCCCAGTAGATGGCTTGCGGTACCAGGTTCAGCCACGGGCTGTCGGCGCGCGGATAGTTCGGCGGCAGGGCCAGGGCCTCGTAGGGTTCGCCGTCGCGGCCGGCACGCACGTAGGTGGCGGTGTAGATGTTCAGGCCCAGGTAGTCGGTGGGCTGGCTGATGAGGTCGAAGTCGCCGGGCTCGACATGCGGCGCGTCGGCACCGATGCGGTCCAGGTAGGCCTGCGGATAGGCGCCCTGGTGGATGGCACCCAGGATGTGCAGGTTGCGCTCCATGAACCAGGCGGTGGCGGCCTCGATGTCCGGCGCTGTCTCGGTCACGGGCACGGCGACGTCGCAGTTGTCGGTCAGCCCGACACGCGCCGTCGGCCCGCCGTGCTGGCGCACGGCACGCACGCCGTGGCCGTGGCACAGCAGTGCATGGTGATAAGTCTGATTCACCGTCGCGGCACTCTCGGCGCGACCAGGCGCCTTGTGGCCCCCACCGTAGGCCAGCACGGTGAAACAGCGGATCTCGTTCATGGTGATCCAGTGATCCACCAGGTCGCCAAACTCGCATACCAGCGTGTCGGCATAGCGCGCGAATGCGTCGACCGTGACCCGCGAGGTCCAGCCGCCCCGGTCCTCGAGAGCCTGCGGCAGATCCCAGTGAAACATGGTGACCCAAGGGGTGATGCCATGGCGGGCCATGCTCTCGAACAGTCGACGATAGAACGCCACACCGGCAGGGTTGAGGTCGCCGTCACCCTGCGGGTAGATGCGCGGCCATGAAATCGACAGGCGGTAGTGCCGGATGCCCAGCGAGGCCATCAACGCGAAGTCTTCTTCGTAGCGGTGGTAGTGGTCGCAGGCCACGTCCAGCGTGTGGCCGTCGAGGACCTTGCCCGGCACTCGACAGAAGCGGTCCCAAATCGACTCACCCTTGCCATCGGTGAACGCGGCACCCTCGATCTGCGCAGACGCTGCGGCGACACCGAAGATGAATCGCGGCGGAAACGGGCTCGAGTAGGTCATCGCAGGCGGTGCGGGCAGCTCAAGGGCCAGTGCCGTGTCGGTGTCGGTCATTGGGGAGGGCGTCATGTCGATGGAGTCCATTCAACTTGTCGCGATGGGTGAAGGCGCGGCGCGCTCGCACCAGCAGGGTTCAGGTGAGTCATTGCTTGCATCAACTGGGTCAGTCCGGCAGTTTCAGTCGCTGAGTCGACAGAATGTAAACAGATGCTATACGATTATTGTTTGCTAAACAATGCACCATGAACCAGCTTTCTCCTTTGAGACTGCGCCGCTAGCCGCCCCAAGAGGATCCGAGATGCAAATCCGTCAGCCCATCCACAGCGAACACGCCCGCACGCTTGACACTGCCGGTCTGCGCCGCCACTTCCTGGTCGAGCAGCTGTTCGTGCCAGAAGAGGCCACGCTGACTTACAGCCAGATCGACCGCATCATCGTCGGCGGCATCCACCCGGTGCACCAGGCGGTGCGCTTCGCGCCCGAACTCGGCAAGCACACCGGCACCGACTTCTTCTTGCAGCGGCGCGAGCTGGGCCTGATCAACATCGGCGGCGCAGCGGTCGTCCAAGCCGACGGCCAGTGCTACGACGTGGGCCCGCGCGAGGCGCTGTACATCGGCCAGGGCGCTCGCGAGCTCAGCTTCGAGAGTGTGGACGCGGCCACGCCGGCCAAGCTGTACTTCAACTGTGCGCCCGCGCACTGCCACTACCCGAACCGGAAGATCACGCTGGCCGAGGCCAGCCCCGAGACCCTGGGCGACGCCAATACCAGCAACCGGCGCACCATCCACAAGTTCATCGTGCCGGACGTGCTGCCCACCTGCCAGTTACTGATGGGCATGACCCAGCTCGAGCCCGGCAGCCTGTGGAACACCATGCCCTGCCACACGCACGACCGGCGCATGGAGGTTTACTTCTACTTCGACATGCCGGCCGACGGCGTGGTCTTCCACATGTGCGGTGAGCCCGCCGAGACGCGCCACTTGGTGGTACGCAACGAGCAGGCCGTGATCAGCCCGAGCTGGTCCATCCACGCCGGCGTGGGTACGCAGGCCTACACCTTCATCTGGGGCATGGTGGGCGAGAACCAGGTCTTCAAAGACATGGACCATGTCCCCATGTCCACTCTGCTGTGAGCAGGCGCATGGTCCTCGACGACTTTCAGCTCGCCGGCAAGGTGGCCATCGTCACCGGCTGCAACACTGGCCTCGGGCAGGGCATGGCCTGCGCGCTGGCGCAGGCGGGCGCCGACATCGTGGGCGTCAACCGGACGGATCCTGCCGACACGCGTTGCCGGGTTGAGGCCTTGGGCCGCCGATTTGCGGACCTGCGCGCCGACCTGGCGGACATAGGCTGCCTCGATGGCCTGATGAAGCAGGCCAGGGCGCTGAGCGGGCGGGTGGACATCCTGGTCAACAACGCCGGCATCATCCGGCGCGAAGACGCCATCAGCTTCACAGAGAAAGACTGGGACGAGGTCATCGACCTCAACCTCAAGACCTGCTTCTTCTTCTCGCAGGCCGCGGCGCGCCAGTTCATGGCGCAAGGCACTGGCGGCAAGATCATCAACGTGGCCTCGATGCTGTCCTACCAGGGCGGCGTGCGCGTGCCCAGCTACACCGCCAGCAAGAGCGGGCTGACGGGCATCACGCGGTTGATGGCCAACGAATGGGCCATCCACGGGATCAACGTCAACGCCATCGCGCCGGGCTACATGATCACCAACAACACCGCTGCTCTGCGCGCCGACGAGAAGCGCAACGCCGGCATCCTGGAGCGCATCCCTGCGGGCCGCTGGGGCACGCCGGAAGACCTGGCCGGGCCGGTGGTGTTCCTCGCCTCCAAGGCCAGCGACTACGTCAATGGCTACACCGTGGCAGTGGATGGAGGTCGGCTGGCGCGATGACCCCGCCCCCGAGGCGGCCCGAAGGGGTCAATGGGTGTTTGGCGGTGCGGTTGTCTCCCGCACAATCAGCTCCAGCGGCGGATGCTTGATGGTTTGCGCAGGGGCAGCACCGAGCGCCTGCAATACGGCGATCGCCGCCGCGCGACCCAAGTCATGAATGGGCTGGCGAACCGTGGTGATGGGCGGCGTCATGTAGGCGGACTGTGGCAGATCGTCTACCCCGACCAGAGAGATGTCCTCAGGCACGCGAATGCCGCGCCGGTACAGCGCACGACGGGCGCCCCAGAGCATCTGGTCATTGGCACAGAACACTGCGGTGAACGTTGCGCCGACCTCGAACAACTGGTGCATAGCGCGCTCGCCGCTCGCCTCCAGGAAGTCGCCGGCCACGATCAGGCGCGGATCGACGCTCAGCCCTGCCCTCTGGTGGGCCAGGAAGTAGCCGTCGCATCGCTCCTTCGAGTCGAGGTGGTGTGCTGCCCCCGCGATATGGGCGATGTGACGGTGTCCCAGCCGGATCAGGTGCTCGGTGGCCAAAAGACCGCCTTGGATCTGGTCGCAGTGGAACGAAGAGACGCCAGGCGCGATCAGCTGGCGACCCGTGATGGCAGTGGGCAGGTGCTGCGCCAGTTCGGCGACATGCGCATCGGTCAGGCTTCCGCCGAGAATGACCAAGGCGTCGACCTTGCGCGCGATCAGCAATTGCGCGCGCTCAAGACCTTCCTGCTCACTCCAGTTCCCGGTAACCACCATCAGCGCGTAGCCGCTGCCGGCGAGCCCTTCCTCAACGCCCTTGGTGCCACCGGCGAAGTAGGGGCTTTCCAACTCCTGAGTCAGCACGCCGATGGTCCGGGTGGATCCGCTTCTCAAACCCTGAGCAGACAGGTTGGGCCGGAACTTCAGCTTGACGATGGCCGCTTCGACCGCCTGACGCTTGTCATCAGCAACGCGCGCGGTACCGTTCAGGATGCGCGACACCGTGCTGGGTGAAACCCCCGCCAGTCTCGCGACGTCCAGTACGGTCGAAGGTGTGCTGCGGCTTACCGGAGGTGGGGGGCGGTTTCCCGATTTGGGCATGGCACGGTGCAAGTGGGCTGAGCATGAACGGCGGCATGATAAGGTTTTCTTGATGTCGCTCAATCATGCGCAGCGATGCGGTTGGGTGAATGAACTCGCATCCGGCCGCGGCCGGCTCGTGTCAGTGCGGCAGGTCGCTGCTTTCAATCCCAGTTGTAGGGTCCGCCATGCTTCAGTCAGCCCCTCGTGAGGTACACGCTGCAAGTTCAAACGGACGTCGTGCGGTCTGATCTGGCAACGCTTTCAAGCTTCCGCCCTGACCTGCGCAAGATGGTCGCAGGCATCGTGAGCCAGCGTCCCACTCCCGGCGTACCCTAGGATGCCTAGGACTTTTACCTAGTGCGAGTCATTTCGCTTGACGCCCCCCACCCCGGTTGGCAAACTTGCCTTGAAATCGTTGCCACACATGCTTGACTTGACATTGCTTGACCAGACCTGCCGAATCAGGGTGGCGCATCCGCGTGTCGCCCGGTTCAAGGTCATGCCGGAAAGGTCACTGAACGCTTCGCGCGGCCATCGAGTTTCAGCCGGGAACGGAGCGTCAATGCAGGCAAGGCGCTCTTTTTTGGCAATCATGAAATCGTTTTCTCAACCGAACTCCTCGTCATAGGAAGCGGCATCAGCACCCCTGCGAGCGTGGTGAGATGGCGCATG